>FUFK010014527.1_pt1 | contig 19504 bp, 16 predicted proteins | sample 1021851 | NCBI WGS metagenome assembly FUFK01 (sample SAMEA51879418, study PRJEB19060) | metagenome
GGATCACGCTCCTGACAGTCAGCTAATTTCCCAGGCAAACTTGAAATATCTAAAACACCCTTCCTACGCGTTAAATCTCTTGCTTTACGCGCTGCTTCACGAGCTGCTGCCGCCTCATATGCCTTTGAAACAATTTTTCTAGCGTCAGCAGGGTGTTCCTCAAACCATTGTTGCAGCTTATCTGAGACAGCAGCTTCCACAACGGGCCTAACCTCGGAGGAGACCAGTTTATCTTTTGTTTGCGATGAAAATTTTGGATCTGGAACCTTCACAGATAAAACACACGTTAACCCTTCACGTGCATCCTCGCCTGAGAGTTGAGCCTTTTCTTTTTTTGAAATTCCGCTTTCTACAGCGTAAGCGTTCACAGTACGGGTTAAGGCTGCCCGAAATCCAGCTAAATGTGCACCGCCGTCTCTCTGAGGTATGTTATTTGTAAAACATAGCATGGTTTCGTGATAGCTGTCCGTCCACTCCATAGCTAATTCCACGGTTATACCCTCTCTTTCAGATACTAGAACAAAGGGCGAATGCAATGCTTGATGAGATTTATCTAGATAACTTACAAATGCGGTAAGCCCTCCTTCATACTCTAGATCAATTATTTTTGGTTCAACTTCTCTATCATCTTTTAGCTGAATATGAACCCCAGAGTTCAGGAACGCTAGCTCTCTTAATCGGTGTTCCAGTCTTGGTAAATCAAACTTGGTATTAGTAAAAGTTGAAGCAGAAGGCTTAAATGTTATTTCGGTTCCAGATTTTCCAACCGCATCTCCTATTACTTTTAAGTCAGCCTCCGGCTCACCATCGAAAAATCGCATCGCATGTTCTTTATCATCCCGCCAGACGCGTAAGTCCAATGTTTCAGAGAGAGCGTTAACAACTGAAACGCCGACACCATGGAGACCACCAGATATTTTATAGGAATTTTGATTGAATTTTCCTCCAGCGTGCAACTGTGTCATTATCACCTGAGCAGCAGAAACACCTTCCTCTTGATGGGTATCAACAGGTATCCCTCTTCCATTGTCACGGATCGTCGCGGAACCATCTCCATTCAGAATAACTTCCACTAAGTCACAATGACCGGCTAATGACTCGTCAATAGCGTTATCAACAACTTCGTATATCATATGGTGAAGACCAGACCCATCGTCGGTATCCCCAATATACATCCCTGGACGTTTACGAACTGCATCTAACCCGCGAAGTACTTGAATCGAGTCGGCGTCGTATTCATTTCCGTCATGAGATTGAGAATTTTCTATTTCAGACATTGATCAATAATCCCTCGCGTGAAAACGCTCTAACTATACTATATAATTTTTCCTTCAGAAATATTATATGTCTCCGCTATTTTTAGAATATCAGAAAATGCACCACTTTCTGTTCCGGTCATCCATATTTGACTCTCAAGGTTCTGTAATAACTCGAACAAAGAAGATCTTCTCCTCTTATCCAAGTGAGCAGAGATTTCATCAAGTAGTAAAATTGGTGCACTTCCACACTCTTTTTTTCGCAAAATTGCGTGCGAAAGCACAATTGAGACTAAAAGAGCTTTTTGTTCACCTGTAGAGCATAAAGATGCTTCCATTTTATTAGATGAATGCACGCAGTTAAACTCACTTCGATGGGGTCCTGGAATCTGACTATATTCTGAAAACCCATTTGCTCTCGATTTTTTTAATTCCTCTCTAAATTTTTGCTCTGCCTCCAAAGCCGAACCGTCTTCTAGCCAACTTTCAACTTCACCTTCCATGGAAATAATAGCGCTGGGGAATAAACCCATATTCTTTCCTATTATCGGAGACAAGCGTCGTATGAGATCCTGCCGAGTGACTACTATCGCTACACCCATTTCGGCCAAACTATTTTCAATGGCGTTCAACCATGAGGCATCTTGAGTCCATGATAGCAGCAGCTTCTTTCGTTCTCGAAGTGCGTGATTATAACGGTTCACACGCTTGGAGTGCAGAGCATCAAACGCAAAAACCAGTCTGTCAAGGAACCTTCTTCTTTGACTACTGCCCTCAAGGAATAGCCTATCCATTTGCGGCGTCAACCATGAAAGCGTCAAGTAATCGTTTAGTGAGATCTGCGACTTCACAATATCCCCGTTTATTTTTACAAGACGTTTTGCAATTTTGCCATCGGCGAAAGNNGTCGCGCATCCCGTACCAATTCTTGTTTGAAACCCATTTGACTCGACCTTAACAGACACGGCCCACTGACGTTGTGCTTCAATAATATTATCCTCATCTGTGGTATCTATTTTTGCTCTGTTCAATTGCGTAAGTTGCGCTCGTCTTAAACCCCTGCCCGGCGACAGCATAGAAATTGCTTCTAAAAGGTTCGTTTTGCCTGCACCATTATTGCCTAATAGAACCACCATCTGTTGTGAAGGTTCTAACGAAACCTTGGAATAGTTCCTGAAGTTCGATACGGATAGCTTTCTAATTAAGGGACCATCAACTTGTCGCGTTACTTTCAAATTGACTTCCGGATGAACCAACTCAACAGCCATAGCTCACAACCAAAAGCGGCAAGAATTTGAGCATAAGTCAGCTTTCAAATCAAACCCGCATCGGCATGAGAACGTAGAGGGCGGAGGTATCCTCCTGATCGCGCAAAATCGTTGGAGAACCAGGGTCCGCCATCGAAAACTCAACATTTTCCCCTTCTATTTGATTAGCTATATCGAGGAGGTAACGTGAGTTGAAACCTATTTCAATTATTTCACCGTTATAGTTTACTTCAAGTTCTTCTATAGCAGTCCCACTTTCTGGACTATTCGCGCTCAAAACCAAGTTGCTACTAGACAGATGGAGTTTTATAGCACGCGATTTTTCGGTAGATATGGTAGAAACCCTATCTACCGCTTCCGACAAATCGCTACAGTTAATGCACATATTTTTATCATTTCCTGATGGAATCACTCTCTCATAATCTGGGAAGGTGCCATCTATCAATTTAGTAGACAAAATTATATCACCAATTGAAAAACATATTTTTGTCTCGGACAAACTGACATCAATGTCGTCACTCCAATCATCAATTAATTTTCTAACTTCAGTGATGGCTTTCCTTGGAATAATTATATTAGGCATCTCCTTTGCACCTTCGGGTAAAGGTATCTCTACCCTTGCTAGCCTATGGCCATCCGTGGCCACTGCTCGTAACATTGGAACATCGCTTGTTTCAGAGGCATGAAAGAAGATACCATTCAAATAATAACGGGTTTCTTCATTTGATATGGCAAAACGAGTTTTATCAATTAAAGCTTTTGAGTCGTCACTACCAAGCGAGAAGCGGATTGGCAGTTCTTCGTCACTCATTGCTGGGAACTCATCTGCAGGCAGCAAAGGAAGTGTGAACTTAGATCGTCCCGCTAAAACCAGAACACGGTTGTTCTCACCATCTGCTTCGAGACTCACTTCAGCACCTTCGGGCAACTTCCTGACAATGTCGTGAAGAGTATGAGCTGGTACCGTCAGACTTCCCTCCTGTAAAACATTACAAGAAACGCTTTCTAAAATATCCATATCCATATCAGTCGCAATTAACTGAACTTTGCCATTTCTCGCTTTAAGCAGGACGTTCGCTAGTATCGGGATTGTATTACGTCGTTCAACTACACTTTGAACATGACCAAGAGGTCGAAGAAACGCAGATCGATCAATTGTTAATTTCATTAATTTTTCTTTATCCGTAGGTATTTTAAAGTTACGCTTTGCTGTAATTCCAATCTAAACTCGAATGTTACTTTTGAACTTAAATCGGTTAGAGTATAACATAGTTTAAAAGAAATAGACTTCAAAAAAATGCTAAGTCTCTAACATCCTCCGCAAAAACTCAACATCATCTCTAAATCCAACATCCACAGCGCAGAGTTCATCTACCTTTTTTACTGCATGAAGGACGGTTGTATGATCTCTGCCGCCAAAGCGTCGGCCGATATCTGGTAGAGAATGTTGAGTTAACTGTTTAGAAAGATACATTGCTATTTGTCTTGGTCGAGCAACTGCCCGCGACCGTCGCGCCGAATGCATGTCGCCCATCCTAACTTGATAGTGGCTTGCAACTTGCCGCTGAATTTCTTCGACGGTTATTCTTCTATCATAAGCACGTAAAAGGTCGTGTAATACTTCTTGAGTCGCTTCCAAAGTTATATCACGGCCTACTAGTGTAGCGTGAGCTGTGATACGGTTCATAGCCCCTTCAAGCTCTCGAACATTTGAGGTAATCTTGTGTGCTAAAAACTCCAAAACTTTAATAGGCACATGAACACCGATTTTCTCTACCTTTGATTGTAGAATACCTAAACGTAATTCATAGGTAGTTGGGTGGATATCAGCGACTAAACCCCAACCAAGCCTAGACCGCAGACGCTCTTCTAAACCTTCTAAGTCATTGGGAGATTTATCAGCAGATACTACAACCTGTCTATTTTGATCAACCAAAGCGTTAAACGTGTGAAAAAATTCTTCTTGGGTAGAGTCTTTTCCCCCAATAAATTGAACGTCGTCAATCATCAAAACATCTACAGATCTAAACTGATCTTTGAAAGCCATTGTATCTTTGAATCTAAGAGCGCGAATAAACTGGTACATAAATTTCTCGGCTGATAAATACAATACTCTCCGAGAGGGATCACGTCGTCTTATCTCCCAAGCTATCGAGTGCATCAAATGGGTCTTTCCTAACCCTACCCCCCCATAAAGGAATAATGGATTAAAGTTCACATCGTCGCTACCTGCGACCCTCTGTGCTGCGGCATAAGCTAGTTCATTCGGCTTTCCTACCACGAAGTTTTCAAAAGTAAATCGCGAGTCCAGAGCCGCCTCGAGGGGGTTTTCAACTTTTACAGTTTTACCGACTAGGGGAAGTTTAGAGTCCTGTTTGGGCTCCAAATTATTGCGGCCCAAATTTTCTGAAGAACTCGCGCTTATAACAGTAATTCCTAATGTCTTTATTGANCCGCCACTNTCCAACATCCATATCGCTTTTATACGATCTGAATATTGTGCCTCAATACGTTCCTGCATAAATGTGGTAGGTGCACTCAGTTCCACGTTGGATCCGTCGACTCTTTTCAGGATTAGCGGCTTAAACCAACTCCTATACACTGACTCGCCAAATTCTTGGCGCAATTTAGCTCTCACACGGGCCCAGGCTTTATCAGGCAGGGACTGGCTTTCCTCAGACAAAATGCTCTCCCCTCCCCCGAGTTCGTAGTTAAGTTTTTGATTTTGATTGATCCCAGAGATTTAACCTACAACAAGTTTTTTTTACAGAATCAATATTAATTCAGTGAAATAAAATGCGATAAAAACGGGCTCAGGTTAAGCTAAAATTCGCCTTTCTGGCAACCTTTCCGACGAAAAAAAATACGATAAAGTTCACTTTTTTTTTAAAAAAAAAAGTTCTTTTTTGGAATCAATAGTTTGCCAATGCTAATGGATGTAGCACGTAAGCCGCTACAGTTGATTATTGGACTAAAGCTAAGTTGTTTTTGGATGAATATTGGCTGGGCGTACTTATGAGAGGGCGTTGCGATCCTATGCCTGCGTTGGCTCTATTAAGCTGAAAGCGCTTTGATGTTTTTAGATAAGCGAGAGATTTTTCTGGCAGCAGTGTTTTTTACTATCACACCTTTCGATACACCCCTGTGTAACTCTGGTTGCGCCATTTGTAGTGCTTGGGTAGCTAACTCTTTATCTCCAGCGGCTATTGCGTTCTCTACCTTTTTAACAAAAGTCCTTATTCTAGAAATACGAGCGTGATTGATAACTCGCCTCTTCTCATTTCGAACTATTCTTTTTTTAGCAGACTTGTGCTGAGCCATTGAAATTCCGATCTACCAGTTATTTGAACCCGGGTTATAAAGATCCTGTTAACATCCGTCAACGGAGAAAAAGGACTCCATTTACCGATTTTTAAAATTGGGCTCGCGTTTTTCTGAAAACGCGGCCATTCCCTCTTTTTGGTCATCCGTTGCAAATGTTGAGTGAAACAAACGCCGCTCAAATTTGATTCCCTCAGCCAATGACATTTCATATGACTTGTTGACGGATTCCTTCGCCATCATAATAGCGGGTCTAGATAACTCAGATATTCTCTGTGCTACTTTCATTACTTCAGGCATTAGGTCTGCCAAAGGAACAACACGGCTCACGAGGCCCGCCCTTTCTGCTTCTTCGGCATCCATCATTCGGCCTGTCAAACACATCTCCATAGCTTTGGATTTTCCTACCAGTCTAGTAAGACGCTGTGTGCCACCAGCTCCAGGGATAGTCCCTATTGTAATTTCTGGTTGACCGAATTTGGCGTTATCAGCAGCTATTATGAAGTCACACATCATTGCCATTTCACAGCCACCCCCAAGAGCATAACCTGAAACAGCTGCAATTATCGGTTTTCTAACCTTAGCGACATGTTCCCAAGCCACAGTTATGAAGTCTTGAAGATATACGTCCATGAATGTCTTAGACTGCATTTCTTTAATGTCTGCTCCAGCAGCAAATGCCTTCTCGGATCCTGTCAACACCATGCATCCCACAGCATCATCATTATCAAGATCTCGCAATGCAACCTCCAGCTCCCTAGTCAGATCCGCAGAGAGCGCATTCAAGGCCTTTGGCCGATTTAAAGTGATTATGCCTACACTATCTTTACGTTCAACAATGATATTTTCATAGACCATTTTAAGCTCCTAAATCTTAATTCTCTCACAAATAATTTTAGTCGTTGGCATGTAAATTTAACGTGGCTCTAAGGAAAACCGGATTGCTAGATAATCTCCACCCGGAAAAAAGTCTATCGTCAGAATTTCTTCGCCCCTAAGAAACTCTCCACCTCTATTAACCTTCCAACCTAGTTGGCTCAATGCCTCTTTGTAAAATGCTAGTATCTTTTCCTCACTTTCGCTGGACTGTGCAAAAGAAACTAACACTCTTCCATGCACTGTATCAAAAGCTACATTGCTTTCGATCGTCTCTGTCATACCTCGCATAAGGGGTAAGTCTTCAAAACCGCTTATAAAACGCTCATTACCATGTGCGATCGTCGACAACACGCCGATTGGAGAGCCAACAAGTGCAAGCCCGGATACGATCAATAAAACCTTGAGACTTATCATGGCAATAAAACCTAACGCTGACACTTACCGCAAAAAAAAGTGGATCTTCCTGATTGAATAATACGTTTTATCGTCCCTGAACAAGACTTTTTCATACATTCCTCACCTTCTCGAGAATAAACTCGAAATTGGTGTTGAAAATACCCCATCTCTCCGCTCGTTTGAAGATGATCTTTTAGAGTAGACCCACCAGCATTAATCGCATCTTGCAGGACAACCCGGATAGCGATCACTAAACTATCGGTTTTGCTCTCTGAGATGTTCTTTGCCTTGCGCCGTGGTGATATACCCGACCGGTGAAGCGCTTCACATACGTATATATTTCCTAATCCTGCAATTATCGTTTGATCTAACAAAACAGATTTTATTGGCGATTGTTTCTTATTGATTTTCTGTCGCAGCGCAGAGGCATTGAATGCATTACTTAATGGCTCAGGTCCTAGAGCAGCTAGTGATGGATATTCTGCCAAGTTTTTCAACGGAACTATGTCTACGAAACCGAATCTTCTCGGATCATTATATCTAATAAAAAACCCATCTTCTGTTTTGAAAGTTAGATGATCGTGGGCATCCTTAACCTTTGGCAAATCTTTGGTAATTAGAACTCGACCAGACATGCCTAAATGCAAAATCATTACCATCTCATCTTGGGTATGCCAGAGAATATACTTCCCACGTCTCTCTAATTTTAATACCAGGGCACCCGTTAAAACGTGTTCTAACGATGCGGGGATAGGCCAACGCAGGTCTGGCCTTGTTTTCTCGACGCTCACTATTTTCCGGCCTACTAGAAAGGGACTAAGACCACGCTTAACTGTTTCTACTTCAGGTAATTCTGGCATAGTTTCTTTTTCTTCTAATTAGAACNAACTTACNTCTNNTGNATCNAATGCTNTTTTCGACTNTTAGCATGAGCTATCTTGGAAGATAATGTTATTTGGTTTAAGTTGAAACAGTTAAGAAAACGAGAACATAAATCTTTATAAAGAATAGATGGAAATGCACCGTGGCTAATTTGAAGCAAGGGTTTACTCACTTCGGTTTCAAAGAAGTTAGCAAATCTCAAAAAGGCCAATTAGTAAGGAATGTTTTTGATTCCGTTGCAAATCGATATGATTTGATGAATGACCTAATGAGCCTAGGCGTCCATAGGCTTTGGAAAGATGCCCTGATTGATTGGCTTAACCCCCAGAAAAAACAAACCTTATTAGATGTTGCCGGAGGCACAGGNGATATTACTAATCGCTTTAAAAAAAGGGGGGGTGGCCCAGCAATAGTATGTGATATAAACCAACAAATGCTTATAAACGGCCAGAAAAAATTCTCTGACTCTATTCCTATGAAAGATACGATATGGATATGCGGCGATGCTGAAAAATTACCCATCGATGATAAGTCTGTCGACGTCTACACTATTGCCTTTGGCTTAAGAAACATAACTAACATTCAAATTGCTCTTGAGGAAGCCCACAGGGTTTTGCGACCAGGGGGTAGATTTCTATGCCTTGAATTTAGCGACTTTTCTATAAGGGTTTTAAAACCTCTCTATGAAGCATATTCTTTCAAAATAATTCCACAGATCGGCAACGTAGTTGCGAACGATAAAGGCTCTTATAAGTACCTCGTTGAGAGTATCAGACAATTTCCTGACCAAACCCAACTTATTTCTCGAATGAGAGAGGCAGGTTTAGAACAATGTAAATTCAGAAATTTGTCTGGTGGAATAGCTGCAATACATTCAGCATGGCGGATATAGATCGACTACATGATAAGCTTATTCAGTAATTTAATTACATTGCTACGTCTTCTGTTTAAGCTCATCCGCTACAATATTATTTCACCAATGGGGGTTTTTCAAAATTACCCTTTTATCAGCAAATTAGCTTTGAAAACTTCTTTTCTACGTGATCGTAGTTTTGATAATCATAACTGGGGAGAGCGGTTAGTCTATTGCTTTATAGCTTTAGGTCCCATTTTTATAAAGTTTGGTCAGGCTTTAGCGACCCGCGCAGATATTATCGGCAGGGATAACGCCTTAGCTTTAACTCAACTCCAGGATGAACTCACTCCATTCAGTTTCGAGCAGGCCGAACGTATTATAAGCAGTGATTTCAACTGTGGCATCGAAAATTTATTTTCACACTTTGAAAAAAAACCTATAGCCGCAGCATCAATCGCTCAGGTTCACTTTGCTAGGCTTGTTGATGGTGCAGACGTTGCTGTAAAAATACTTCGCCCAAATATCGAAGAATTATTTGAACGAGACATAAAACTCTTGTTTTGGCTAGCTGAGTTACTTGAGCGTTTCTTTCCAGCAGCCCGACGATTAANGCCTGTAGAAGTTATCAAAGTTTTTTCCAACTCAATAAAACTTGAGTTGGATTTGCGCATGGAAGCAAGTGCTGCCTCCGAATTAGCGGAAAATTTTTCCGAAGACACCGATTTCAAAGTACCAAAAGTTTATTGGGATTATACATCCCAACGCGTGCTTACCATTGAAAAAATCACCGGTTGTCGACCTGACAACAGGCAAGAACTTAAAAGGATGAATTTAGACCCACGGCAGCTCATAAAAAAATCAACCCGTATTTTTTTTAATCAGGTTTTCAGGGATGGTTTTTTCCATGGTGATATGCATCCAGGAAACGTCTTTATTCTGNAAGATGGAAGGATTGCACCAGTTGACTTTGGGATAATGGGTCGCCTTGATATGGCCACGAGGGTTTTTCTAGCAAAAATGCTTATNGGTTTCCTGACAAAGGACTATCATTCGGTTGCTAAACTACATTTTGAAGCAAGATACATCTCAGAGGATCAATCGGTTGAGATGTTTGCTCAGGCTTGTCGGTCTATAGGTGAACCTATTTTAAACCGCCCTCTAGCTGAAATTTCGTTAGCAAATTTACTGTCCCAACTTTTTCGCATAACCAAACAATTTGAAATGGAAATACAACCACAACTTTTGCTACTCCAAAAAACAATGCTTGTTGCTGAAGGCGTAGGAAGGCAACTCGATCCGACAGTTAATATATGGGAGTTAGCGCAACCAATGATAAGGGATTGGATGGTGAAGACCCAATTGCCAACGATAACTTTACAGAGTTTAAGCATGGAATTGCCTGAATTAATTAACCGACTAGCAAGCCTGTTCAAAAACTTGGAAATAGCAATAGAAAATTTAGCCAAGAAAGGCATAACGATAGAACATGAGAAAGAGCTATTAAAAAAGAAAAAAAATAAAAAGCGCCGTCGGGTTAAAAGGATACTTTTTAGTTTCATAATAATATTAATGTTATCTGGCTATTATGTTATGAACTGAAATATCAAAAAGGAACCGGACGCAAAATATATTTTGATGAATATAATTCTTCGGTAAGAGTAGCGAATTTCAAAATGCAGCAGTGGTTAAGGTATTCAATAGGTGCCCACGCAGGCCTTTTGCTGGGGATGGGCCTGGGGCGCTTCAGTTACACCCCAATTATTCCGATGCTAATTCAATCCAACCATCTTACGCCTGGAGAAACCGGCTATATTGGCGCGATAAATTTAAGTGGTTACATTTTTGGTGCGTTACTTTTACCAAAATTGAGAAATTGGAGCAGTGAGCCAAAATTAATTAGAACCTGTTTTATTGTTGGCCTTTTGGCATTGTTTGCTAGCATTGCACCTCTTGGATTTTTCTGGCTGGCTTTTTGGCGTTTTTGGCTAGGAGTATTGGTAGCTATAATAATGATTTTGTGTATCGCCTACGTTACTAGATTTGCACCAGAGAATAGGGTTGCCCTGGCCACAGCTATCAGTTTTACAGGAGTAGGAGCAGGTATTTTAATTTCGTCCTCGATATTGCCGTACCTATTGAAGTTTGGCGTTGAATGGGCTTGGGCTGGAAGTGCCTTCCTTGGGCTTCTTGCTACTATCGTAGGTTTATGGTCCTGGAGGGGCGCCCCAAACCTTGAAGGTTCCACCTCCTCGAACAATCTAGGAAGACAAAAGTTATCAAACAGTGGATGGAAGTTAGTAATTGTCCAAGCTTTATTTTCTATTGGGCTAATTCCTCATTCTATCTATTGGGTTGATTATCTAGTTCGCGATCTTAGGAATCCTATAGAATTTGGATCTATGCAATGGCTCTTAGTCGGGGTGGGTGGTCTTATTGGAACTTTTTTATGGGGGAAATTGGCAGATAGAATAGGACTAAACATCTCATTGGTTCTTGTTTTTGTTACGCTAGCATTATCAGCTATTTCACCAATTATTCTAACTAGTATTATGGCATTAACATTATCATCCCTGCTTTTTGGATCACAGCCTGGATCGGCGGCGATAATAGCTGGCAGAGCTCAATTTGCTACTGGAAAAGACGTAATGGTTAAATTATGGCGATATATGGTCCTAGCCGTGGGGGTCTCACAGATAATAGGTGGTTTTTTTCTAGTTACCCTTTTTAATCTTACTGGCAACTATACGCTTATCTTCGCAATCGGCGGCTCTGCTTTCGCTATAGCGGCTGTTATTTGCTGCACCTTACCAAAAGTCACGCACAAAAAGCCGGTTTCTGGTTTGTAAATTCATCGGATTTTTTGGTGAATTACGACTAAAATCGTAAACCAATCACAGTGTCCCGGAAAGGACATATGCCAGAATTTTGACAACTTGTTCTGGACTTTCCGCAACCGCCAATGCAGCAGCATCAACTTCTTTAAGCGGATGGGTCAAGTTGGGATCATGAAGGACAATTATTGCCTTCCCAAGAGCAGCTGCATAGCCTGCATCGAATGCAGCATTCCACTGTTTGTATTGATCTCCAAAACGCACTATAACCAGATCGGACCTCTCTATTAGAGTCCTTGTTCTTATCGCATTAAGTTTGGCTCCTTTATGATCTTTCCAAAAGGGCGATCTCTCGTGTCCTAAAATTACAACACCGCAGTCATCACTGCTATCATGGTCGGTAACTGGCGAATGAAATTTAACTGATAGATTCAAATCCGATGCCCCAGATTGAATTTTTTCGCGCCAATCAGTGTGTATTTCACCAGACAAATAAACTTCCAGAGCCGTCATTTTTTCCATTTTCAATAATTGCGTAAATCTAGTCCGACTGTAGCAACATGTATTCATATATGCCCAGCAATAATTTTTCGTGCTCGTCCTTTTAGGTAATATNTAATATAGACCATTTTATCAGCGTATTTCAAAGTATAAGGTCAATTAACAATGATAGTGATGGGACTCCATTTAAATTCTCCCCCAAAAAAAATAGCCTTATTTCTTATTGTCTTCGCATTTCTTTTTTTACCTACCATAGACGCGCTTGCAAAACTTTTGGGTGATAGTATTTCAGCCGGACAGATAGCGTGGAGCCGTTTCCTAGTACAAACCATACTGATGTGCCCAATGTTCTTTTGGGGCTTAAGAAAACATAAAACACGGAAAATTTTTTTGCAGTTCATTCGAGGTGTATTAATCGCATGTACAACCGTTTTAATCTTTGCCTCGGTGAAATTCATGCCTTTAGCAGAAGTAATCGCTATCTTTTTCATCGAACCCCTGCTTGTCACCATGCTGTCGGCAATAATTTTGGGTGAAAGACTAGGTTGGAAAAGGCTAGCGGCAACAACTATCGGATTTTTTGGTGCTTTAGTGGTTGTTCAGCCAAACTATAAAATATTAGGGCTNCTNTCATTTTTACCCTTTTTAGCTGCATTGTCGTTTGCATTTTACATGATTCTTACAAGAAAGCTCTCTCAAGTGGAAAGTGCGGGAATTTTACAATTTAATTCTGGGTTATCAGGGCTAATATTTATGAGTGTTATTCTTGCAACTTTTTCGAGTTTCAATATTCCGATGCTGGAAGTAAAAATGCCCCAGGTTCAAGAGTGGGTACTACTTGTTCTAATAGGGGTAATAGCTACCCTTGGACACTTTATTTTAGCTTTNGCATCAAAATACATTGAGGCAAATATCTTAGCTCCGTTTCAGTATCTTGAAATAATTGGTGCCACATTCTTAGGATTTTGGCTATTTGGAGACTTTCCTGCACCTGCTGCTTGGGCGGGGATCATAATCATCGTTCTTTCAGGAATCTATGTGTTTAAAAAAGAAACCTCTATGACAACCTAAAATTTCGTCAAAAAAACTAAAGCTCCCACACTTAGAGAAGCACATAGCCACCATCTGAAATTATTGTTTCACCCACCACGTAATTCAATAAATCAGACGATAGNAGTAAAGCTAATTTTGCCATTTCATGTGCTNCAGCAAAACGGCCAGCCGGGATACCTTGNAGGGCAATATTTCGCTTAGNATCTGTATCCAAGGCGTTTTTATTCAATGCTGTGAGCGTCCTCCCAGGAGCAATACCCGCCACTCTAACTCCTTTAGACGCCCANTCTGCCGCAATTGATTTTGTAAATTGGGAAACACCTGCTTTAGTAGCGGCATAAACTGCCCTTTCGGCAGCGCCATGAAACGCCAGCTGAGATGATGTGTTAATAATCACTCCCGAGCGTTGTTCCAACATCGATTTTCCTATCTTTTGCGCGACAGTGATGTGGCCTACAAGATTTACTGCAATTAATCTCTTGATATCTAAATCCGACATCTCTTCAAAAGGGCCCATCCACACAACACCTGCGTTGTTAAGCAAAATATCAACCCTACCTACCTTTGATGCCATCTTTGCTATAGATGTTGGATCTTCCTGATCAAATTGAATTGTTTTCACGACGCCCGAAAGGCTCTCACGATCATCTTTTTGAATTTTCTTAATGTCCGCGAGTATCAAGGAAGCTCCATGCTCACCAAAAGTCTTCGCCATTTCCGCCCCAATACCACTTGCCGCTCCAGTGATAAGAACTCTTTTTCCGCTAAAATCTAAATCTTCCGTTCGTATCTTCAAATACCGTATCCATAGATAAAAAAAGAGATAAGAAAGCCATTATTTACAAATTTTTCGAGAAACAGTTAAGAGTTTTGTCGTCAGCCGCTCACAACGAAATGAAGCTGACCCCATTCTAAAATCGATGCGCCGAGCGGTAACCAAGGTAATATCGTTACTGTTCACTTAATACCTGANCNTTAATGGCAATAGAACTNTGCCCCTGCGGCTCAGTAATCCAGAAAGCTTCTTAACTTTCGTGATCTAGATGGATGCTTAAGTTTTCGGAGTGCTTTTGCTTCAATTTGTCGTATTCTCTCTCTAGTAACAGAAAATTGCTGCCCCACCTCTTCTAGCGTGTGATCTGTATTCATACCTATCCCAAATCTCATTCGCAGAACCCTCTCTTCTCTGGCTGTCAAACTTGCCAGCACCCTGGTGGTTGTTTCTCTCAGGTTTGANTGAATGGCTGCNTCTAGAGGCTGCACAGCCTTTTTATCCTCTATAAAATCNCCTAAATGACTATCCTCCTCATCACCNATNGGGGTTTCTAGGCTAATTGGCTCTTTGGCAATTTTTAGGACTTTTCTGACCTTGTCCAATGGCATCACTAGTTTTTCNGCTAACTCTTCCGGGGTAGGCTCCCTGCCAATTTCATGCAACATCTGTCTGGAGGTTCTAACTAATTTATTTATAGTTTCGATCATATGTACCGGGATACGTATAGTACGAGCTTGATCTGCTATTGATCTAGTAATAGCTTGGCGTATCCACCAAGTAGCNTANGTTGAAAACTTATATCCTCGNCTATACTCAAACTTATCNACTGCCTTCATNAGGCCTATGTTGCCTTCTTGAATTAAGTCTAAGAATTGCAGCCCGCGATTGGTATATTTTTTAGCTATAGATATGACGAGCCTTAAGTTTGCTTCTACCATTTCTTTTTTTGCCCGGCCTGCTTCTCGCTCGCCCTTTTGAACTGTCTGAACTACCCTACGAAACTCTGGTATTGGCAACCCTGAGTCTTCCGCAATAGCTACTAAGCCCTCCCGAGTGGTAAGTATCTCATCTGCCCGGGTCTCCGCAAACTTTTTCCAATTGTTCCCCGGTAAACCAGAAATCATTTCCACCCAATTTGGCTCTAATTCTTTGCCAAAATGCTGTGCCATAAAGTCGGCCCTTTTAACTTTATTACTTTCCGCAGCTTTCATCAGCCGCATATCCAACCCAACAAGATGCTTATTCAGTTTATATAATTGCTCTACCAATGCCTCTAAACGGCTCGCATTCAGTCGAACCCCGTCCATTAGNTCGACTAATTCATCTTTTAATTTTGCATATCGTTGTTCACTTTGTGCTGTAGCGGGCTCGCCTTTCAACATTCGGGATAAACGTCTATCTTGTACTTTCTTTAATTTTCCATAAATAGTAGCAATTTTATCAAACGTCTCCATCACTTCAGGCATCAAAGCAGCTTCCATGGCCGCTAATGACATATTATTTTCCTCGATATCCTCGTCGTCTTCGTCTATTTCACTATCGTCGTTGTCATTAACATTCTCTGATTTCTGCATTTTTAGCGCTTCATCTGAACTCGCTAATGTCTCTGTCCCTGATACAGACTGAACATTAGGGTTTCCTCCATAGGTTGCATCCAAATCAATCACATCCCTGAGAAGCACCTGCCCTTCTTTGATTGCGTCTCGCCATTTTACGAGGGCTTTTATTGTAAGTGGACTTTCAGCTATTCCACCAATCATCAATTCTCTTCCAGCTTCAATGCGCTTTGCAATTGCTATCTCCCCCTCTCGGGAAAGAAGTTCTACCCCACCCATTTCACGCAAATACATTCGAACAGGGTCGTCGGTTCTACCAACATCATCTTNCGCAACATTNCCTAATGCACTANCTTCTTGATCTTCCTTCGGGCTGGTGTTGCTGTCTTCGCTTTCTTCATTCTCAGTAACGGTTACTCCCATATCGCTAAGTGACGAGAGAATATCTTCAATTTGTTCAGAATTCAGTTGAGTTTGAGAGAAGGCAGCGTTGACCTCACCAAACGTAAGAAAACCTCTATCTTTTCCCTTTTTGATAAGATTTTTCACGGCNATATTAATAGTATCTATGAGGGGACCGTCACTGCTTTGGTCTTCCCGTTCGTTCCTAGTTTGAACCTTTGCTGCTAGCGCTTGTTTTGCCATCATTATCACCCACTTAAAACCATTAGTACTAAAACAATATGCTAAACAGGGTCTTCCAAGTTTGACCCACCATTAACCGAAACCAAAGCTGCCCTNAGGGATGATAAACGATTCCAGTTCACTTCGTTTAAGTCATCCATTACGGCGTTTGTAGCCAAGGCTATTTGTTCCTCTAACTGATATTTCCCTATCCTGGATAATAGTTCTCTAACACCATCTCTCGCTTTCTGAATAGCCACCCCTGGCCCCGCAAATGCTATGTGNGCGAGAGCTTTATCTTCTAAAACACCATCAAAATTATCCGTGTAGCCTCTTTCAAATAAACGTTTTTTTAAATAATGCGAGTTAACTGACTCTTCGTCAGCATGAATGTCTAAAATGTCTAGACGGAGTTTGTCAAGAAATGGATCTCCTAATTCCAAATAACCTAGAGCCTCTCCAAAATCCTCAACCAAACTTGGGTGCATTAAAAATGCTGCTAAAATAGCTTGCTTCTGACGCCTTTCCATTGTTTGGGTGATATTCACTCTAGCTGCTTTATTGCTCATAGACGATCTAATAGGTTTATATGAGTTGAATCGTGAGTGACCGTTATAGNGACCTTCCGTTCCACTGGTTACTGCTCGCATTGACGCCCTAAAGTTAATAATTTTCGCTTCTATCGAGTCCTTATAAGCCTCTCTTACTGTCTGGTTTTTTATTTCTCCAACTCGTTTCCTAATCCTCTTAAAAAAAGCTGCTTGTTTCTCTGGTGTGTCTATCGAACCATTACTTTTTTCCGTTTCCCAAAAGAAATCTGATAGTCCAGTNGATGNTTCAAGCAACTCTCNAAANTTGTNTGCCCCTCCACGTCTNACAATATCGTCGGGATCCTCCCCTGNCGGNAANGAAGCGAANCTCGCGGAGAACCCTGGTTCTAGTATTGGNAGTAATCTGTCAGACGCTCTCACTGCTGCACGCATCCCGGCGCTATCTCCATCGAAACATATAATTGGTTCAGTTGAAAACTTCCAAAGTTCCCTAATTTGTCCTTCAGTCAGAGCCGTACCNAGGGGTGCCACAGCGTTGTTCATGCCAACTTCAGCTAACGAAATGACATCCATATATCCCTCAACAACTATCAGTTGATCGGTTTTGTGCGCTATCTCCCTTGTCATTTGGCCTTGATATAAAATTTGGCCCTTCTGAAATAAGCTGGTTTCAGGTGAGTTCAAGTACTTTGGTTCTTGGTTATTTAGTGCCCGACCTCCAAAACCAATGATTTGGCCTCTTCTATCGCTGATTGGGAAAATTAGTCTCCCTCTAAAATAGTCGTAGGTTGATGAAGAGGCAGCTGACTTTTTTATTAGACCTGCTTCTTCTAGTAATTTTTCTTCAATACCTCGGCCTTGCATATCTATGCGAAAAGTCTTTGAATTGGCTGGCGCTAACCCTAATCGAAAAGATTTAATCGTCTTGTCTGACAAGCCTCTTTCTTTCAAGTAATCNAATCCAGCCTTGGTGGGTGCCTTCCTTAAAAACTCCTCGAAATAAATTGTAACTTCTTCTAGGACTTCCCTTAACGTCCTTCGGCGGGCCTCTTTTGCACGTTCTATTGGGTCCTGTTTGGGGACTTCCAATCCAGCTAAGTTGGCTAACTTATCTACACTTTCAATAAAGTTTAGTCCCTCAGTTTCCATAGTGAATTTGATTATGTCCCCGTGTGCTCCGCACGCGAAACAATGATAGAAGTTTTTCTCATCCACAACAGATAAAGAAGGTTTACTATCGTTGTGAAAGGGACAAAGAGCTAAAAACTCTCTTCCTCTCTTAATAAGTTTTAATTTTCTACCAACAACCTCGGAAATTCGAATCCGAGACCTTAATTCATCAAGAAAATCAGCTGGAAAGCTCATATGCTAAGGACCATAAACCCGGAGTGTTTGAAGTACGAACTAAAGAAAAATTTGGGCCCTATAAATATGGACCATTTGAACAAAAAATGCGAGTCAACAAAACAAGATTTTAAAGCCAACAAGATCGATATACTGGGTTGCCATTCACGAAAGTTGCTTTCAATTTCCGGCCCCCAAGATCCAGCTGCTCTATTAATATCAAATCCGCTCGTTTTCCCTCGATTATCTCACCCCTATCCGTTAACCCCGCCGCTTCAGCTGGTGCCTTGGAAACCATCTTCCAACTGGAGCCAAAATCCAGGATTTTGTTTTCTGATAAGTTGAAAGGTGCTTGCATCAGAGCAGGATAATAATAATCGGAACACAATATATTCCCCATGCCGGCCTTTATATTTCTTGAGGCGGATAGGCCAGATTTTCCCATATGGCTTCCTCCTCTTATAATATTTGGTGCTCCGAGTACAATGAAGTTATCTAATTTATGTGCTTGAGTGATTGCCTCCGTTGTTAATGGAAATTCACTAATATGACAACCTAGGGAATTATAAAATTGTCTAATGGTACTGGTTTTGTCGTCATGGCTTGCCATGGAAATAGAATTTTTTCTTGCAGTTTTTGCCAATTTTTCAATTAGATGGGTAGTTTCACTTTCGCGTTCTGAGAGACCCTCGACTAAATACAAAAAGTCTATTTTTGCTAGACCGGTGCGCTCTAAAAATTGCGAAAGAGGCTGGTCCTCACGAATTTTTTTGCGAATTGAAGGAAGATGGTTATTAAAAGCCAGGAAGTGTATCTCTCCATTTGAGATCCAATCAACAACTTCGTCTGCTGCGGCGAAATTAAACGTTTCAAATCGTAAATGACATTTCGTAGTCGCTCCTAAAACATCAGAAAGCTTCCTCAAAGCTGTCAAAACTTTAATTACTGTTTCGCGACCACGTAGCCCAGGTTCCCAAGAATAAGTTATCCCGTGAAAACCTGTTGTGATCCCATTTGCAACCAGCTGTCTGTCCGTGTCTAAAAATGCAAGTTCTAAAGGGAATGTAACTCCAGGCCGCGGCATTATTTGCCTTTCAAAGGCATCGCCGTGAAGATCCACAATGCCTGGTAAAACCAGGCATCCAGAAGCATCTATTCTTTTAACAGTTTTTGCGGGTGATACTCCGATAGCATCAATTCTCCCCTCAGATATCACGATATCTGTCTCTTGAGTTTCACCACTTGGTAAAAGAACATGACCCCCTTGGATACAAAATTTGTTTACCTTACTTGTCATTAGTCAACCTTATTATCAATAATTCTGATACCATACGTGATAATAACTATAGAGTTTTACGGCTCTTTTTGGAATTACAGATGGGTAATATCTTGAGTAAAGATGAAAAAACTA
>FUFK010052313.1_pt1 | contig 19485 bp, 13 predicted proteins | sample 1021851 | NCBI WGS metagenome assembly FUFK01 (sample SAMEA51879418, study PRJEB19060) | metagenome
AGCAATAGGTACTGATAATAGAATTGGATCAAGTTTTCTAGATTCAGGTCCTGGATTTGGAGGAAGTTGCTTCAAGAAAGATATATTAAACTTGGTTTATTTATCAAATTATTTTGGTTTACCTGAAGTTGCTAATTTCTGGGAATCTGTAGTATTACTAAATAAATGGCATCAACATAGAATTTCAAAATTAGTTGTAAAAAAATTATTTGGATCTGTATCAGAAAAAAAGATTTCAATTTTAGGATTCGCTTTCAAAGCAAACACGAACGATACTAGAGAATCCGCTGCTATTCAAATTTGTAAGGACTTAATTGAAGAGGGTGCTCAACTTATTATTCATGATCCAAAAGTTGATCCAAAACAGATTTCAATTGAATTAGGTGTTGAGCCGACTAATATAAACATATTGGAGGATAAAAAAATAAATAGCAAATTTGAAGGAGGTTGGCGTTTTACTAAAGACATCTATGAGAGTTTTTCTGGTTCGGATGCTTGTTTAATTCTTACGGAATGGTCTGAATACTCAAATATTGAATGGAACAAAGCTTCAAAAAGTATGCGAATGCCAGCATGGGTATTTGATGCAAGATCCGTAATAGATCCCAATAAAGTTTTAAAAGAAAATTTAAAATTATGGAGAATAGGAGATGGGTTAAATTAAATTTCAGAAATTTTTCTACAAAATTTATTATTATTTATCAAAATAATAATTTTTATACCATCTTGCAAATGAATTAAGCCCTTCCTCTATTTGAGTATTTGGCTGATAGCCTACCCAATCATATAATTTTTTTGTATTTGCGAAAGTTGATTGTACATCTCCTTTTTGAATAGGTTCGAAGATTTTTTCTGCTTTTCTCCCAAAACAATTTTCAAGTATTTCGATAAATTTAAGAAGTTTTACGGGCTTATTATTTCCAATATTAAAAATTCTATAGGGGGCTTGAGCATCATTATTATTAATATCAGATTCAATTTGTGTTTTATTTATAAAAGCTGGCTTGAAAATGCATCTATAAATCCCTTCAACAATATCATCAATATAAGTAAAATCCCTCTCCATTTTTCCATAATTAAAAACTTTAATAGGTTTTCTATTTAAGATGGCTTTAGCAAAAATCATAGGTGCCATATCTGGCCTTCCCCATGGACCATAAACTGTAAAAAACCTCAATCCTATCGTAGGTATTTTATATAAATGACTATAGGTATAAGCCATTAACTCATTAGATTTTTTAGTAGCAGCATAAAAACTAATTGGTTGATCAACGAAATGATCTTCTGAGAAAGGAGTTAATTTGTTGTTCCCATATACTGAGCTACTTGATGCAAAAATAAAATTTTTAACTTTATATTCTTTACTAAGTTCCAGTAAATTAAAAAAACCCACCAGATTGCTTTGAACATAGGCTTCTGGATTTTCAAGTGAATACCTTACTCCTGCCTGGGCAGCTAAGTTTATTACAACATCAGGTTCATATTCTTTAAAAACTTGCGCTAGTCTTTCTTTATTTTCTAAAGAAATTTTTTTAAATATCCAGTTGTCTAAATGTTTATTACAGTGAGATTTAATATCATTTAAACGAGATATTTTTAGAGAAGGATCATAATAATCATTTAAATTATCTATTCCAATCAAAAATTTATTTTCATTTAGTAATTTTTTTACCAAGGATGCTCCTATAAATCCTGCACAACCAGTTATTAGTATATTTCTCATTTAAATTTTAAGGATATAAATATCATTTTCAAATATAAGTTAAATTTAGATATTTATATAAAAAAAATTTAACTTTTTAATCTTATTAAATTTGTAAAAAAAAATTTTAACCAAAAACAATAAAAATTTATTTTTCATAATAAGTTTAAAAATTCTAAACAGTATTTTTTTATTTTTTCACTAGCTTTTCCATCTCCATAAGGGTTTTTTATATTTATGATTTTGTCGTATTCTTCCCTATTTTTAAGAAGATTTATTGCTTCCTTAGATATAACTTTAGAATCGCTTCCTACTAATTTAGAAACACCTGATTCTATGCCTTCAGGTCTTTCTGTAGTATCTCTGAGTACTAGAACTGGTACACCTAAAGAGGGGGCCTCCTCTTGAAGGCCTCCAGAATCTGTCAAAAGAAGAGTCGAAGACTTTACCGAAGATACTAAAGCATCATATTCCATGGGTTCAGTTAAAATAACCCTACTATTATTTGAAAGTATTTTAGTTAAAGGCTCTCTAACTAATTTATTTGGATGAAGAGGAATAATTATTTTTGCATCATGAATCTCCTCTAAAATATATTTGAAACCATTTGCGATACTTATAAGCTTATCTCCCCAATTTTCACGTCTATGCACAGTTGCAAAGATAACTATGTCCTTATCCCAATTTAAATTTTTAAAATTAGGTCTCTTATCTTTTGACAAAATATAATTAAGTGCATCAATTACGGTGTTACCTGTAAGAAATATTTTCCCAGAGATATTGGAATTTATAAGATTTAATTCAGACCTTTTAGTTGGGGCAAAATTAAGAGATGCTATCTGGGAAATAAATCTTCTGTTAACTTCCTCTGGGAAAGGGGAATAGATATCAGAAGTTCTTAAACCTGCTTCTACATGGCCAATAGGAATTCTTTCATAAAATGCTCCCAAAGCTGAAACCATTGCTGAGGTTGTATCACCTTGTACTAGAACCAAATCTGGTTTATATTGCTTAAATTCTCTCACTATTCCTTTAAGAACTTCATTAGTAATTTCTGAAAGTGTTTGTCCATGAGTCATTACTTCAAGATTTTTATCCTCGCGAATACCAAATAACTTATTGACTCCTAAAACCATCTCAATATGTTGACCTGTCAAGACAACTCTAACTTTTAGTAACTCAGATTTTTTAAAAAGTATTATTAGAGGTGCTAATTTTATTGCTTCTGGTCTCGTTCCAACTATAAATGTAATTAATGGTTTTTTCTTCATATTTTTTATTTTTTCATTCATTTACTCTAACATTTAACTTTTTTTTATTTAAGGTATCCGCTCATACTTATTTCTAGATTAAATCAGTGCTCCATTCTGGGATTAAATCTTTCAAAGTAAATAATGTATTTTTCTTATCTTGTTTTTTAATATATAATTTTAATTTTTCAATTTTAGACTTTATTTCTTCAAAATAAATAATACTTTCATCTCCTTTAAAAATTAATGGATGAAGAGTAGGTTGAGATTCTGAGTTAATTAATAGCTCTTCATATAATTTTTCTCCTGGACGGAGGCCTGTACATTTTATCTCTATATCTCCATCTGGGTTATCTTGGTTTTTTACTTTAAGTCCATTTAATCTAATAAGTTGTTCTGCCAGATTTTTTATTTTTATTGGCTCACCCATATCTAGTAGAAAAACTTCTCCTCCTTTTGACAAGGCACTAGCCTGGATAACCAGCTCAGCCGCCTCATAAATAGTCATAAAAAATCTGATTATATCTGGGTGAGTAAGCGTAAGGGGGATTCTTTTCTCAATCTGCTTTTGAAATAGAGGTAATACTGATCCGGAGGACCCCAACACATTCCCAAATCTAACCATCGAGAAACGTGTTTTTAAATCTTGATTTTGAACTTTTTGGGCATATGCTTGAACAATTAATTCAGATAATCTCTTAGTTGCTCCCATCACATTTGTAGGCCTTACCGCTTTATCACTTGAAATCATAATTACATTTTTTGCCTTTACTTTATAAGCTGCTTTGCATACAGAAAGTGTAGAAAAAACATTATTATAAATCCCTTGAAGTAGGTTAGACTCAACTAATGGAACATGTTTATACGCCGCTGCATGAAAAATAATTTCTACAGAATAAGTATTAAAAATATCTTTTATAAAATTTTCATCACAAGTACTTCCTAAAATTGGTAGTAAGTCATATTTGTTATTTACATCATTTAGTAATTGATTATGGATTTGATATAAACTTGATTCACTATGATCTAAAAGAATTATTCTTTTTGGATTAAGTTTAGAAATTTGCTTACAAAGCTCGCTTCCAATTGAACCGCCTGCACCTGTAACACAAATAATCTTATCTTCTATAGCTTTATTTAAAAGATTAGGATCTGCAGGTATTGGCTCTCTTCCTAGTAGTTCCTCAACATTAATTGGCTTTAATCTATTAATTTCCACTTTGGAACTTAATATATCGTTTATTGTAGGTATCTGAAAAATTGGGATTCCTTGTTGACTTATTTTTGAAAAAATTTCAATTCTTTTTGATCTATTCAAATTTGGAATAGCTAAAAGTACTTTATTTATTCTTGCTTTAATAGAATTAAAATCTTTGAAATTTATTATTGGTATTCCTTTAATATTTCTATTACATAACTGTGGAGAATCATCAATAAAAGCCTCAATGATATGATTACCTTCTTGAGCAAGATAAGAAGCTAACCTAGCACCGGAACTCCCTGCTCCATAAATCGCAACTCTAGTTATGCTTTTATTTCTAGAGATCTTAATTCTGAATATTAAATCCCTTAAAGTAAATCTAAAATAAACACTTAAACAAGAAAGTAATACCCAAAAAACTAAAAAAAATTGATAGTAAGAAAATTCAAATTTATAAAATATTGATATTAGTACTATAAAAATTACCAGAAAAAAATTTCTTATAATTATCTGATTAAAATCCCTACTCCCAATGTACCTCGTAAGACCTATGTATTGTCCTGATATTAAATAACAAACAATTCCAGAAAATATAATAATCAAGTTTAATGATATGTATTCATTAAAGTTTTGAAGTGATTTGAATCCTAAAATAAAAAATAATGTTAACCAAAATGATATCAATAATATAAAAGCATCAAAAAGGATAAGTATTGATTTTCTTTTTTTTTGTGAATAAGATAAAATTTTTTCAAAAAAAGTATTGATCATTTTGATAGGAACAACTTGAAGAATTTTTTAATTGTTTTTTGAAATTTTAATTTAATTGAAGCTAACAGCAACTTTTTTATCTAAAAAGTATCCAATAAATAATTCGAAAATAACTGCAATAATAGCAGCTTTTAATCCAAATGTTAAAAATGTTGCTGAGATAATAATACACCCACAAATATACAAAGATGAGACTTTAGAGTGTGAGAAGCCCTTTTGATTTAATCTTTGATAAAGATGCCGCTTATGAGGTTTAAAAATATTTTGACCATTTAAAAACCTTCTTAATAAACAAAAAAGCGCATCAAATAAAATTGGAGTTGCCACTAGTAATAACCCTAAAGCATTTTCAAAAGAATTAGAGTTATAAACCAAAGAAATAAATATTGCTCCTAAAAATGTACTTCCTGAATCACCCATAAATATTCGAGATGGTGACCAATTCCAAAAAAGAAATCCTAAAATCGATCCAATCAATCCCCAAATAGCAAAGTTGTTACCTTGAGAAATTCCAAACGTAAAAAAAACAATAACCATACATCCACCTACTAATCCGTCTAAACCATCCATAAAATTTGTAAAATTTATAACTGTGCAAGATAGGATTATTAAAAACGTAATCCAAACAACAGAAAATAAAATATTTAGGTCTTGTAAGTATAAATTACTAAAATTTATAATTAAAAAGGACGAAAAAATTTGGAAGGAGAATCGTATCAAACTCTTCAAATTATATTTATCGTCAATAAGTCCAATGATCGCCAACAAAAAACAACTAAAAAATAAATATAAATTTCCATTTATTAATCCAAATGCATTAAATATTAAATTTACAAGAAGGTAAACTAAAGCGATTAAAATTCCTCCTCCACTTGGTATAGGTTTTATATGAGAGCTACGATCATTTGGATTACAAATAAAAAATTTCTGAAAGAGAGGCATTAAATATCCAATTAGTATCCAATTTATAAAGGCACTTATTGAGATTAATAGTAATATTGAATTCATTATTTACTAGAAAATGTCCCCCAAAAAATCGAAATCATGAATTTATCTTTTTCTTTATAGAACTTTTATATAATAAAATCTCATTTTTTATTGAATTTTCTATTGATATAGGATTAAAACCAAAAATTTTTTGAGCAGTTTTAAAGTCAAAAGCTTTATCTTCATTAAGTCTCTCAATTTGTTCAGATTTAATAGGTAAATCAATAGCTAGTTTTTCAAAGAATTTAAAAAATATTACAAATAAACGCATTGGCAAATAAATCTTAATTATTGTTTTTTGCAACTCCCTCTCAATTATTTCTATTAAATCATTATAAGTTATTGCATTTGCGCCAGAAATATTAAATGTTTTAAGGAAAGTTGAATCAAGATCTAAAACTTTTACAGCTGCTGAAGCAACATCTTTTACATTAACTGGTTGCATTAAATTTTCGCCCTTACCAAAAATTGGAATAATTGGGTACTTATCAATCCATTTTATTAATCTAATTATATTTCTATCATTAGGAGTTCCAAATATCATTGTAGGGCGAAGAATTGTCCAATTTAATTTACTTTCTTTTATTATCCTTTCAGCATTTAATCTTACTTTTTTTGATTTTGCATTTAGTTTTGTAAAAATAGCTGTAGTGCTTATAAATACAACTCTTTGTATATTTGCTTTCTTACAAGCCTTAATAATAGATGGTGCTGATCCAAATCCTATTGATGCAATATTCAAAAGAGCACTACATCCTTGTAAGCTAATTGTTAATTCTGCATAATTATTTAAATTTGCGTATCTTACTGATATATTTCTTTTTTTAAACCATCCAGGATGTCTTCCAGGTCTTAACAAGGCTATGAAGGAAATCTTCTCTTTTATTAAATATTGACAAACAAATCTTCCAGTGAAGCCATTAGCTCCAGCAACTAAAATAGGTAATTTTTGGGTGGATTTTTTATTCAATCTTCTAATAAGGAATTTAGGATATATGAAAATTTCTCATTAATTAATTGTCTTGAATAAATTGTCTCTGATAATTTTCTACCCCTCATGCCCATTTCTAATCTCTCTCTATAGGATTTATTGGCTATTTTAATTATTGCATTAGATAATGAAACTGGATTTTCTGCTTCTGCTGTGGTTCCTAAATTATACTTTTCAACTTCATCATTTATAATTCCAGGTATTGTTGTTATTACTGGCATAGCTAGAGCATAAGCATCGTATAACTTATTTGGAGATATTCCATAACGAAATAAATTTAACTTTTTAAGAGATATTAGAATTGCATCATAGTTAGATAAAAGAGAGGGGATTTTATTCTTTGAAACTGGCTTCATAAATTTGATGTTTTTTAGGGAATAATCTAAAGATTTTTTTATTATTTTATTTTTTTCAGATCCATCACCAATAAATGTTAATTCTATTGGTTTATTTTGAATCAATCTTGCTGCTTCAATTACATTATCCAATCCATTAGCAGGTCCATGAGCACCAGCATAAATTATCTTAAAAGGCCTTTTATTTGCAATTTTTGAATTTAAATTCGATTTTAAGTTAGATGGTTTAAATAATGATAAATCTGGACCATTTGGTAACCACCATATATTATTTGCTCCTCTATCTTTAACATAATTTACAGATCCTTCAGAGAGAACCACAACACAATTTGAATTTTTATATAAATACTTTTCAAAAAAAATTAATACTTTTATGAGAAAACTTTTTTCACTTTTACCACCTTGATCAATAAGAACCTGAGGCCATAAATCCCTAACTTCTAGAACAAAAGGTATTCTAAATATTTGTGTGATTAATAGTGACATAAAAGCAGCTGGAAGCTGGGGCGAACTTGCTATTACTATTTTTTTTGAATCCTCCAGGATAGAATAGTAGAAAATTTCAAATATAAGTTTAAAAAAAAGATGAATACAAAAACTAATAATGTTTATATACCTTAAAAGATTATTTCTAAAATATGGAATAACCCTTATCCAATGCCAATTTATTCCATCAATATTTTCGATTAGCGAAAACTGAAATCTTTTTAGCTTTTTAAATTTTCTCTCAGATAAATTAAAGTCAGAGGCAAATAAATTTACTTTCCAACCTTTTTTGACTAGATATTGAGATATTTCGAATTGTCTCGTATGGCCTGGCATTTCAGGTGTATTTGCAAACTGGTTAATAACCCATAATCTCTTATTAATATTTTTCATAGGATTATTTTAAGAACTAATTCGTGGGAACCTTTTGTTAAAATTCCTCTTAGAGAGCAACTTCTTCTTTTGATCTTCTTACCAGCGCCAATTGCATAATAAGTATCATACCAATTTACTAGAAAATCATATTTATTTCCTAAATTACAAATGGCATCGTAAATTGTTTTGTCAGGAATTCCTCGACCAAGATGTAGCCAATTTTGCCAATTTATATTGTATTTACATTTAATTAAATCTTTAATAACGAAAATTAGATTTTGATTTTGGTCAATACTGATTTCAATTCTTCTCTTATGAGAAGCATTGATTGATTTGTATGTATCATAAACTCCTTCTACATAGAAAAATCCTTCTCTACTTAGACCATAACTTCTATCTAATACCTTAGATTTTTTCCCTGCCCTAAATGAATGCCAAACATCAACTCCCTCAATCCAATTAACAATTCTTGGGTATCCAGATCTCTTTTGCAAGCCTAATTGCATTATATTGTGAGACTTTCCTAATCTTTCAAAATGTCTTTGTGCACAATTTTGATAAACGCTCGTGCCTGCAGAAATAAATATTGGTTTACCTTTTTTATATAATTCAAAACTCAATAAATCTGAATGCGCATGAGCTCCTAAATGTTTTGGGCAAGGAATACCAGATTTAAAAAAAAACTCCCATTCATTATTAGGTCTTATACAAGTCCAGCCAGTAGATGCCAAATCTTCAATTGATTTGAAAAATACTCTATTTTCATAAAATTTTTTAGTTGTTTCAACTTTTTTATATTGGTTGAGTAAATTTGCTCTGAATCCATGGTTTAAATAATTTACAGAATCCAAGTAAGAATCTGAAAAATAAATAATTTCATCTAATTCTTCAAATATGTCTAAAAAACAATCATTAAACTGAGGGAGTCTCTTATTAAAAATTGATACTTTTTTGACCCAAAGAGACATTAACCTTATTGAATCTATTAACCAGATAGGTCTTTCATTTCTAATCGCCTGCAACACGCACCCCAATTCAACTAATCTATCAAGTATTAATAAGTGATAACTTGAAGATCTTTCTTCATGACCTCCATCACTAAGAATTTGATTACTAAGTTCCTTTTTAAGCTCTTTGATTGAATATTCATAAATCAAGTTTGATTCAAGTCCTTCAAATTGCAAACTTCCAATTATAAGTGAAATTAGATTTTCAAGCCAATGATTACCACCATGACATACTTCAGGATTATTTTTTAGCCAACAAATCTGCATCCATAAAGAATCTATTCTTTTTTTTGTTATGTATTCAGGAAATATTCTAAAAAGCCAAACCCAATTTCTTATTCTCAATGAAAGTGTATAACTATTCCAGCCATCACCCTTCCCTATTGGATTAGAGTCTATCCAATAGTCAATAAGATAATCAAAAAAGGCAGCTTTTTCAGAACAATTTTTATTCTTTAAAAAATTATCTAACTCTTTCTTTACCCAATCAAAATAATGAAGATTAAATTGCCATAATCTGTCCCACTTAGATGAGTTCCATAAGAATGGAATCTTTAATATCTTTTTTTGATTTATGAAATTAAACTCCAAACTTTGAGGGATTTTTTTTAAAAAAATATTTCTTGATTTTGAAGAAGACTTTTTCAANTAATCCAGTTTTTTTAGAAAATATGGCGTTTTTTTAGATAAATTATAAATATTTTTCAAAATATCTTCAGGCAAATATTTATTAAGCCTTTTTTGTAATTCATAAATGGACCTTTGAAAAATTCTTAAGGAACCTATGTCATAAAGAGTAAAAAAGATTCTAAGCACTTATTTTTAAACCAGTCCACAAAAATTTAAAACTTCTTTAAGATCACTTGATAAATTTTTAAATTCATTGTGAGCAACCAAGATAACTAATAAATCTGCTTCATTTTTCAAATCTTTCAAAGATAATAATTTTATTTCAGGATGGGAATTAATATTTGGTTCACAAACAATTACCTCAAATTCATTTTTTCTTAGATTATTAACAATTTTTAAAGCCGGAGAGCCTCTCATATCATCTACATTTGGTTTGAATGTTATTCCTAAACATCCAATTTTAGGTTTTCTATTAATTCTTAACTTTAACTGAAAAGCTTTTTGAATTATCTTTGAAGTAACCCATTCTGTTTTATTGTTATTTACCAATCTGGCTGTTTGAATTAAATTTGTATTATCAGGAACACTAGAAGCGATAAACCATGGATCTACAGCGATGCAATGTCCCCCTACACCACAACCAGGCTGAAGTATGCTTACCCTCGGATGCCTATTAGCTATATCAATAAGCTCATTGTGGTTAATCTCTAATGAATCACAAACCATTGACAATTCATTTGCAAACGCAATATTTACATCTCTATAAGCATTTTCAGTAAGTTTTACTAATTCAGCAGTTGATGCATTTGTTTCAGAAATTTCTCCCTCACAAAAGCTTTTGTAAAAATTTTTAATTTTATTTGTAGAAATTGAATCATAACCACCAACTACTCTTGCATTTGTTGTAATTTCTTTCAAGATATTTCCTGGAATTACTCTTTCAGGGCAATATGCCAAGTGAAAGTCATTTTGATTTAAAGTAGTTTCTTGAATTATTAATTTTCTAACTTTATTTGTAGTTCCAACTGGGCAAGTTGATTCTATTATTATGGAATTATTTTTTTTTAAAAAAGGTGCAATTGATTTTACAGCTTGTAAAACAAAATCTATATTTGGAATAGGTATTTTATTATCAGAATTTTTAAAAGGAGTAGGAACAGCAATTATAAAAATATCAGCAATTTCTATTTCTAGAGAAGCCTTAAATTTATCATTTCTAATAACTTCTTTTAAAGCCTTTTCTAAATCTGGTTCAAAAAAATGAGGAATACCTTTATTAATTTTCTTAACCTTATTTTCATCAACATCAATACCAAGTACATCGTGTCCTGCTTTAGCAAGAATTATTGCAGTTGGTAAACCTATATAACCCAAGCCAATAACATTAACCTTCTTCATAGAAATTATCCTATCGTTGTTTTAGAAATTTATATCAGTTAATCATATAAGATTTAATAATATTAATTTAGAAATCAGGAGGATTTTGTAACCATTTAGCCAATACAAAAGCATTCCACAACTCCCTTGAAGCATCTCTTTTTCCATCCTTTTGTTCTATCAAAAGAAAATTTAATTTTTCATAATTTAAATATTTAGACAATAATTTTTTTGATTCATAAAAAGCTTCATTAATTTCACTAATATTTAAGTTAATTAAAGTTTTGAGAGGCGGATTAAACCCTTTCTTAGGTAAATTAGAAATATATTTATATCCTTTTTCTTTTAATAATTTTCTTAAAATAATTTTTGATTGATTAAGATTTAGTATTGGAACATTTTCCGCAGATACAAACTCTAAAATTCTTTTATCCAAAAAAGGGACTCTTATTTCTACATTATTATTCATTGAAGCAATATCAGAGGAATAATTTAAATTAAAAGGTATCCATGTTTGTAAATCTGACATCATAGAAGAAAATGGTGAATTTATTTTTTTTTCAAAATAAGAATCAAATTCTTTCATTACTGCATTTGATTCAAAATCAGAATTTATTAAGTCATTTTTATTAAAATATATATGTGAGATTCTATGAGCTTCAAAATTATTTAATCCAATTAATAACCTTAAAGCCCTTAATCTTCGTTCGAAATTAGGCTTAGAATTAATAATTTTATTAATTTGAAGAAATTTAAAATCCATAATAAAATCGTAAAAAGACATAAATGTTTGAATTGGCAACTTAAATAACATTGATTTTTTAATTAATTCATTAAAAAACATAGCCTTATATCTGGGATATCCTCCAAACAATTCATCTCCCCCATCTCCAATTAAAGCCATTCTTATGCCATCTTTACTTGCCTGACTACACAAAAAATCTGTAGATAATATTGTAGAGTTTGCAAAAGGATATTTAACTAATTTTAATTGCCTTTCAGCAGCAACATTTATGTCGTAATTGAAAAAATTAAATTCACAAATTTTTAGGTCTAATCCGCAGGAATCTGCTATTTTCTCGGCAATTTTAGATTCGTCAAACTCATTACTATCAACATATTTTAGCGTATAAGCTTTTTTGATTAGATTTTTATTTATATAAGTAGCTATAAGAGTACTATCAATACCTCCACTAAGAAAAATAGAACCTTGCGCATCAGAAATAGACTGTTCATTTACCACTTTTTCTAATATAAGATCAGTTTTCTCTAAAATATTTTTTTTTGAATTTAAATATCGATTAATTGGAATTCGTTTACTTAAATTGGGAATTTCATACCATTTTTCATATATAAAGTTTTTTTTATTTATATCAAAACAGCCAAAATATCCTGGCAAAAGGGCTTGAATCTCACTATAAATCTGACTTTTTGGCAGATTGTAACCAAATTGCAAATAAGAAACTATACCATACTTATTAATACTCAATTGCGAATCTTCTGACTCTCTCAAATAAATGCTTAGACCTTCGATTGTAGAGCTAAAAGAAAATCCATCATGAAGTGAAAAAAACAATGGTTTTATTCCTAAATGATCTCTTGATATCCAAATTAATTTATTTTTTTTATCATAAAATGCGAATGCAAACATTCCTTCTATAAGATTAATCGTTTTTTTTAATCCAAAATTAACAAGAAGTAGATAAAGAATTTCTGTGTCACATTTTGTTTTAGGAAAAATATTTTTTTTACTTAAAACTTCTTTTAATTTGGATGTATTAAAAATTTCTCCATTATAAATAAGTATGTAATCCTTGTATTCTTTAATTTTAAAGGGTTGATTACCATCATTAGTTAAATCTGATATTGATAATCTAGTATGACCAAGAAATACATAATCATCTTTATATTCTCCTACATTATCTGGGCCTCTATAATTTATAGATGCCAAAGCTTTTTTTAAAGTGATCTCATTTAAAAATAATTTTGTTGACCCTGTAATTCCACACACCTTTTAATAATTAATAAGAATCATCCATATAATCACTATATAGTAATGACCTATACTAATATGAATAATTAATCAATTTTAAAATTTTATTAAATAAAATTTTTAATAATTTTTATATGAAAATATGCTAATTATACATGTTGGTTTACATAAAACTGGAACTACCTCTCTACAAAATTTATAGCCGAAGATTTGTAGATTTAAGAAAGATTTTATTTATAAGAGAGAAAGTTATAGTTACTTAACCGCACTAGAAAAGCATAAAAAATGGACACAAAATATAGTTAAAACCTCAAAAAAATCAACTTTGATATTAAGTAGCGAAGCTTCTCTTGGGTCAATGGGGAGAATGTATGAAGAAGCACCGTCCAGAATCTCTTTATTGTCTGATAAATTTATAAAAAATTGCGATACAAAGATAATAATCTCATTAAGAGAGCCTATTTCATGGATAGAAAGTATTTACTCCCAACAGATTCATCAAGGCTTAACTCCAAATATTGATGACTTTATAAAAAAAGCTTGTTCAGCTAAATATTTTCATTACAAAAACCTATTGGATCTTATTTTCAGTTTCATAGATAAAAAAATGTGATGATCATCCCTTATACCGATATTGTTGTAAAGGATATTCTTAAAGAAATTGGCTTTTCTAGAAATTATGTAAACTCTTACAAGTTGAAAAATAAAGACAATATTTCTGTAAAAAGTTATAAATTAGAATTATTTAGAAGAATGAATAAAATATCTAATAAGATTGAATCGACTTTTTTAAGAGACTACTTTCAATCTCAAGCTAGTAGTAAATTAAAAAAATCTATTTTTAGCAGAAAGGCGCAAGATTTATTGATCAATGCTTTTAAGGATGATTGGTCTTATGTTATTGATCAATATGGATCAAATGCAGGAAAAAAAGTTGAATCAAAAATTGAATTTAAAGAATCTATCTATGATGATAATTCTATTGAAGAAAAACTTTTACAAGAGGCTATTAACCTTTTAAAGATGAATATCTTGACATTAGATGATAGTTATGAGAATAAAATTAAAAGGATAAAAACAAAAATTAGAAAAATAATCTCCAAATAGTATTTTTCTATTTGATAATAAATTAAAAAAGGAATGTTTAATTAATTCAATTTTAAATTATTTTTTCTTTCAGAGGGCAAACTTAATAAAATCCACGTGCAAGGAAAGGCTAAAGAAAACGAAAATAACATAAATGTAAATGCAAGTAATTTTGCATAGATTGGAGCTTTAGATAGATAGAAAATTAGGATAAATAAAATTAATGAAAAAAGACCAGAGGCTGCAATATAGTAAGTTAATGAAGAGATCAAACCTTTATTAAAATCTATAAAAACGCCGTCATTATAAATTGGAATCATATTTGGATAGTCAAGACCAACTCCTAATATAGGATTATCCATAAAAACTTTGATATTAGTAACTATTGAAAGATACCTTCCTCCATCAAAAGTTCTTATAAAAGGATTAAATGGATCTTCTAAAAGAGTTTTTATTAATTTCACAACCCTAAAATTACTTTCTACATCATTTATTAAAAAGACCAAATATCCTAACATGATTGTTATTATTGGGACAATAATAATNAGCAAATAATTCTTAAATGTATTAGTAAATTTAAGCTTAATAAACTTTATGATTTGTCTAAAATTATATTTAAATGCAGGGAAAATAAAGCAGATTATGATTACCAAAAGATAAACAAATCCACTTAAAGATTTCAAAGAAATTATCAAGAAAAGATTCAATAAAATGGAAAATAATAAGATTTTATTTTCTAACTTATCTCGAGAATTCTTTACTTCAAAATTCCTTAATATCCACACAGCAAAGATTATCAAAGTAGCACAACAACCAGAAGTAAATGATGGCTCCGTTGCAAGTAATCCTATCTCTCTATAGGAAGCAAAACCTGAGAAATTAGTTCCATTTACGAATAAATCTTGCGTTGTTAAGAAAACCTCTGGAAGTAACTTTCTAAATAAATAGGCTAAAAAATATGCAAATGTTGGGATAAAAACATATGAGGGTCTTAAATATTTAAATGAACTCAGTGCAGAATTATATACAAAGAATGCTATTGGTAGAGATATTATCTTGTTTATATTCATGATAGAAAAGAATGTTGAATGAATATATAATTTAAAAGGATCAAAAATTGATAAAATCAGAACAATAAGAAGTATTACTAAAGGGATTGTCTTTTTAAATATTATAAAATCACTTTTAAAAAATAAAAACAATGAAAGTATTGGACAAATTAATTGCAAATCTGAAGAAAATGGAAATGGCTGAATAAATGGTAAAAAACAAGAAATCCAGAAAAATTTTTCAATTGATATTCTTCCCATATTAAATTCTAATTATCTTTAATAATTAATCTTTAAAACAATGTTTTTATTTTAAGCATCGCATGCAATTGATTTTTAAAAGTTAAATAATTAATTAACAATATCGCTATAGTTGGAAACTATCTTATTTGTTCTAATTAAATTCTCAATATAGGGCAAATCTTCTGGATAAGTTAATTTGCATATTGATTCATCACATTCAATAGTTTCAGGATTTACACCAACATTCAAAGAATATTCAACTAAGGATTTGAATCTAGAAGAAGAATTAACTGGAGAATTTAAAATACCATATTTAATAAATTCAGGAGTATAAAACTCTTGAAATTCACTTTTATTTGGAATTGAAACGATTTTTTTATTTTTGACTTTAGCTATCCCATTAACAATATCTCGAGTTGGACAAGAGCTGCCATTTTTTAATGCTTTATTAATCAATTGTTCGTATAAATTTATATTAACAAGGGGGCGGTTGGCGTCTATCAAACCTATTAATGTTTCTTCATTAAAAGGACAAATACTTTCTTGAATTTCCATACCTTTAAAAAAGGAACCCATTCTAGTATCGCCTCCAGTTGTGATAGTAATATGATCTAAAAATTTTTTAGATTTTATTAAAGATAATTTTTCCTTTGTTAATTGCAAATATTTTGAATTAGTTACAATAGTAATTTCACAAATATATTTGAGGGAAAGTAGTGTTGATAATGTCCAGATAAATACTGGTATGTTGTCTAAATCTATAAGATGTTTAGGCTCCCTCTTTTTGTTAAATCTAGTACTTTCCCCAGAAGCCAACAACAACAAACGTATATCAACAATTTTATTAGAATTCAATTTTCTCAGAATTTATTAAACTTTCAGATTATTATATCACTATAAAAATAATCAAAATTTAAAACTAATTACAAATACTTAAAGGGTTGATTTTCCAAAAGAAATATTTAGACAAGGATTTATTAATATTCTTGATGGTTTGCTTGTATCATCATACTCTCTACAAGAAAGACCTATTCTTGTAAAATTATTTTTATCTAATTTTTGATTAGTTATTTGATATAAACCAAATGTACTTTGAGGATTAAAACTAAAATCAATATATTTAGATCCATCATCTATCCTTAATTTGCCGCCTGGAAGTCCAAAACCAGAAGTTGCTGATACCAAAGAAGATACGCTGCTACCATGATTAAAATTCTTATTCAAATAAAATTTATTTAATGGCTCATTAATATTTCCGATAATGTAACATAATTCTGAAATATTAAATGCATCAGGCATTAATGTAATGTTTCCTAATCTTAAAGATCCTATAGATTCTTTATCCCAATTAATCATATATGAAATATTTATATCACCACTTGGATATTTGAATGTTATTTTTTTTGTAATTTTACCTAATTCCGTTTGAAAATCTATAGAAATTACATTTCTATCTTTATATTTTTGTAAGCAAGGTTCTTTTGGTAATAAATCTGTCAATTTATGCATTCCTGGCCTTTCATAAACTAAATGTCCGCTATAAAAATCAGCAGACCATTTAATATCTTCAAAAAATCCTTGGTTTATAGTGCCTATTAATTTTTTGTTTGATAAAGATTTATTTTCATAGGAATATATAGATACACCTTTTCTTAGATTAAGCTTTAACGATATTTCATCAAAAGATAAAGTTATAAATCCATCTGCATTAATAACTTTAATTGGATTATTAAAAACCACATCTTTATTAAAGATATTTTCTTTTACGTTAATTTTATTATTCTTCTCTAATTCTAATTCCAAGCTTTTAATCTTCTCAATAAGTCCATTCCATCTTTGTTCAGTAATATGAGTTCTAAAATCAGAACTGAATATAAATAATAAATCTTTCCAAGATTTATTATCAAAATGATTTTTTTTAAAATATTCGTAAATCTTATAACATTTTAAATTAATTGAATAATCATCAATTCCAGTTAAAGCCCATCTATAAATATTATATTTTTCTTGCTTCTTAACTAATACTGGAGATGAAGATGTTTCTAATCTTTTTATGACTTTATTATTGGATGATATTGATAATAATTTAGATGGGAATATAAATTGATAATTTTTATTTTCTAGAAACGTTTTATAGATATTTTTTATACATTTCCATTCTTCCAAAATATTCAAATTTGCTTCAGTTTTAAATCTTCCTGGCCTATAGTCAAAAATTTCGGCGTCGCTCCCATATAGTGATAAAAATCTATTTTTGTTTGAAAAATGCTTTGCTACAAATTGCATATAATTATTTATGGATATTTCTTTATGCACTGCTCTTTGAAATAATTGAAAAAGTGTTGAATCATTCCAAATTACATTTATAAATCTTCCATCATTACACTTAACTTTAATAGGGTTATATCTTGTATCTTTAAGCATATTTTCATTGGCACTAAATGTATTATTCCATTCAACTATTATTGCTTGGTATCCAGCATCTAAATAACTTGGGATAAGTGTGTTGTTGTAAACTTGTTCATTAGTCAAAGCAATATTTGGGGTATGTTCTAACAATTCTTTATAAATTTCATTACCAATAATGATATTTTTTGATACGACCTCTAGAGGTACTATTGTTCCAATAATCTGAGAATATCCACTGCCAATAAGTTCAACCTTTCCCTCTTTTATAAGAATTTTAAGTTTATTTATCCAGGAGGGGTCAATTTTGTTAATTATCTCAAGAGTGATTCCAGTAGCTTCAATAGCAATACAAAAATTTTTGTTTTCTGCTAATTCCAATAATGGCCAATAACACTTATTTATTACTAATTCTCTCCTATTTTTTTCAATAGAAGAAAACATAATATTTAAATGAAAAAAAGAATATAAATTTAACATTAGAAAGAGATAATCTTTTTATTTAAGTTAATGAGAAATGTCATATCAAGATTTTATTAAAATCTGATTTTCTTCAATAATAGAATTACATAATTTTATAGCTTCCTCCAGAGTCTCACCTTCTGCGATTACGGTTCCTCCTCTAGCTCTATGATGAGTAATCTTATCAACTTTATCTCCTGGTTCTAGCCATATATCAACCATATTTACTGAATTATTTTTTATGATATTACCAACATCCGGTATTGATAATACTTCTCCTCTAGGAGGGAACCAGTATCTTTGAGCGACTGGTTTATTTTTAGTAGGTAATACATCTTGGATGTAAATTGGCCAACCCATTGCGTTTTTTATAGCTAATCCAATAAAATCTACCCCCGTAGAAGCAGGTATTTGTTTTGAACAAAAATGACCTCCGCTTAATCTGGGTGCTAACTCTATAATGTAGGGCATACCTTCCTTAACTACAATATCACCCTTAATGGTACCTTGATTAATCCCTAAAGCATCTGCTCCTCTCTCAACTAATTTATGGATATCTAATTGTATTTTCTTTGAAAGAGTCGAGGGTGAGTTCCCTCCATTCTCGATTATATTTGGATGATATTTTTCTAAAAATTCGTAATTTCTGTCGGCAAAACCTGGAGTAAATAATTTTCCGTCAATAAAAATAGATTCAGTACTTACTTGAGGCCCATCAATATATTCTTCTAAAATTAAAGATTTTTTTTCTGAAAAATCAATTGAATAGTTAAAAGCTTTTCTAAAATTTGATTCTTTATCAATTAATAAAACTCCTCGCGAACCTCTACTATCAACTGGCTTTAAGACAAAACTCTTGTCAGAACTTTTCAAAACCTCACAAATATCATGAACTGATTTAATCGAATAGAAATTGGGTACATTTACTTCATTAGATTTGAAAACTTCTTTCATTAATAATTTATCTATACATTTTTTTGCTGAATTTACAGATATTGCCTTTAAATTTAATTCTCTTGCTACTTTTGAAACTGTCAAAGGAACATCTGCACCAACACTTAGAACACCTTGAATTTTATTTCCTTTTTTTTGAAATGAAATAGCTTTTTTTAA
>FUFK010038827.1_pt1 | contig 19482 bp, 19 predicted proteins | sample 1021851 | NCBI WGS metagenome assembly FUFK01 (sample SAMEA51879418, study PRJEB19060) | metagenome
GATTTGAAATAAAAAAGACCATGTAAGCCCTAAAATTAAAAATTTACCAACCATTGAGTTCAAGAATAAATATGCCGTTTCATAACTATTTTCACCAAGAACCAGTATTGAAGCAAATAAGCAAATAAATGTGATTGCAANNANATTNATTATTCCTGTTATTCTATGTGAAATAGAAACTAATGAGGAAATATGCCATTTATAAATTTGAATATGTGGAGATAAAGGGGTTTTATTTTCCATAATAATTATTTTTAATTAGTGTATCGGCTATTTCTACTGCGTTCAAAGCCGCGCCTCTTAAAAGATTATCTGAAACAATCCACATATTTAATCCATTTTTAATAGTTTTATCCTCTCTTATCCTTGATATGAATGTCTCATTTTTGCCTTCGGCCTCAATTGGAGTAAAATATCCACCATCAACTCGCTCATCAAATACTTTACATCCATCAAAACTATTCAATGCCTCTCTTACTTTTTCAAGAGTAAAAGGTTTTTCAAATTGTAAATTGACTGACTCACAATGTGAAACTGATATTGGAAGTCTTACACATGTTGCTGTTAACTCAATTTTTTCATCAAGAATTTTTTTTGTTTCATAAGTCATTTTAAGCTCTTCTTTTGTATAACCATTTTCAGAAAATATATCGATATGAGGAATAGCGTTAAAGGCTATTTGTTTTGTAAAATTTTTTGATTTTACATTTTTTCCCTCCAAAACTAATTTTGTTTGTTCAATCATCTCATCCATTGGTGCTTTTCCACCGCCCGAAACTGATTGATATGTAGAGACAACAACTCTTTTAATGACAAAAAGATCATGTAGCGGTTTCAATGCGATTACTAATTGAGCAGTTGAACAATTAGGATTTGAGATAATATTCTTTTTTATATTTTTTAAATGATTTGAATTTACCTGTGGTACTATTAGAGGCACATCTGGATCCATTCTAAAATAACTTGAATTGTCAATTACCAAACAACTCTTTGCAGCTTTTTCGGCAAATTTTTCTGAAACTTTTCCACCTGCAGCAAAAAAGGCGATTTTTACTTTAGAAAAATCAAAATTTTCTAAATTTAAAACTTCATAATCCTTACCGTTAAAGTTAATTTTAGTACCGGCACTTTTTGAGGATGCAACAAGATATAATTCATTAAAAGATAGTTTTTTCTTTTGAATGACTTCAAGGGTTTTTCTTCCAACGTTACCAGTTGCTCCAACAATTGCAATATTCATGATGTAGCTTTTATACTAGATGAAAGGTAAATCGCAAACTTTAACACTTAAGGAATTTCCGTCAATTTCAATAACACCCGTTGCTAATGGTTTACAATATGGCTCATTTATCATTGCTATTCCTATAACCTTTTTAAAATGTGGTGAATAACAAGCAGATCTTAACTCTCCAATGAAATTTCCTTTATCATCTTTAATTTTCAATGATTTTGTTAAACTAATTTTATCAGTTTCAATATAAATACCCATTAATTTTCTTTTTATTCCAGCAGCTTTTATTTCTTTTAATTTTTGCTTGCCTAAAAATTGTACTTCTGAGTCTAAATTCACATACTTTTCAAAACCACATTCAAAAGGATTATCATTATTGTCAAAATCATTTCCGTAGGATAATAAACCACTCTCAATTCTTTCAATGAGATTGGGGCAGCCAGGTTTTAGGTTGAATTCTTTACCTATTTCAAAAAAATGATCGTATAAATCTAAGCCTGATTGTGTATTTTCTACATATATCTCAAAACCACCTTGCTTTGACCATCCAGATCGTGCAATCAAATGCTTTACACCTTTGAATTCATAATAATCAAAACCAAAAAATTTTAATTCTGTAATTTTTTTTCCAAAAACTTTTTCCATCAAACTAAATGATTTTGGCCCTTGTATAGCAATTATGTCTACATTAGGTTCAAAGATTTTTACTTGAAAATTGTTTCCAGAGGCGAGACCTTTTGCAAAAAAAATAACATCAGAGTCTGCGATTGAAATCCACCATTTATCATTGGCTATTTTTAAGATCACGGGGTCATTTACTAAATTACCATCATCATCAATTATTGGGCAGTAATAACATCTTCCAATTTTTGATTTAGACAAATCTCTACAAGTCATTAACTGAACGAGTTTCGCTGCATCGACACCTGAAATTTCAACTTGTCTTTCTGCTGCTACATCCCAAACTTGAACATCCTTTTTAAGATGATCACAAGAGTCCTCTATTGACCCAAAAGCAGCTGGTAACAACATGTGATTGTAAACTGTATAAGCGGTAACTCCTTGTCTCTCTATTCTTGAGGTATATGGTGAGCTTCTAATTCTTCTAGATTTTGCTATTGAATAATTTTTCATGATTTTAAAAATTCTAAAATCTTTTCTCGCATTTCAAAAGCTTTTTCAATCATAATCATGTGTCCACATCCTTTAATTACGTGAGTTATTGAGTTGTCTATCAAGTTTGAAAATTTTTTTCCTGCATCCAAGTTAACCATCTTGTCAAATTCTCCAAAAATTAACAATGTAGGAAATCCTATGTTTTTTGCAGCTTCAGAGCCATTTGAATAATTATTGCAAGCAACTAAATCGACCGCTAGTATTTCACTTATATCTCGAGGTGATTGAATAATTTTTTCTACCGGATTTCCACCTATAAATTTTTTTGAACCTTCATAGCCCCATTTCATCATCAATTTGACTGCATCCGAGTCACCATTTTGCGCAAGATTAATCAAATCAGGATGAACTGGCATTTTATCTGAGCCTCCTACAAAAACTGATTTTTTAACTCTATTTTTGAATTTACGAGAATATTCAAGTATCTCTAGACAGCCTTGAGAATGACCAACTAAAATTAAATCATTGAGATTTAAAAAATTAAATACTCCCTCTAACCAATCAGATATTTTTTCGATACTCTCTAGACAAGGACCATCTGATTGCCCGTGTCCAGGAAGGTCAATCGACAATACATTAAAATTTTTGTTTGAAAAAAACTGCTCAGTCAGAGACCAGACAATATGGGATAGACCACTACCATGAAGAAATATAATGGTATCTTTTTTGGGATCTACACCTTGTCCAGCATCAGATGCGTGGATATTCTTATTATCAATTTGAAATATCAATCAATTACCTAAAATTTTTTTCTAAGCTCAAACTTTTGAATCTTACCAGTTGAAGTTTTTGGCAATTCACAAAAAACAACCTGTTTTGGTACTTTAAAGCCGGCAAGAGTTTCCTTACAAAAACTGATTAATTCTTTTTCCGATACTGGTTTATCTTTAACTGCCTCAATAAATGCGCACGGCACTTCTCCCCATTTTTCGTCAGGTTTAGCAACAACGGCAGCAATAGAGACTGAAGGGTGTTTAGCTAAAGTGTTCTCTATTTCAATTGAAGATATGTTCTCACCCCCAGAAATAATAATATCTTTTGATCTATCTTGAATTTTAACATATCCATCTGGATGCATCACTGCCAAATCACCAGAATGAAACCAGCCACCACCCATGGCTTTATCGGTTGCATCTTTGTCTTTAAAATATCCTTTCATCACAATATTCCCTTTAATCATAATTTCCCCAATAGTTTTTCCATCAGACGGCACTTCTTTCATAGTTTCTGGATCCATAACTGCTATGCCCTCAGTATTCGGGTACCTAACTCCTTGTCTTGCTTTAATTTCATTTTGTCTTTCCTCATCAAATTCGTTCCAAGCATCATTCCAAGCACACTGAGTTACATGGCCATATGTTTCTGTTAAACCATAAACATGCATTACTTCGAACCCAAGTTCTTTCATTTTTTTAAATATAATACTGGGTGGTGGAGCTCCTGCTGTAAGCACATAAACTTTTTGTCTCAATTTTTTTTTTTGTGAGTCTGGTGCCCCTGTAATCATATTCAACACAATAGGAGCACCTCCAAAATGAGTCACGTTATACTTTTCAATTAAATCAAATATTTTTTTAACATCAATGTTTCTAAGACAAATTGTCCTTCCATTTAACATAGGAACAGTCCAAGGATAGCCCCATCCATTACAATGAAACATTGGGACTATAGTCAAAAAATTTAATCTATTTGGCATATTCCATGCAACAGCACTTCCAGTTGACATCAAATATGATCCCCGATGATGATAGACAACACCTTTTGGATTTCCTGTGGTGCCAGATGTATAACTCAGTGATATTGCCTGCCATTCATCATCTGGCATTTTCCAGTTATAATTTTCATCACCGGTATTTAAGAAACTCTCATATTCTAGATCACCAATTTTTTCACATTTCGATTGATCTGCAAATTTATCATTTATATCAATTATTGTGATTTTTTTTTTTAAAGTGGTTAGTGCTTTCTTAACCTCGACATGAAGTTGTCTATCTACAACTAAGACTTTAGCTTCACTATGATCTAAAATATAAGCAATAGTTTTTGCGTCCAATCTAATATTAATTGTATTCAATACTGCACCAGTCATTGGAACTGAATAATGACCCTCAAAAATTTCGGGAGTATTAAAGGCTAAAAATGATACAGTATCACCTTTTCCTACACCAATTTTATTTAAAGCGCTTGCGAATTTTACAGTCCGTTTATAGACCTGATCCCATGTAAATTTTCTATCCTCATAAATAAGAGCCTCATAATTTGGATAAATTTCTTTAGCTCTTTTTAAAAAGGTTAACGGTGTTAGTGGAACATAATTTGCATTATTTTTATCTAAGTTAGTATCGTAAAGACTCATTCTAATTAAATTGAAAATTCATGATGTTGGAGCTACCAGAAATTGCAGATTTGTAATGATGCTCAGCTCTTGGTAGTACTTTATCAAAATAAAATCTTGCTGTATCTATTTTCTCATCATAAAAATTCTTGTTTTCATTATAATCTTTAAAACTGACCTCCAGAACCTTAATCCATGCATATGCAATAGAGACATAACCAAGAGTTTTAAGATAATCATTTGCTGCAGCGCTAACATCATCTTTTTCGGTTTTTGCTCTATCAATCATCCAATCACTAAATTTTTTCAGAATATTCAAATGATTATTAAAATCAGAGATAAATGATTTAATTTTTTCGTTATCAGAATTACATTCAGCTTTTAACTGATCTAAAAACTTGTCTATTATATTGCCATTTTTATTTGATAATTTTCTAAAAACTAAGTCAGCAGCCTGTACTGAGTTAGTACCCTCATAGATAGGTGTGATTCTATTGTCTCTGTAAAGTTGTTCTATTCCTTGATCTTTCGTGTAACCGTAACCCCCATAAATTTGCATTGCATCACTAGTGATTTCCATTGCTAAATCAGTAAATAATGATTTTACAACTGGTGTCATTAAAGACACATAATCAGATGCCTCTTGGCGAGTTTTTTCATCTGGATGATACAAACTAACTTCTGTTTGCTGAGATAACCAAAAACACAAAGCTCTCTCACCCTCAATTATTGATTTCATGTTCAATAAAGATCTTCTGATATCTGCGTGTTCAATTATTAAATCAGCACCATTTTTAGACTTTGAATTATTTGTTTTTCCCTGCTTTCTCTCTTTTGCATATGCAAGAGAATTCTGATAAGCAATTTCTGAAATACCTAAACCTTGAATACCAACCACTATTCTTTCAAGATTCATCATAGTAAACATTGCGCTCAAACCCTTTTCTTTAGCACCAATCATATAACCCGTAGCATCATCAAAATTCAAAACACAAGTGGCCGATCCTTTAATACCCATTTTAGTTTCAATAGATCCTGTAGATATTCCATTTCTAGGTCCAATCGATCCGTCATCTTTAACTATAAATTTTGGAACTAAAAACAAACTTATTCCCTTAGTGCCAGCTGGAGAGTCATCAGCTCTTGCTAAAACTAAATGAATAATATTTTCTGTGAGGTCGTGATCTCCCGATGTTATGAAAATTTTTTGACCAGTTAATTTATAAGTTCCATCTGTTTGTTTTTTTGCTTTAGTTTTAAGAAGCCCTAGATCAGTGCCACATACCGGTTCAGTTAAACACATAGTACCACTCCATTTTCCCTCAACAATTTTTGGTAAGTACTTATTTTTAATATCGTCTGTTGCATGATGGTTTATACAATTATAAGCACCAATACTTAGCTCACTATAAAGTTTGAAAGATAAGCTTGCAGATGACAACATTTCATCAAAAAAAGCACTTACAGTTTTTGGCATCCCTTGTCCTCCATATTTGGGATCACAGGATAAAGATGTCCATCCATCCTCGATATATTTTTTATATGCCTCTTTATAACCTGGGGGAGTTCTCACCACTCCATTTTCTAAAACAGCAGGATTTTCATCTCCAACTTTTGCTAATGGTAAAATAAGATTTTGATTTATTTTTGCTGCTTCTTGTAAAATATCTTTAACCAAGTCTGATGTAACTTCTTTATATTTTTCTAACTCATTATATTTTTTATTATTTCTCAATTTTTCAAAGAGAAACATCATATCTTCAACAGGTGCTGTATAGCTTGGCATATTGTAAGTTTAAGATAATTAGTTGATTATTGCAATTTTGAAATTATCGCATCACCCATTTCTGATGTAGATACTTCCCTCGTCCCCTTTGATAAGATATCTTTCGTTCTTAAACCCTCATTCAATACAATTTGAACAGCTTTTTCAAGTGCTTCTGCTTCCTTATCTAGGTCTAAAGAATATCTCAAGGCCATAGCAAAGCTTAAGATTGTGGCTATTGGATTTGCTATTCCTTTTCCAGCAATGTCTGGAGCAGATCCATGTATGGGCTCATACATTGCTCTCATTTCTCCAGCTTTGTTTTTTGCTCCCAATGATGCTGAGGGCAAAAGTCCTAAGGATCCTGTTAGCATTGATGCCTGATCAGATAACATATCTCCAAAAAGATTATCTGTCACGATTACATCAAATTGTTTAGGGTTTCTAAGTAGTTGCATTGCACAATTATCTGCAAGCATGTGGCTTAATTCTACATCTTTATATTCTTTTTCATGAAGAGATTGTACTTCCTCTTTCCAAAGTTGTCCTGCTTCCATAACATTTGATTTCTCACAAGATGTAACTTTATTAGATCTTTTTTTTGCTAAATCAAAAGCTACTCTAGCAACTCTAATAATTTCGTTACTCGTATAAGTATGAGTGTTTATTCCTTTTCTTTCTCCATTTTCAATTGGTTTAATTCCCCTTGGCTCACCAAAGTAAATTCCTCCTGTCAATTCTCTCACGATCATAATATCTAAACCTGATACAATTTCTGGTTTTAAGGTTGAGGCATCTACTAGTTGTTTAAAGCATATTGCTGGCCTTAAATTTGCAAAAAGTTTTAATTCTTTCCTTAATTTTAAAAGTGCTCTCTCAGGTTTTTTTGAAAACTCTACATTGTCCCACTTCGGACCGCCAACCGCTCCAAGCATTACTACTGCGCTTTCTAAGGCTTTATAAAAAACCTCATCAGTAATTGGAGTACCATGTTTGTCATAAGAACAGCCACCTGCTAAATCTTCATCTATTTCAAAATCTAATGATTTTTTATCATTGAACCAATTTATAATTTTTCTAACCTCGGCTATAACTTCTGGGCCTATTCCATCTCCTGGAAGTAGTAAGATTTTTCTTTTTTTTACTTTAATCATTAATAATCCAAGGCTTTATTCTTTTTAAATCCTCTTCAAATTTCTCAATTTTATTAGATTTTTTTAAAGACAAGGCTATATCGTCTAATCCCTCTAAAAGACACTTTTTTTTGAAAGAGTCTACTTTAAATTTTACTTCATTATTACCATAAACTATTTTTTCATCATTAAGATCTACGGAAATAGACTCTTTTCTATTCGCATACTCAGATAATTCTTTTATTTTTTCTTCATTGAGAATGATTGGCAAAATTCCATTTTTAAAACAATTATTATAGAAAATATCTGCAAAACTAGAACTAATAACACATGTAATGCCAAAATCTAATAAAGCCCATGGAGCATGTTCCCTTGATGATCCACAACCAAAATTTTTTCCAGCAATTAATATTTTGGAATTATTAAATGGATCTTTGTTCAATATAAAATCATCTATTATTTTTCCATTTTCATCATATCTCATCTCAAAAAATAAGCTTTTACCAAGACCTGTTCTCTTTATAGTTTTTAAAAATTGCTTTGGAATAATCATGTCTGTATCTATATTTACTATTGGTAAATATGCTGGAATACTTTTTAATGTTGTAAACTTTTGCATTAATTTTGATACTTTCTCACATCATCTAAATTTCCTGAAATTGCCGCCGCCGCTGCCATTCCAGGACTGACAAGGTGAGTTCTGCCACCTCTTCCTTGTCTTCCCTCGAAATTTCTATTAGATGTTGATGCACATCTTTCCTCAGGTTTTAATTTGTCTGCATTCATTGCTAAACACATTGAACAACCTGGTTCTCTCCACTCAAATCCTGATTTCGTAAATATTTTATCTAAACCTTCTTGCTCTGCTTGCTCTTTTACTAACCCAGATCCTGGTACTACCATCCCATGAACATGGGGTGCTATTTTTTTATCTTTTAAAATCTTTGCAGCTTCTCTTAAATCCTCAATTCTTCCATTTGTACAACTACCTATAAAAACTTTATCAATCTTGATATCTCTTGCTGCCATATCTGGTTTTAAACCCATGTACTTTAAAGCTCTTTCAATAGAATTTTTTTTATCTTCATCTTTCTCATTACTTGGATTTGGTATTTTGCCATCAATAGTAATTACATCTTGAGGTGATGTTCCCCAAGTAATCATGGGTAAAATTTCACTTGCTTTTAAATTCACCTCTTTATCAAAAGTTGCACTCTGATCTGATTTTAAACTTTGCCAATATTCCAGTGCTTTATCCCATTTTTCACCCTGGGGGGACATTGGCCGTCCTTTTAGATATTTAAATACTTTTTCATCTGGTGCAATTAATCCTGCTCTCGCACCACCTTCAATTGTCATATTGCATATTGTCATTCTTTGTTCGACACTTAGCGAACTAATTAAATCTCCCGCATATTCAACAACACATCCTGTTCCACCTGCTGTTCCTATTTTGCCAATTATTTGTAAAATTACATCTTTTGAGGTTACCCCTAATGGAAGTTTTCCATTCACATTAATTCTAAAATTCTTAGCTTTCTTTTGAACCAATGTTTGTGTAGCTAAAACGTGCTCTACTTCTGAGGTTCCAATTCCGAAAGCTAAAGCACCAAAAGCTCCATGAGTTGCTGTATGACTATCTCCACAAACAATAACTGTACCGGGTTGAGTAAATCCTTGTTCAGGTCCGATAATATGCACAATTCCTTGTCGCTTGTCATCCATCCCAAAAAGCTCAATACCAAATTCTTTACAATTACTCATCAAAGTATCAACTTGAATTTTTGAATCTTTATCAGAAATACCACCTGATCTATCAGTAGTTGGAACATTATGATCAGCAACTGCCAAGGTCAGTTTTGGATGTCTCACTTTTCTTTTAGAATTTCTTAGCCCCTCAAAAGCTTGGGGACTTGTTACTTCATGGACTAAATGTCGGTCAACAAATATTAATGCTGTACCGTCATTTTGTTGATCAACTAAGTGATCATTCCAAATTTTATCATAAAGTGTTTCTGACATCGAAAAAAAGATTATTTTTTTTCTGGTAAGCTTCCCGATTTATCTTCCGTTTCAGGCTTTGCTTCAATTTTAGGAGCTTCCTCTTTTTTAACTTCTGTTTTTGGGGTCTTCTCTTTTTTTGCTTCAGCTTTAGGAGCCTGTTCTTTTTTAACTTCATTATCTGAAGTTATTGTAGCTAAATTTTCCTCAGTTACTGTTTCAGGTTTTACATCAAGATCGATTCCAATTTTTTTTCTAATCTTTTCTGCAATTCTAGCTGATTTACCAGTTCTGTCTCTTAAATAATACAATTTAGCCCTTCTAACCTTTCCTGACCGAATTACTTTAATTGTATCTATTACTGTTCCATATAATGGAAAAGTTCTTTCAACACCTTCTCCAAAAGAAATTTTTCTAACAGTGAATGATGAGTTTAAATCTCTATTTTTTTTTGCGATACAAACGCCCTCGAAATACTGAATTCTCTCTTTTTTACCCTCTGTAATTCTTACACCAACCTTTACTACATCCCCAGGGAAAAAATCAGGAACTTTCTTTTCTGAGAGTATTTTTTTTACGTTAAGTCGGTTTATTTCCTCTATTGTTTTCATTTCATTATTAAGCATTAATTTTTCTTATATTTTTGCCATAAATCTGGTCTTCGGTCGCGAGTTATAGCCTCAGATTGAGATAAACGCCAGTCTTTAATTTTAGCGTGATCACCTGATAATAACACATCTGGAACTGATTTTTTCTCCCAAATTTGTGGTTTTGTATATTGTGGATACTCTAAAAGACCATTTTCAAAAGTTTCCTCTGAAATTGATTTATCATTACCCAAAACACCTGGTAAAAGTCTTAATACACTATCCAAAACTACAAAAGCAGCAGTTTCACCACCAGACAAAACATAATCACCTATACTTATTTCTTCAATATTTCTTGTGGATAATACTCTCTCATCAACTCCTTCAAAATGTCCACAAATTAAAGAAAATGATTTTTCTTTTGATAAATCTTGAGCAAGCTTTTGGTCAAATTTCTTTCCTTTTGGTGACAGATAAATAACTCTCTCACCTTTTTTAACATTTTGATCAATTGAATTAGCTACAACATCAGCCTTAAGCAACATACCACTTCCACCACCATAAGGAGTGTCGTCAACTGTTTTATGTTTATCCTCTGCAGCATCTCTTATATTTACTACATTTAGACTCCATAATTTTTGTGACATAGCTTTGCCATACAGACCTTGGCCTAAAATTCCAGGAAAAATTTCTGGATACAGTGTTAATATTTGTGTTTGCAACATAAATAATCTTTAAGTTATTTTTTTTCTTCCTTTTTAGCTTCTGCTTTTGGAGCTTCTTCCTTTTTAGCTTCTGCTTTTGGAGCTTCTTCCTTTTTAGCTTCTGCTTTTGGAGCTTCTTCCTTTTTCGCTTCACCAGAATCATCTTTTTTTCTGTCTTTTTTTGGAATTGCTTTTTGTGGATTGTTACCATTAGCAGGCATAGGCATTAATTCATTTTCTCCTAAAATTCTTGCTACTCTTGTTGTCGGTTGCGCGCCTTGGCCCAACCAATATTTAATTCTCTCAACTTCTAATCCTATTCTTTCTTTTTTTTCTTTTGGCAACAAAGGATTAAAGAAACCTACTTTTTCTATGAATCTTCCATCTCTTGCAAAACGACTGTCAGCCACAACAACTTTGTAAACTGGTCTCTTTTTTGTGCCTCCTCTTGATAATCTAAGTCTTAACATTTACTCTCCTTTTCATTTTAATTGATTAAATAATTCTGGAGGTATTCCTTTATCAGACATACCTTTCAGATTTCCTTTAGACATCTTTTTCATCATTTCAGACATCATCTTAAATTGTTTTAACAATTTATTGATAGTGGCTGGGTCTGTACCAGAACCATTAGCAATTCTTTTTTTTCTGGAACCATCAATAATTTTTGGGTTCTCTCTTTCCTTAATCGTCATTGATAAAATTATTGCTTCATTTTTTGTAATAACACTTTCATCTATTCCAGCAGCATCCATTTGTGATTTAACTTTTGAAATACCAGGCATGAAGGACATGATACCTTCTATCCCACCCATTTTTTTCATCTGCCTTAATTGAGTTAGATAATCTTGCATTGAAAATTGTCCTTTTTTAAGATTCTCCTCTGTTTTTTTTATATTTTCTTCACCTAAGTCTTGAGCAGCTTTTTCAACTAAAGATACAATGTCTCCCATGCCAAGAATTCTGTTCGCAATCCTGTCAGGATGGAAAACCTCAAAATTATCAATTTTTTCACCAATACCTAAAAACTTTATTGGAGTCTCTGAAACAAATTTCATACTCACTGCAGCTCCACCTCTTGCATCACCATCAGCTCGCGTTAAAATAATTCCAGATAAACCTACTGTATTTTTAAATTCTTTCGCTACTGATGCAGCAACTTGACCAGTTAATGAGTCTGCAACTAAAAAAGTTTCGGTAGGATTAATAATTTTTTCTATCTGTTTAATTTCACTCATCATTTGAAGATCAATTTGTGTTCTACCAGCTGTATCAAACAAAATAATATCAGCTCCATTTAAGTTTGCTGCACTTATAGCTCTTTGACAAATATCTGCTGGTTGTTGTCCCTCAATAATTGGCAGGGTTAAGATATTATTTTGTTCACCTAAAGATTTAAGCTGTTCTTGAGCAGCTGGTCTATAGATATCCAAACTAACCATCATCACTTTCTTTTTCTTTGTATTTTCTAAATATTTTGCAAGCTTGGCGGTAGTTGTTGTTTTACCCGAACCTTGTAAGCCAACTAACATCATTGGCACAGGAGGCACTGAATTTAAATTTACGTCAATATTCTTTTCACCTAACAAACTTACTAATTCGTCATAGACTATTTTTACAACCATATCTCCAGGAGATGTTGATCTAATTATTTCTTGCCCTAAAGCTTTAGGTTTTACTTTCTCAATAAAATCTTTTGCAACATCCAGTGAAACATCGGCCTCTAATAAAGCTTGTCTAATAGCTCTAAGACCTTCATCAACTTGACTTTCATCAAGTGAGGGTGCTTTTTTCAATGAGGAAAAAACTTCCTCGAATTTATTTGTCAAATTTTCAAACATATTTATTACACACAGCAGTTATCGCACTAGTGGGCGAACCCTCGCTGACTAGTGTCGATCTCTTTGTTTCCAAAGACACCGCAAATTTAATGTTTTTGCGGAAACCGCCTCAAACTATAATAGAGGTTCAAAAAGTCAATAAATAAGTTAAATAACTATATATGGAATTTAAAGCATTTAAAATGGATGGATTAGGTAATGATTTTGTAATTATTGATAATAGACAAAAAATTATCAACCTAACAAAAGATCAGATCATTAAAATTTGTGATAGAAATTTTATTGGCTGTGATCAATTAATATTTATTGAATCTAGTAAATCAACTGATGCAAATTTAAAATTTTTTAATTCTGATGGAGGAGAATCTGGCGCATGCGGAAATGGCACTAGATGTATTGCAAAATTAATTTCAAATGAGACAAAAAATGAAACTGTTATTTTAACGACTTTAAATGGAGATTTAAAATCTCAAATATTAGAAAATAATATTGTTACAACTGAAATTGGAAATGCTAAAATAGAATGGAATGAAATTCCCTTATCAAAAAAATCGGACACAAAAAATCTGAATATCAAAATTATCGATGTGAATGATAAAGAATATTTCGGTGGCACTGCTGTAAATGTGGGAAATCCGCATGTTGTTTTTTTTGTAAATAAAATTGAAAATTTTAATATTGAAAAAATTGGGCCTCAAGTAGAAAACTATAATATTTTTCCTGAAAAATGTAATGTTACTATTGCAAAAATAGTTGATAAAAATTTGATTAAAGTGAAGGTATGGGAAAGAGGAGCGGGACTAACTAAAGCATGTGGAACAGCCGCATGTGCAACTGCATTTGCTGGCAAATTGAATAATCTAACTGAAAATAGAACAGATATAGAATTTCAAACAGGTAAACTATCAATTTTTATAGATGACAAAGACTCAATACACATGAAAGGGCCAGTCTCAGAAATAAAAAAAATTGAAATTAAGTTATAATGGGTATTTTTGATAAATTCAAAATAGGCTTTAAAAAAAGTGCATCAGCACTGACTTCTGGATTAAAAGAAATAATAATAAAAAAAGAGATTGATGATAAAAATTTAAATAAAATTGAGGAATTTTTAATCGAATCTGATGTAGGTGTTGAGGCTGCATCTGAAATTAAAGAAATTATTTCAGGTAAGAAAATTGATCCTAATAAAGACTTAACAACTGAAATTAATTTAATCTTAAAAGAATATATTATTAATTTAATGAGACCTTTGGAAAATAATTCTTTTTTTGAGAAAAAACAGAAGCTTAACGCAACTTTGATTTCAGGAGTAAATGGTGTTGGTAAAACAACAACCATCGGAAAAATTGGTAAAATCCTAAAAACAAATGGAAATAAAGTTATGTTTGCTGCTTCAGACACTTTTCGTGCTGCAGCGATTGAACAGTTAGAAAATTGGGCTAATAAAGTTGATGCTCAAATAATAAAATCTTCCCAAGGATCTGATCCTGCCTCAGTTGCTTATAAGGCAATTGATGAGGCAATCAAGAACGATTTTGATCAAGTTTTAATTGATACGGCTGGAAGACTCCAAAACAAAAAAAATTTAATGGAGGAATATAGAAAAATAGCAAATGTAACCAAAAAAATAGATCAGGATGCACCTCACGATATAATTTTAGTATTAGATGCAACTTCAGGACAAAATGTAATAAATCAAGTAGAAGAATTTAATAAAATTATTCCTTTAACAGGTTTAATTATGACAAAATTAGATGGGACTGCAAAGGGAGGTATTCTTCTTGCGATAGCAAAAAAATACAAGTTGCCTATTATTGCTTTAGGTTTAGGTGAAAAAGAAGATGACTTACAATTGTTCAGTGCAGAAAAATTTGCTGAGGCTTTCACACAAGTTAATTAATCAAATTACTTGAGATTAGCGGTTTATAAATACTACATTTGTAATTGTCCTTAAATTTATAATGCCCACAATCCTTAGAGAATGACGAAATAATAAAATCGAATTTTCCAGAAGTGGGATAAAGTTCAAGTTTTTTATTAAAAATATCATATTTAAAATTTGCATTTATACTTTTTACTGCACTAATCATTACTAATGTCTTGTCGTCTTTCAAAAGATAGTAAGCAAAATCATCTGGAAAGACTGGAAAATCATATTCCTTTAAATGAAATTTGGCTTGGGATGGAAACCAATCGTGAGAAATCAATGGAGTGGAAGATTTAGTTGAATANTTATAGATAAAAAGGTCTTTCGGATAATCATTAATATAGTTACTTTGTTCGCCCCTAGCCAAAATAGATTTTTCCCTTCCCTTAAAATATAAGGCAAATTTCTTATCATGTGAGTCCATGTGGTCTATATAAAATAGATCATCAGGATAAAACGAATTGTCTTTTGAGAAAGCAAAACCTTTTAATGTTAAAAATAAAATTACGATTAAAAAAAAATTTTTCACATATTAAGCATAAGCTTAAATCTTGAAAAATATTTGTTTAGAATATGGCTTAATTTAAATTAATCAAAAAAGAGTTTAATGCTTTTACAAGATTCTCGTCATACTCCATCATATGATTGTCATATTTCGTAAAATATGAATATTTAGGTTCATTAGCCATTTCAAAAATTTTTTTACCCATTTCAAAAGGGACTATTTGATCTTTTTCACCATGCATTATCAAAATTGGAGATCTTACATTTTTAATTTTATCTTTATTTTCAAATTTATCTTTAAGTAAAAAACCAACAGGTATATATGGATAAAATTTTTTAGCAGCGTCAATCATTGATGTAAATGGTGTTTCTAGAATAACACCCGCGAAATTTCTATTTTGCGACAAATGTGTTGCAATTCCAGTCCCCAATGACTCTCCATAAATTATTATATTTTTTTCGTCTACACCCTTTTTTATCAACCATTTAATTGCACTTTCGCCATCTTCATATAATCCAGTTTCTGATGGTTTACCTTCGTTGCCGCTAAAACCTCTCCAGGCAATGATTAAAAAATTAACACTCATGTCGCGAAAATGATTCAGTTTATGAATTCTATTTTCTAAAGATCCAGCATTTCCATGAAAAAATAAAATCGTTTTATTTTTTTTTATTTCTTTTTCATGAAACCAGCCCAATAAGTTTAATCCATCTTGAGTTGGGATTTTTACTTTTTCAATATAAACTGAAAGTTTGTCATCAAAATAATTATTTTCGTCAGGATGATACATTAAGTTTCTTTGATAAAAATAAAGAAATACCAAAAGAAAAAGATAAACTAAAATTGTTAGTTGTAAAAATAATAACAAACTATTCCTAAACCTTTTTAACATTATTTTTCTTTGCTAAATATACGCCAAAAAATACCAGAATAGTNCCAATAATATGNTANTTTTCNAATTTTTCGTCAAATAAAAAGTATCCNTAAATTGCNCCNTANACTGTAAAAACATAAAGNGTAAAGCCAGTTAAAGATGCACCTAATTTTTTTTGAGCNATNGTATAAAGTGTAAAGGCAATTATCCCNGGCGATATAGCAGCAAAAATNACCCATANATAAAATTCTGTNACAAAAATAGTNTNTTTNTAAAATAATTCNTCACCNANATAAAANGGTAANAAACTTAAAGCACCAAAAAANGAAATCATAGNNAATCTATCAAAAATTTTTAATTTNGATTTCCAATAAAATAAATAAATAGAATATAAAGCCCAACCTATTGCTGCAGCTAACATCCATAAATCACCAATTGTAAATCTAAGATTAATTAATAAATCAATATCACCTTTAATAATAATGACGAAAACACCAATTAAACAAGCAATTAAACCAATTACCTTTGTCAAATTAATTTTTTCTCTAAAAAAAAAACATGAAATCAAAATAATAAAAACTGGAGAAGATGTATAAATTATCCCCATATTAGTTACAGTTGTTGTCTCACCAGCTAAAAAAGGGAAGGCGCCACATACACCACATCCCATTGACCCTAAAAAAAATAATCTTGTATATTCCTTTTTTATTATATGAAAATTATTTTTTAAAGTTACATAAGTGAATGGTAATAAAATCAAAAAAACTACTGTCCAACGCCAAAATGCAAGTGAAATAGGTGGAACGAATTCAACGCCACCTCTAGCAACAACTAAGTTACTAGCCATAAAGATTGGTTGTATAAATAATAATGATAATGGAAATATATCTGTCTTAATATTTTTCAATTTAATTGATATTAATCTTTATCAAAGAAGGCTTCATATATCATCATGGTGATAGCTGCACCCATTAAAAGATAAACTGGAACAACATCCAAGAAACCTATCATCATTGATCTTGTTAAAGTTGTTGCTAAACCAATTAAAAAGAAAACGGCGAAAGATAACCCTATGATTGTAGTAATTTTATTCATTTTATTCCTGACATTCTTTTTCTAACCAATTAGCAACTCCTAGAAATCTATGATCATCATATTTATTACCAATTAGTTGAACACCTAATGGTAAATTATTTTCTCCCTCAAGTAAAGGTAACGAAATGCATGGCGTACCAAGGTAAGACCAAACTTTATTAAACTCGGCAGTTCCTGTGCTTTTTAAACCTTTTGGCGCAACACCTGGGCTGGCTGGTGACAAAACCCCATGATAATCCTCAAAAACCTCCTGGTAAGACTCGTAACTCCTTTTCATAAAATCAATTGCTTCTGCATACTCTTTTGCTGAATATTTATTTCCTCTAGTAATTGCATCTTGCATGTACTTAGATAATTTTTTTTTAAATTTTTTAAAGTACACTGAAAAATTATTTGCTAAATCAGTCTCATGAATAATTTGGTGGTACTTATGTATATCCTTAAAATAAGAAGGTGTTTCAAAAATCTCAATATTTTTGTTAAATGATTTAATAAAGTACTCAAATGACTCTCTAGATTTTTTATCAATTAATTTCCAATGCTCAGTTTTGTAAAAAATAAATTTAGGATCAAACAATGGTCCTTTTTTTGTTTCAGATAAAATATTTTCTGTAGAGTAATGGATTGTAGCTGGATCATATTTATCTTTCTTTATTAATACCTTAGCTAACATAGCTACGTCTTCAACTTTTCGACCAAAAATTCCTATGTGATCCAGATTATAAGACGTTCTAAGAACACCATTTCTAGAGATAAGTCCATAGCTTGGTTTATAACCCACAACTCCACAATAAGATGCTGGTCTAATTATAGATCCTCCAGTTTGTGATCCAATTGATGCAGGTGCCATAAAAGAGGCCACAGAAGCGGCAGACCCACTAGAGGAGCCGCCAGGAGTTCTCATTTTATCATGTGGATTTGTTGTAGCCGGAGGCCCTAGGTAAGCAAGCTCAGATGTTGCAGTTTTACCCATTACAATTGCTCCAGAAGCATGAAGTAAGTCAATTATTTCTGCGTTTTGCGAATACGATTTACCTTTTCTGATAACTGTTCCACATTCTGTTGGCATATCAACTGTCCCAACGATATCTTTTACTGCTATTGGCACACCATGAAGTGGCCCTATTGGTTTACCAGATCTTCTATGTTCATCAGCCTCTGCAGCTTTTTCCAACAAAACTTTTTTGTCAAAGTGAGCCCAGGCTTTTACATCTTTTTCAAATTTATTTATTCTTTCAATATACTTTTTACAAACATCAACTGAGGTTAGTTGAGCATCTTTAATTTGTGCCGCAAGTTCTTCGAGACTTAAAGAAAATATGTCTGTCATTTAAATTAATTTGCAAATAATGTCTCTGGCAACCAAAGTGCAATACCTGGAAATAAATACATCAAAACCATAGCTAAAATTACAATACCTAAAAATGGCATTATTCCACCAAAGATCTGCATCAATTCAACATTTTTTGATTGAACACCCTTTAAATAATAAGCAGACATTGCCATAGGAGGTGTCAAAAATGAAGTTTGCAAGTTTAAAGCAATTAACATCGCGAAGAAATATGGATTAACACCAAAAAATTCAACTAATGGTAAAAATATCGGAACAAAAATAATCAGTATCTCTGTCCATTCTAAGGGCCAGCCCAGTAAAAAAATTATTAACTGCGTAATTACTAAAAATTGCCACGGCTGTAAATTTAAAGATTTAAAGAAATGTTCAAAAACTTCATGACCACCAAGATAAGAAAATACAGAAGCAAATGTCCACGAACCAATAAATAACCACATAATCATTGCAGTTGTTTTAGCTGTTAAAAAAACAGATTCTTTAAAGTTTTTCCACTTCAGAGTTTTATAAAAATATGAAAGTACTAAAGACCCAAACGCCCCTACCGCGGCAGCCTCAGCTGGCGTTGCTATACCAGCAAGAATGGTACCAAGAACCAAAATTATTAAAGAAAATAAAGGTAAGAAAGAAACAAGGACCTCTTTCATAATTACTGCAGTTGGAGGTATTTCCTCAGCTGCAGGTTTTGGGGCAATTGAAGGATTTAGCCATGCTCTGAATACTGCGTAAGCTATATAAAGACCAGCCAACATTAGTCCAGGAAAAATAGCAGCTGCAAATAATCTTAATGGTGACAACTGGGCAATTACTGAATAAACAATTAACATAATACTAGGTGGAATTAAAATTCCTAGGCAACCTCCTGAACAAATAATTCCAGATGCAAATTTTTTATCATAACCAGCTTTAATCATTGCTGGCCAAGCGAGAAGACCCATTAACGTTACTACTGCT
>FUFK010039958.1_pt1 | contig 19480 bp, 33 predicted proteins | sample 1021851 | NCBI WGS metagenome assembly FUFK01 (sample SAMEA51879418, study PRJEB19060) | metagenome
ACTATATCTAGTGGTTGTGGCTTCATGGATATACTAAAATTCTCAAATATTTTCTCAAATGATTTGAGAAAATATTTATAAATTCATTTGTATTAATAATAGTAATTTGGTACTTTAAAGAATGGATTTTTATAATTCATTTTTTATTAACCATAGTATCGGTTTGACCGATATTATAAATATTGGTGAAGCTGATACTTCTAAAAGTAAAGGAAAACACCAATGACTAAAAAAGAAAAAATGACTAATAAACCAATGATCAATGCTAATGTTCCTAATCTATTGGAAGAATTAAACAATTACGAAACCAATGATCAAGGAATGCAATCCAATGTATTAAAATCAGTTTCTTTAATACATACGATTATTACTGAAGAAGCATTTGAAATTGATACGACTGTTAAAACAGATCAAGAAGTAAATGTTTTAATAATTCAATTTGCTGATGAATGTCTTAACAAAAATTTCAAAAAAGATTTCAGTAGTAAAAAAAAGGAATGTTTTAAAAAAGCATTTAAGATCGTAGTCGCTAATGCTATCACTAATTTCTTTATGAAATTGGATGAGTCAATTATTGATAAAAATGGAAAAGTTCTTTTCATTAATGGTAATGCTAAAAACAATGTCATTAAAAAAATGAACTCAGAACCACCAAAACCAATGATTGACGCTAATCTTAAAAAGAGCATGGAGATAGCTAATAGCATTCTAAAAGGCGAAGGATTTGACACTCAAGGAAGTAAAAAAACTGAACTTGAAAAAGCTAGTCAATCTGTTCAGAACCTATTAGAAAATGCGACTAATAAATCTGATGGTACTATTAAATTTTCAAGAAAAGAAAATAATAGTGAATTACAGTCAGTCATTAAAACTACTGAAACTATGGTCGATAGTGTTCTTTTAGAATACGCAATTAGTAATGATGATAATGCAAAAAAGAAAATTGAATTATCTGAATTATTCTCTACTTTGATCAGTTCTGAATATTTTGTAGAAATTCAAGAACTAGCAAAAGAGAAAAAACAATCTAATAAGAAATAATAATTATTTTAAAATTACCCCTAGTATATTTTTACTAGGGGTTTTTTTATGTCTTAAAAAAGTAGTTTACAAATATCTTTTAAATATATTTCAGAATAATTTTAATAACTTCAAAGATACAAATTTTTAAATGCTCTAAATTATTTTCAGAGTAAACCACAAATCTGGTCGGAGCTGGTTGGTAATAAAATATTACGGCTTTCTAGATCAACTATTTATATTTTGTCAAGTAAAAAAGAAATTATTTTGGGTGTTCCTAGATCAACTGTTTTGAGATTGTCAAATTATTTTTAATTATTTCTGTGGATAACTTTTTGTAATATTTTATTACTTGATTTTATTTGCATACCGTAGTAAGTCTACGAAGTAGTCTTAAAAGACATAGGGAAGACCAATAGGTACCCAAGGTACGCAGGGTGCCTAGGGGGCTACCCTATATATGATTACACGGTAGTGCTAAAATATTTGAATATAGTGTAAACCACAGCTGCCCCTTATGGTGTTGTCGGTTACATATAGGNATATATAAGGCTCCCCTAAGGGGGTAATTACATTATACATCTGTATTCCATTTTGTCAATATAAAAATAATTTATTTTTTACTTGACAAATCTGCATACGACCCTATAATACCGCCATATACTATTCAAGCAACATAGCACACACGCCAAATGCAAACATTAAACATTCGGCTATACGCTGAATAGTATATTAGATCCATTGTGGGGCGGAACACACCACTAAAAAACGAGTTCCAAGTACATAAATAACAACCCCAATGGATTATTGGTATCCTTTGGTGTCTTTAAAATTCGTGGAGGATAAAAAAATGAGTGAATATAACGAACTAAAGCAAGCAACAAAAGAAATACAGGTATTAAAAGCAGAAATCAAGACATTGAAAGAGCAAACAAACTTCGTAATGAATAAATTAGAGAAATCTATGGAAGATAGAATAAGTTTACGAGCAGAAAATTACAGATTGAAAGCAAATTTGGGGATGATAAGAGAATCAGCTTGAAAGAACTGCTAGATAAAATAGTTAAAATGAGCATTCTGTACTATAGCATTGATAATGCAGATGCAAAATTAAAAGTTAAGGACCAAATTAGTAAAATTGTTAAAAAATCTCATAAATTTAGAGAGACAAACAAGAAAGACTATGAATTTATGACAAAATTAGCTAGGAATATAACATAAAATGCTTTTTAAAAGAAAAAATAATAAAAAATTAGCGGGGAAGAAGAAAGATCTAGGCAAAGGAGCCACCGCTAGAGCTGCATCTACTACTCTGAAGATGCGTGCAGATAAGAAGCGTAAGAAAACTACCGCTAGATATGCCTAGTTCACCTAACTATGTTAGAAACTATAAGCAGGAATCACGAACAGACTCTCCTGCTAGAAAAAAGAAAAGAAATCTACGAGTAAAAGCAAGACGTAGGTTAGAAAAAGAAGGCAAAGTAAAAAAATTTGATGGAAAGGATGTACACCACAGAGATGGTAATGCCCTTAACAACAAACGAAGTAATTTATCTGTAGTCAGTGCTAGAAAAAACCGTTCTTATCCTAGAACTAAGACTGCAGGAAAAAAATTTAGGAGATCATAATGTTAACTACAGGAAATAAAGAGAAGATGTTTGGTAATACCAATAATGGTAGAAAGGTTGCATCAGGTAATGATAACCAAGATATCAGAAGAATACTTCAATTAAGAGATATCATGAATGATGATAACAAGAATGAAGTAGAGAAGGAGATAAGACAGATCATGGATGGTCTTAGTCCTGAAGGTAAACTCAAACTAGAGACAATGACAGGCTAATGCCTGGAAAAGGTTTATATGCTAATATCCATGCAAAACGTAAGCGTGGAGAGAAGATGAGAAAGAAAGGGGCTAAAGGTGCCCCTACATCAAAAGCATTTGCAAGAGCAAAGCAAACAGTTAGAAAAAAATAGTGAAGTTTATTATTGAAAAAAAACCTAGATGGTTGATGAGAGCATTAAACCCAAGATCCCCTATGACAGAAGATAACGAGACTGTAAAGTTAATAAGTTATGATAATAGGGTAGCACCAACAATAGTTAGAATTGGGGCAAGAGGCAAAGGAAAGTTTTTAAAATTGACTAATGAAGAAGCTATAAAAAGAGCAAATAAGAATAATACTTTTTTAGAATTTTCTACAAATAAACAAGCAGAAGACTTTGCAAAAAATTTTTCTAAACTTGTCCCTTATGAATTTAAAGGAAAACCTAGAAGGACTAGTAAATAATGCCTCTAAAGAAAGGAAAGTCTAAGAAAGCTATTTCTAGTAATATTAGAAAACTAAAAAAAGAAGGCAAACCAATGAAACAAGTTATCGCAATAGCGTTAACTATATCAGGTAAACCAAAAAATGGAAGAAAGAACAAGAAGAAAAATAAGAAAAGTAGCTAAAGCTTTGACCAAAGCATCTAGATCTCATGCAGGTCAGGCAAGAACTCTTAAGACTATAGCAAAGAACTCCAAGAGGTATTATGGCAAAGGCAAAAAGTAAATCAACTGTAAACAAAGCTGGTAATTATACTAAGCCGGGATTAAGAAAAAGAATATTTAATAGAATTAAAGCACAAGCTTCACACGGAACGGGTGCGGGACAATGGAGTGCTAGAAAGGCTCAAGCATTAGCAAAGGCTTATAAAAAAGCAGGAGGAGGCTATAAGTGATTAAGAAAAAAACTAAAAAGAAAAAATTTCCTGATATGTCAGGTGATGGCAAAGTTACTATGAAAGACGTACTAATGGCTAGAGGAGTTATCAAAAAGAATGGCGGATCCAAAAAAGGGAACAGGAAAAAAGCCAAAAGGTAGTGGCAGGAGATTATATACTGATGAAAATCCAAAAGACACTGTCAGTATTAAATATGCAACTGTCGCTGACGCAAAGAAGACCATTCGCAAAGTTAAAAAGATTAATAAACCTTATGCTAGGAAAATACAGATTCTAACTGTAATAGAGCAGAGAAGTAAATACGGAGGCAAACCTGAACAAGCAAGACTAGCGAAGAAAGCAAAACTTGCATTAAAGAAAAAACATGGCACTCGCAAAAAGTCAAAGAAGTCTTAAAGCTTGGGGTAAGCAAAAATGGAGAACTAAGTCTGGAAAGAAGTCCAGCGAAACAGGTGAGAGATATTTACCTGAAAAAGCAATCAAAGCTATGACATCTGCAGAGTATGCCAGGTCAACTGCAAAGAAAAGAAAAGACAAAGCAAAAGGTAAGCAGTTTAGTAAACAACCAAAGAGATTAGCAAAGAAGACAAGACCCTATAGAAAGTTTTCATAATTGGCAACAGTATCAGAAGATATAATCAACTGGTCTAAAAAATTTGTAGAAAAGATTAGTGATGTAAACGACATGCCTGTTTGTCCGTATGCAAGAGGATGTAGGATTAAAAATACTTTTAAAGTAGAAGAAGTTTCGAGTAAGGAGGACTTACTTAATCTAACTGTACAGTGGTGCAATAAAATAAAAAAGACCAAGTATCAGATTATTGTGATTGGTTGTACAGATTTGTCTATATCAGCAGAGCAGTTAGATAGTAGCGTAGAAGCATTTAATTATGCATACATGCCTAAAGATATTTATCTGATGGCTAGTCACCATGACCAAAGCGGTGAGGTTGATTTCTTGTATGATGATGACTTCGAAACTGACAACGAGTTTTCAATGATACTAATTCAAAGATTAGCAGAGTTGGAAAAAGCATCTCAGAACTTAAAGAAAAAAGGTTACTATAAGAACTGGGATAAAGAATACTACAAGCATACAGTACAAACAAGAAAAAATTTAATAAGGAGTATACTATCATGAGAGGCATGAAGAAGACAGCTAAAAAAGTTAACGGTAAAAAGAACCCAATGATGATGAAGATGGGTAAGAAAAAAGCTAAGAGTGGCGGAAAGAAAAAGAGATAAGCAACCCCCCAAAACTAGAAAGTATTTTAGAAAAACTAGTTCCGGGGCAGGAATGACGAAAGCGGGGGTAGAACGCTATAGGCGTGAAAACCCCGGTTCTAAATTAAAGACGGCAGTTACAGGTAAAGTAAAACCTGGCAGTAAAGCTGCAAAGAGACGTAAATCTTTTTGTGCAAGATCAGCAGGTCAGATGAAAAAGTTTCCTAAGGCTGCAAAAGATCCTAACTCAAGACTACGTCAAGCAAGAAAAAGATGGAAGTGTTAAGGAGAAATATTATGTGTGATTATTGTAATGGAGAGTGTATCTGTAAATAATGCCTCTCTACGTTTATGAAAATAGAAAAACTGGCGAAGAGTTTGAGAAGATCTTACCTATCGCCAGACGGTTTGAGCCTTGCAGAGCACCTTACATAAAATTAAAAGTTGCTGCACCCAAGATATTAAAGATATCAGATAGTAAAGGCAAGGAAGATAAATTAAGAGAAGACATGTATACAAAAGCACAAGATGCTAAAAAAGAAAAGGCAGTGCTAGAAGCTGATGCAAAGTATACAGCAGTCAAGAAAGAATTTAAAAAGAGATATGGAACTAGTAAAAAAAGAACCAAGAAAACTGACTGATAAACAGCAGGAGTTCTTAGATGTATTGTTTACAAAAGCAAAAGGAGATCCCAAGAAAGCAGGAGAGATAGTTGGGTATTCTCCTAATCATCATTTACAAGTTGTAAAATCTTTAAAAGAAGAAATACTAAATAGAGCAGAGTATTCTTTAGCACTTCATTCAGCTAAAGCTGTACAAGGTATGGTTGATGCTTTGGATGAAGATGGTAAAACTCCAGGAGTTAATATTAGAATGGAGGCAGCTAAACAAATACTAGATCGTATTGGTCTCGTCAAAAAAGATAAGATAGACATCAATGCTCAAGTTGCTCATGGTATATTTATATTACCACCAAAAGATGACTTTAATAAAACGTAAAGCTAGAACAATTCCATACGGATACAGGCTATCGGAGAATACAGATTATATTGAACCTGTAGCTGAAGAGTTGAATGCCCTTGATGAAGCAAAAGAGTATCTTAATAATTGTTCTTACAGAGAAGTTGCAAGGTGGTTAGAACGCAAAACAGGGAGAAGTATATCGCATACAGGGCTAAGAAAGATAATAAATAAAAGATGTCAGACATTGAACCCCCAAAACCTAAATCCAACCTTGGACGAAAAAAGGGAGTAGTACAAGAAAAGAAATACTTCAGTAGAGAAGTAAAAGCTAAACAAGCAGCTAAAAGGTCGTTAAAGGCACAAGATCTTAAAATAAGAAAAGCCCACGATACTATACAGAATGCAAAAAAAAGAAAACAAAAAATTGTTAAAGCGAATGAAGCTTTACAAGGTTCGTCTTCAAGTCTTATGGTTGAAGATGAAGTTAAATCTTTACCTCCTACAGTTAAAGATTTTGTTGAAGATAATGTTATATTTAGACCCAACGAAGGGCCTCAAACACAGTTTCTAGCAGCTCCAGAGCGAGAAGTATTTTATGGTGGTGCAAGAGGTGGTGGTAAATCCTATGCCATGCTTATTGATCCTCTACGCTANTGTCATAAAGAAGCACATAGAGCACTTCTACTAAGAAGATCAATGCCTGAGTTGAGAGATATGATTAATCATTCTCAAAGACTATACTCAAAGGCATACCCCGGTGCTCGATGGAGAGAACAAGAAAAAGAATGGAGATTTCCTTCAGGTGCTAGAATCGAGTTCGGATACGCAGAGAACTTAACTGATGTACTTCGTTACCAAGGTCAATCATATACTTGGATTGGAATAGATGAACTTCCTCAGTATCCGACACCAGAGATATACAACTTCTTAAGATCATCTTTGAGAAGTGTTGATCCTGAGATACCTGTCTACATGAGAGCAACAGGCAATCCAGGAAACGTAGGATCACAATGGGTAAAAGAAATGTTTGTTGATCCTGCAGAACCTAATAGTGCGTTTGACGTAAACATCGACACGATAGCAGGTAGAAAGACTATCACAAGAAGATTCATACCTGCAAAGCTACAAGATAATCCTTATCTAATGCAAACAGATGATTATCTAATTATGTTATCATCTTTACCTGAGGTTCAGAAGAAACAGTTTTTAGAAGGAGATTGGAGTGCATTTGAAAACTCTTCTTTCCCTGAGTTTAATATATCTACTCATGTTGTTCAACCTTTTGATATACCAAACAATTGGTTAAGGTTTAGAGCATGTGACTGGGGATACTCTAGTCCTGCTTGTTGTCTGTGGATAGCTGTAGACTTTGACAATAACTTTTGGGTATACAGAGAACTGTATACAAAGAAAATTACAGCAGATGTATTTGCTAGAAAAGTATTAGAAACAGAACAAGGAGAATATATTAAATATGGAATATTAGACTCTTCGACTTGGTCAAAGAGAGGAGATGTCGGTCCTAGTATTGCAGAGACCATGATTAGAGAAGGATGTAAATGGAGACCATCAGATAGATCTCCTAAAAGTAGAGTGGCAGGAAAGTTAGAACTACATAAAAGATTATCTGTAGATCCTTCCACAGGTCAGCCTAGCTTAAAAGTATTTTCTAATTGTATTAATTTAATTAGAACATTACCTATGTTGCCTGTCGATAGAAACAATCCTGAAGACGTAGATACTCATGCAGAAGATCACGCATACGATGCATTAAGATACGGAGTCATGAGTCGATCACTTCATCCTAATAGTTATGAAGCAAATAGATTTTATAAAGAGGATAAAAATTTTAAACCTGCAGATCGAGTGTTTGGATACTAATGGAATACATAGTAATACTAGCACTATCTTTATTTGATAAGCCTGATTTACAGTTTTACAATTATAGATTTATAAAGTTTCAAGATAAAGAAACTTGTGAAACTTTTATAACTTCAAAAAGTGTTGAACTTGGAAATAGTATAACACAACAGTTTAATCAAAAGAATAATGTAAGAAATTATATTGTATCTTGTTGGAGTTCAAAAGAGTGGAATGAATATTTAGATTCAATATTTGAAATGAATGTATGAAGAGTATAAAAGTAGGATATAGAAATTACAGTTTAGAAGAATGGAAACAAACTGTTGCTAGTGCTAACGAAGCATCAGGTCAATTCTTTTCTAAAGAAGGTGTTATCGGTTATGCCAAATACGAAAAAGGTGTAGCACATGTTAACACTCTTTTACACGAACTGATACACGCAATTGTTTATCAGTGGAATATAGAACTAGATGATAAAGTAGAAGAAACAATTGCAACTACATTATCAAATGGTTTAACAACTATCTTTGTTGATAATCCAAAACTATTAGATTATTTAAAAGATAAAATACAGGAGGGGTAAATGCCACAACCAGTACTAACAAAATACAAACAAGGAGATCTTCCACAAGATTACGCAAAGAAAGTAGATAGAATGAAAACTATCGACTTAGATGCAGAAGCAGATCCAAATGTTTCTACAGAAGATTTCCCAAGCAAACAAGAAAAACAAGTTCAAGAGTCATTCTTTACAATGGCTGATGAAAAAGATTACTAGGAGGTAATATGGATATTTTAAAAAAATATACACATGGCGAAGTCTCTAACGTAGCAGACGCTGCACCTAAAAAAGAAAAGCCAAGTGCACAACTATTAAAGAAATACGCACATGGTGAACTATCAGGAGCTGCAGAAGCTAAAGCTGGTAAAGAAGGCTTAGAAGGTTTTGCATCTAAAAAATATACACAAGGCTCATTCAACGAATAGATGGCAATATTAAAACCTGCAGACATACTATCTTTAGATGATGAAGATTCTCTAGATCCAAAAGAATCTTTTGATGTATCTAATTTAGCAGGTTATATCAGAAGTAAATTTATTGATTCAGAGAATGCTCGTCAGTTTGATGAGCAGAGATGGTTAAGATCTTATCGTAACTATAGAGGAATCTATGGTAACGAAATGGCATTCACAGAAAGTGAAAAGTCAAAAGTATTTGTTAAGATAACAAAAACAAAAGTCTTAGCTGCTTATGGTCAATTAATTGAAGTATTATTTTCTAGCGGAAAGTTTCCGATAGGAGTACAACCGACATCTGTTCCTGAAGGTATTTCAGAATATGCACATGTCTCAAAACACAAACAGGATAATAATCAAGGCTCAAGTCCTTATGGTTTTCCGGGTGATGGTAATGATCTAGATCCTGGTAAAGTTATCAATGAAGTATTAGGCGGTTTAAAAGAAGAATATGAAACTGCTGAATTTACAAAAGGACCTGCTACTGATGGTGCTAATGAACCACAAATTAGTCCTGCAGAAATGTCTGCAGCTAATATGGAAAAGTTAATACACGATCAGTTAGAAGAGTCTAGTGCTGTATCAGTTTTAAGGCATACATTATTTGAATCTGCATTATTAGGAACAGGTATTATCAAAGGTCCGTTTAGTTATGAACAAGCTAAACACAATTGGGTCAAAGACCCTGACACAGGAACAACAACTTATTCTCCAAGAGTACGTTTAGTTCCAAAAATAGAATCAGTATCTTGTTGGGATTTTTACCCCGATCCTGATGCAACAAGAATAGAAGATGCTGAGTATGTCATACAACGACATGTTTATACAAGAAGTCAGGTTAGAGATCTAATGAACAGACCTTTCTTTAGAAAAGAAGCAATAAAAAATTCTTTATCTATGGGTCCTTCGTATGAACCAAGAGGATATGAGTCTTCTCTACAAGACAGAGAATCTACAGATGAACTTAATAAAAATAGATATGAGATCTTAGAATATTGGGGAACTCTAGATACTGAACTAGCAAGAGAAGCAGGAATAGAATTAGATGATGATAGTGATGAACTTGATGAGATTCAAGTTAACTGTTGGGTATGTAATGGAGAGATTATTAGATTAGTTTTAAATCCTTTTACACCTACAAGACTACCTTATCTAGTATGCCCTTACGAAATTAATCCTTATCAGTTCTTTGGTGTAGGTATTCCAGAAAATATGGATGACTCACAAACCATTATGAATGGTCATGCAAGAATGGCGATTGATAACTTAGCACTAGCAGGTAATCTTGTATTTGATATAGATGAAACAATGCTAGTACCAGGTCAAGATATGAAGGTATTTCCTGGTAAGATATTTAGAAGACAAAGTGGTATGCCCGGTCAAGCTATTCACGGTGTTAAATTTCCAAACACATCACAAGAGAACTTAATGATGTTTGATAAGTTTAGACAGCTAGCAGATGAAGCTACAGGTATTCCTTCTTACTCTCACGGTACAACAGGAGTACAAAGCACAACAAGAACTGCAGCAGGCATGTCAATGTTAATGGGAGCTGCAGCATTAAGTATAAAAACAGTTATAAAAAACATTGATGACTTTTTACTAAGACCTTTAGGTGAAACATTATTTGCATGGAACATGCAGTTTAATGATGACTCTCCTGAAATTAAAGGAGATCTAGATATTAAAGCTAGAGGTACATCATCTCNAATGCAGAAAGAAGTTAGATCTCAAAGACTACTAACTTTCTTACAAGTTGCTTCTAATCAAAACTTGGCTCCATTTGTTAGATGGCACTCTATCTTATCAGAGATTGCAAAGTCTCTAGATATTGAACCTGAAAAATTAATTAACGATCCTGAACGAGCAGCGATCTTTGCAAAAATAATGGGAATGGCAAATGGTAACAAACAAACTGAAAGCAATAATCAACAGTCCCCAATGGCCTCTAGTGGAGGAACTCCTGCAGGAGCGAATCCAACTGACATTACAGGCGTTGGTGGTGGCAACATCGGTACAGGAGGTGTACCGACTCCAGGGGAGGGTGGCTTCGCTACAGGAACTCCTGAAGATGAGGGAACAGCTTAAATAAATGACATCGCAATATACAGGTAATAATATGCAATTACAATATGATCCTGAAACACAACAATGGTCATATGTAAACGTAGCACAAACTTTTATAGACACAGCTACATTTTCTAGTTCAGATTCTCAGTTTCAATATGGAAACAATAACCAACAAGATAGCGATGAAGATGAAGATCCTATTTCAAACCCATGTCCTCCAGGATATGAACTTGTAACTTTAACTGATGGTAGTCAAACTTGTAGACTAGTAGAAGCACCTGCACAGCAAGATGGTGGAGGTAGTGATACTCCTGAACCGCCAAAGCCTGATCCTTATCAACAAAATAAAGAATCTATAGAATCATTCTTTGAATTAAAGAATGAAGGTAAAATAGATTTTAATACTTACGATCCTAAAACTAATTTAGTAGAATATAATTCTAATCCTAATGAGACTACACTAGGGCAACTAGCAAAAGCATTTATTCCAGGAGTGGCTGCTGTAGAGTTTATAGATAATGCTATAGATGAATCAGAATTAAAAAGAGCAGGTATGCTAGTTGAAGGAGAAGACGGTAAAAAATTTATAAACCTTCGAGCAGTTCATGATGTAATGAAAACAAAAGTTATGAATCCCGGAGTGCCTGAAGGTAATGTATTAGCAAACACACCAGGTTATTTTGGATTAGAGGATACTAATAATTATTATAAAAACTTTCTTGAAAATATGAATATTAAAAAAGAAGATATGAAAGTATTTGGGTCTGCTAATGTGGGTGTAATATTTGATGAAATGATGAAATCTGAAAATCAATTTAAAGATATTAAATCAAACTTTGGAGACTTTAGCGTAATGGGTAGTAATTATTTCTATAAAGGTAAAAGATTAAATCAATCAGAAGTAAATAAGTTAATACAATCAGGCGTTACTAATCCTGCAGATATAATATCTGAAATACAAAAAGATGAAAATAAATATATTGTAACAAAACAAAAAACTAAGGCTGATTCTGATTCAGCAGATCAAAGTATACTAGATGATATAGATGATGCCATGGAAGATAGTGGTAGCGATTCTGGTCCAGGAACACCAGGTTATGTGGCACCAGGAACAGGGGCAACAGGAGCACCAGGTAGAGACTATGGAAGTAATGCCGCTGTTAATCGAGTGAGCAGAGAACTGCAAAATAAATATGCAGGATTTACTAAAGCAAGTCAAGATGCTGCAAGATCAAGACAACAAACTATAAAGAAAAAAGCAAAGTATGGAACTATGGGAAGCGGAGGAGCATTCCCTGGACAAAAAGGTGGTGGAGCACCGGGATATAATTAAGGAGATAAAATGGCAAACGGAATGATGAACGACCCAATGGCAACTCCCCCACAGGGTGGTATGCCACAAAACAATATGGCTCAAGGTCAGACAGTATCAATGGATGATGCTGTATTAGATATGCATTTAACAGCAGATGTAAAAAGAGCACTACAATCAAAAGGTGTAGATATATCTGCAGTACAAGATAAAGGTCCGAAAGAACCTGTAATAGTAATACCAGTTTCGGTTATTAGTAATAGATATCCTTCAGATAGTGTAGAAGGATCTATGAAAGAGTTCATACAAGACATGACTCAAAATAACCAACCAGTTTCTGCATCAGCGATGACAGAAAATCCTACTCCACCTCAGGGCGGATTAGGATCACCAACAATGGACAGGCCACCTATGACTGCTTAGTCGTAGCCCCAGTTAAAAAAAGAAAAGGGCGACCTGTTCTTCCACAGCACCCAAAGGAGATAAAATGGAAGAAAACAACCAAGAGATCCAAGAACAGGATCAAACAACCGAGGCTCTTCTCGAGCCTACACCTTATAGAAATAAATATAAAAAAGATTTAGATAAGGATGAAACAGACGATACAGCTACCGTTTCAGAGGACACATCTGATGAAGATGCCACTCCCACTGAAGAACGCCCTGTAGATGCTGAAGAGAAAGTGTTTAAGAAACGATACGATGATCTTAAACGACATTACGATTCTACTTTAGTAAAACANAAAGANGAANTTGAGTCACTAAAATCTCANNTNAAAGAGAATGCTGACAAAATTAACTTACCTAAAACTAAAGANGAGGTAGATGCATGGAGACAAAAGTATCCNGANGTTTATGATATTATTGAAACNATTGCNTANACCAAAGCNGAAGAAAAAGCTAANAANGTNGAAGCNGAANTNAAAACNTTAGAGACTGAACAAATAGCAGTNAAACAAGANAANGCAGAAGTNGAATTAGCNAANCTACATCCTGACTACCAAGATCTTAGAAAAAGTGAAGACTTTCATAAGTGGGTAGAAGAACAAGATGAAGTTATTAAAGGGTGGTTATATAGTAATACTACTAATGCTAGATTAGCAGCTAGGGCAATAGACTTATACAAATCAGATAAGAATATTACCAAGCAAAAAACTAATTCTAAATTAGAAGCATCTAAGTCAGTAACCTCTACAAGTAAAAAAGATGTAGACGCTAGTACTAAGAAAGTTTGGAAGGTGAGTGAGATTAGTAAAATGAAACCTGCTCAGTTTGAAAAATATGAGAAGGAAATAGATCTTGCTAGAAAAGAAGGTAGAATAGTTAATGGCTAATCTTTAACAATCTTATAGGAGGATTATTATGGCAATATCAAAATCGGCAGGTTACGATAACCTACCTTCAGGTAATTTTTTACCTATTATCTATAGCCAAAAAGTCCAGAAGTTCTTTAGAACCGCATCAGTCGTAGAAGATATTACTAATACAGACTATGCAGGAGAGATTGAAGCCTACGGAGATACTGTTAACATTATTAANGAACCAACAATTAGNGTNAGTTCATACACAAGAGGTGGNCAGATCAACATCCAAAACTTGGCTGATGATCAACTACANCTTACTGTAGACCAAGCTAATGCGTTNGCTTTTAAAGTTGACGANATCGAAGAAAGACAATCTCATGTNAACTTNGAGGCTTTGGCNACNTCTTCTGGAGCATATGCTCTAAAAGATGCATACGATGAAAANGTTATAGCAGCAATGGTATCNGGTGCAGGNACAACTATCGGTTCNGATGGTTCAGGTACNGACACNGGTTTTGGTTCATCCGAAACAGACCCATTAGAAATCATGGCAAACGCATCTAAAAGATTACACGGAAACGATGTACCTTTTGAGAACAGATGGTTCTTAGCTAGCCCTGAGTTCTACGAGGCTCTAGCAAGTTCATCATCAAAACTACTAGACGCATCTGTCACTGGAGATGCAGCATCCCCTCTACGAAATGGTAGAGTAATGGATGGTTTAATCCAAGGTTTCAGATGTTATATGACTAATAACTTTGCAGCTTCTTCAACAGCAAACTACTTTAAAGTATTGTTTGGTCACATGTCTTCAACTGCTACTGCTAATGCAATTGCAAAAACAGAAGTAGTAAGAGACCCTGACTCATTTGCTGATATTGTAAGAGGTCTGCATGTGTTCGGCAGAAAAGTACTTCGTACAGAAGCACTAATGGTCAGACACTTATTAATTGACTAATAGGAGGAATAACTAATGGCAACAGTCGATAAAACAACTGGCGGTACCGCAGGTCATCCTTCTACTAGAAGGAAGCCTTACTGGGTAGAGAATACAGTGGACTTTTCACTTTTCGATCCAGCAGCTAATGATGTAGTACAAATGTTAAATGTACCTGCTGAAACTCTTGTTATCAATGCAGGACTTGAAGTGCTAACAGCTTCACCTTCAAGTGTAACACTTGATTTAGGTGATGGTGGTGACGTAGATAGATACATAGATGGATTAGATTCCACATCTACTGGTCACGGTGCTCAAGTAGCTAACGCATCAAACGTAGGTCATGTATATGGCTCTGCAGACACAATTGATGTCAAAGTGTTAGGTGCAACTGATAACGCAAGTAAAATCAGAGTATGGGCANTNATGTGTGATGTAAGCGGTTCAGACGAAACTGCTTCAAACTCATCATAATAATATAAAAAAAGGGGGGGAGCGTATGCTCCCCTTTTACAAATATGGCAACTTGGAATAAAACAGATACTGAAACAAAAGAAGAAATANTACAACAAGAACAAAAAGATAAATGCAATTGTTCTGATAAAATTGATAAGCTAGAACAACAGATAAAAGAATTAAATACCAAATTGGAGGCAATAATATTTACTAGATAATGGCAACGTACTTAGTATTAGCAAATAGAGTTTTAAATGATTTGAATGAAGTAGAACTTACTTCTGCAAATTTTTCTAGTAGTAGAGGTATACAAACATCAGTTAAAAACTTTATTAACAGAGCGTTACATGATATCTATAATGAGGTAGAAGAACTGCCTAGTCTTCATAAAGAAACCTTTCAAGATACAAATGCAGGACAAAGAGAATATGCTCTCCCTACCACAGACTCTCCACAAACAGGGGATATACAGTGGCGTAAAATAGATTGGGATACAGTTTATCTAAAACCAAAAGAACTAATTACTAATGGTGAGTTTACATCTGATATAAGTAGTTGGACTACAATAGCAGGAGAAGGCAGTGCAGCTTATAATAGTGGCGGTAATGGTCGACTAAGATTAAATGATTTTGCAGCTCATCANTCATTTAGNACTAGAGTAAATACAGAATANAGATTACAAGTAAGAGCATTTGATTCTAATAGTACAGGACAAGCACTTAAAGTACAAGTAGGAACTGCAGCAGAAGGCACTCAAAATTTAAATACAACATTAACTGTAACTGATTTTGGTGAAGGTGAAGTATTAGATACAACCTTTACAGCAACTGCACAAACTACATTTGTAACTTTAAATAATCCTAGCACAGCGACTAACATGGATATAGATTATGTTAGAGTGTCTAGAAACATAAGTCCTAAAAGATTACGATACATCTCTTATGATGACTACATTAGACAGTATGCAGAAAGAGATAAAACAAATTTAAGTTCAGTACAAGGTGAGCCTAAATATGTATATAAAACACAAAGTGGTAAATTAGGTTTAACACCTGTACCTGATAGGAGTGATTATTCAATTGTATATGAATATTTTAAGAAACATACTGAGTTATCTTCTTCTGGAGATACTCCTGATTTGGATGATAGATACGCTGATTTAATAGTCACAAGAGCAAGATACTACGCATATAATCTTAGATCTGATCCTGAACACGCAATGATTGCACAAAAAGAATTTAAAGATGGTATGAAAAGATTACGAGCAGATTTAGTTACTAAAGAAGAGTATATGCGAGACGAAAGAGTTAACTTAAGATACTATGGTAAAGGAATAATGTAATGCCAAATACATCTCAAATTGCACCTACAGTTGTAAGTTGTTTTGGAGGTTTAGTTTTAAACAAAGATGTATTTTCAATGAGACCCGGAGAGGCTTTACAACTAACAAATTTTGAACCTGATATAGCAGGCGGATATAAAAAAATACTAGGCACTACAAAATACAATAGTAATATAGTACCTCAAGTATCATCATCTAGTGAGATTGTAGATATGGTTGCTATATTTAACGATGTAGTTCTAGCAGCTCGTGGTGGGACAATATCTCGTGCAGGCACAACAGGTAGTTGGACATCTGTAGTTACAGGCAAAAGCACAGCCAATCGTTATGATTTTGAAAGATACAATTATAACGGAACAGAAAAGATAATGATAGCTACAGGCGGAGATGCAGCTTTTAGTATAGATACTAGTTTTAATGTAGATGTTATAAATGCTACAGGCGGAGGAACAGCACCTACTAATCCTAAATTTGTGTCATCATTTAAAAATCACATGTTCTATGCAGGCATGTCTGATGCTGTATCTACTGTACAATTTTCAGGTCCTTTTACAGAAGATGATTTCGATACAGGTGGCGGAACAATAAAAGTAGATACAACTATAGTAGGACTAAAAGTTTTCCGTGAAGAATTATTTATATTTGGTGAAGATAGAATATTTAAAATATCAGGAACATCAAGTTCAGACTTTGTAGTTGTTCCTGTTACTAGAAAGATAGGATGTGTTGATGGTAAAAGCATTCAGGAATTAGGTGGTGACTTGATCTATCTAGCACCAGACGGTTTAAGAACTATTGCAGGTACAGAGAGAATTGGTGACGTAGAATTGGGTACTGTATCAAAACAGATACAAGATAGAATAGCCGATATAGGAACTGATAATATAACATCAACTATAATCAGAAGTAAATCTCAATATAGATTATTCTTTCCTACAACTGCACAAACAGAAATATTAGCAAAAGGTATTATAGCAGTATTAAAAGCAAACCCGGAAACAGGAACATTAGGATTTGAATATGCAGATCTAAAAGGATTAAAACCTTCTTCTACTGATTCATTTTTTGTAGATGATGTAGAAACTATAGTTCATGGTGGATATGATGGGTATGTATATAAGCAAGAATCAGGTGGCGTATTTACTAGAGCATCTGATACAGAAACAATAAGAGGATTTTATAGATCTCCTGATATGCCTCTAGGAGATCCTGGCATACGAAAAAGTATGCAAAGAGCATTAGTAAACTATAAAGTTAATGAGGCAATAGATACAACAAATCAAACATTTAGATTACGATATAATTTTGATGATACAAACACACCACAGCCTGACTCATACTCATTTTCGTCAGCACAAGTGGCAGCGTTTTATAACAGCGGTTTATATGGAACATCAGCTTATGGTTCTTCAGGATTCCCTTTAGAAAGAGTGTCTGTAGAAGGATCAGGGTTTGTAGTAGCATTTAAACTAGAAGATCAAAGTTCAAAACAAGCGTTATCATTACGGGGATTTGAATTAGAATATGTTAATGGAGGAAGGAGATAATGGGGGCAACCTATACAAGACAAAGTAGCAGTAGCATCGCAGATGGTTCAGTTATTGAAGCTTCTCATTTTAATAATGAGTTTGATCAATTACTAGCAGCCTTTGCTTCTGGTACAGGTCATACGCATGATGGCACTGATGCAGAAGGTGGTCCAATCACTAAACTATTAGGAACATCAATTACTATTGGTGACGCAACTGCAGGCACAGATATTACAGTTACATTTGATGGTGAGACTAGTGATGGTGTATTAAAATGGATGGAAGATGAGGACTACTTTGAGTTCTCAGATGATATCCTTGTAGCAAGTACAGAAAAATTACAGTTTAGAGATACTGCAATATATATTAATTCATCTACAGATGGGCAACTAGATTTAGTAGCAGATACTGAAATACAAATTGCAGCCACAACTGTAGACATAAATGGTAATGTAGATGTATCAGGAACATTAACAGTAGCAGGTGCAGTAGATTTTGGTGATGCAGCTCTATCTAATGTTGGTGCCGTACAACTTGATAGTATTGCAGGAGACGGTGATACAAATACATCTATTACATTTAGCGGTTCTGATGTCATTACAATAGCTACAGGTGGAGAAAATCAAGTAACATTTACAAATGGTGCGATTGTACCTTCTACAGATAATGACTTAGATTTAGGTACATCTAGTGTAGAATTTAAAGATGCATTTTTTGATGGTACTGTAACAACAGATGCGATTGTAGTTGCAGGCACAATAGGTCACGATGACGATACAGATTTACTAACACTAGCAAATGGTATTCTTACAGTAGCAGGAGAAGTTTCTATGACTACTCTTGATATTGGAGGAACAAATGTAACATCAACAGCAGCAGAGTTAAATATATTAGATGGCGTTACGGCAACAGCATCAGAACTCAATATACTAGATGGTGTCACAGCAACAACATCAGAACTAAATATTTTAGATGGTGTGACTTCTACAGCATCTGAATTAAATTTAGTAGACGGTATTACAGCAGGAACAGTATCTGCATCAAAAGCAGTTATTGTAGATTCTAACAAAGATTTAACAGGTCTTAGAAATTTAACAATATCAGGAGATTTAACAGTATCAGGTGACGATATCACCATGGGTACAAATACTGCAGGTAATCTTNTNATNGCAGATGGNACAAACTTTAATTCNNTAGCTGTAGGTTCTTTATCAGANATATCTTCAGTTGCTAATGATGATGTNTTATTAGCAGTAGATACATCAGGNGGTGGTCTTAAAAAGATTGCTAGAAGNACNCTTGTATCAGGACTTGCAACATCAGGTGCTATATCAAATGTNGCAGAAGATTCTACACCACAACTAGGTGGAGACTTAGATGTTAATGGCAATGATATTGTATCAGTATCTAATGGTAATATTAACTTATTACCTAATGGTAGTGGTAAAGTTATAATAGATGGTAATGGTTCTTCAGGCGGTGTATCTATAACAGATGGATTAATAGATATTAGAACAGGCACAGGAAATGTAACTAAAGTAAAGTTTTATTGTGAATCATCTAACGCACACGCACAAACACTTCAAGCACAACCACACTCAGCTTCAAGTAGTGCTGTAGTAGTATTACCTGTAGCCTCAGGTACACTTGTTGGTAGTGGTGATAGTGGCACTGTAACAAACACAATGTTGGCAGGTTCTATTGCTGATAGTAAATT
>FUFK010048672.1_pt1 | contig 19479 bp, 16 predicted proteins | sample 1021851 | NCBI WGS metagenome assembly FUFK01 (sample SAMEA51879418, study PRJEB19060) | metagenome
ACATACAGCCAATCCAACGAGTGGAGATTTCTCGGTTACGACAAGCACCATACTCAGAGTCGAAGATGGTGAAATCAAAGGTGCACTCAAACAAGCGGGCGTATCTGGCAACTTGTTCAAAGCAATCTCAACTGGCGTTCATCTTGGTATGCCATCCTCCAACAATGGCGTTTCAAGTACGGGCAGCAACCATCTTTCTGACATCCTCTTCTCCCAAGGTATGCGCATCAATCCTGCCTGAATTCGAGAGGGCATTGTTTATCACCCCTCGTCATTCTTGTACAGTTCCATGGAGGTCATGGGAGTGTATCGTCTTCACCAATCCGCACAAAAGCCCGTCGCCTGTTCTCCGCACAGGCTCAATCAAAACAACACGCCTGGCGGAGGTGAATTGAATGAGCGATGAAGATCGTTACAACGATCACATCTCCGCAGTACTTCAGGAGTGCCCTGGTGCAAATCGAGATGAAGTTAAATCTGCGTTCCAAAAGTACGAAGAGGAATTCTTCATTCCACCCCAAGATGCTATTCGTTCCATCATCCGACGCTTCAAGAGTGAGTCGGATGCATCACCTGCAACACCCAAAACATCTGGCCAAACCAACCGGCCAACAAAGAAAGTAAGCCGGCTTTCAGAACTGAAAGCAGATGACAGAGACATCGAAATCGAGGTTGAAATCGTATCGCACAATGTCCGTGAACAAATGATTCGAGGTGAATCGAAATCCATCGCCTTTGGACTGCTGGAGGATGATCCTTGGCAAGAGGGAAGTGGAGAACGCACACGGTGGGAATACAAAGACTGGGGCAACAACAACAACATTACCCCTGGGTCGGTTGTTCGTATCGAAGGCGCTTCGGTCAACGAATATCAGGGCCGTATGTCCCTGAACATCAACCAATCTTCACGCATCGCTGTCCTTCGAGAAGGTTCGCGCCCGGTGGTCGCACCAGGTGAGCCAGTCGATATCGCAACGCTACCAAGTGATGGCTACGTGTGCGTTGTCGGACGCCTGATGTCCTCACGTGCTGACCAAATCCATCGAAGAGATGGAAGTGGAAGCATCGACGTTGTTCGTGGCCGTCTTGCCGATGAATCAGGCGCAATTGGCTTCTTGTCATGGGAGCCGTTCGAATACGAGGTAGGTACCTTATTGAAAATTGATGGAGCACAAGTCAAAACTTTCCGTGACACGCCTGAGTTGAACTTTGGACGTACCACAAAAATTGAGCCATTCCATGATGCCAACTTTGCCAATACAGACACGCTCAAGCAAGGCATGGTCTCGACCATTAGCACACTTCGAGACGGTTCAAAGGATGTTGAAATCGTCGTCAACATCACCTCCTGGGAAAAGAGAACGTTCACCAAGGATGGTGAAGAGCGCTACCTGTGGTCTGGTCAAATTGCAGACCCAACAGGCCAGTGCCGTGTCAGTGCTTGGACCGATTTGCCAATTGATACCTCGTCTCTGCCGACGACCGTTCGCATCACAGATGCACGTGTTCGTGCTTGGCAAGGCATCCCTGACATTACCATTGATCGAGAGGACCAATTGACCATCCTCGAAGAAACACCATGGGAAGGAGAACTTGATCTTGAGAACCTCAAAATCGAGGTACCTCTTGATGAGCTTGTCTCAGGTCCAAGTCGAGTTGGCATCGCAACACGAGGAACCATCGTGTCCGTGCGAGAGGATTCTGGCATCATCATGCGATGCCCAGAATGCCGCCGGGTACTTCGAGAAGGCCAGTGTTTTGAACACGGAGCTGTTGAAGGCAACGAGGATGTTCGTCTACGTCTTGTCCTTGATGACAAGGCATCAACTTGCGCTCTCCTCATTTCGAAGGATGCGGCCTTGAAGTTGCTCAACACTGACCATCCTACGATGGTTGATGAGATTCAGGCCAACGGCTCGATGGCCTATGTACAGAAGATTCGTGGACAACTCCTCGGATGCGAGGTGGATGTAAGTGGACGTATCATCAACGATGGCCAAGGTGCAATGATTCTCTGCGATAACGCCACACTCGCAGACGCAGACACTGGTTTGATAGCGACAGAACTTCGTGCACAATGGGGGTTACAATGATGGAAACTTCTCGACAAATCCAACGACAACCAGCATGGATCATGCTCGCTTCAGAATTTGGCGAATCAACTCTGAACGAGAAAGGTTCGGGAGAATTCGACCCCACCTTCGTCATCACGAAACTCGGTGCTAAGGTCAACCGAGTCATCGTTTCAGGGCTTGTTGAACGTCTCGAACTGCGTGAAACGAGCAATGGCTCCCAAATGTACCAAGGTCAACTGCGTGACCCTTCAGGCCTTCACTACTTCTCTGTCGGAGAATATGCGTCGGAGTCCATGCGAGAATTCGTTGTCCAGTTGCTCGACAAGGTCGATTCTGGAGAACCTGTTCTGCTCAGCATGACGGCGAAGGCTCGCTGGTACCAGACCGATGAAGGTGCTGTCTACACGTCACTTCGTCCAGAGGAAGCCGCAGTCGTCACACGAGAACGCTACGCTTCTTGGTTGGTTCGAGCATGTGCTGCAACGCTGGAGCGTCTTGATCAACATCAGAAATCACTGAATTGTGAACCGACCAAGGAAGCGATGCTCAAAGAAGGAATTCGGCCTGAGATGGTTGACGGACTTCTTTCTGCTCAAACTCACTATGGTCAAATCGATACAGAGGGCTATCGACTCAACGTCATGCAAGCGCTCGATATTGCCGAAGGAAAAATGGCTGCAGCAACGACAGCACCTCCAACTTTGAACCTCCCAGATCCCGAGTCAAGCGATGATGCAGACGCTAGTGGGGGAGATGATCTACAAGCAGTCATCCTTGAGTGCATTCAAGCGATGGACAATGGAGAAGGTGTTGATTTCGAATCCTTGGTTCGAAATTTGGCGGCACGTGGCTTTACACGNGAACAATCCGAAGCCGAATTGGACACGATGAGTGATGATGGCATTCTGCATGAACCACGATTTGGCTGGTTCAAGATTGTAGCGTGAACAAATTGTTCCATTACATTCAAATCTTGCCTCCACCCTCAACAGCATAGGGGTCAATATGGCAGGCATGGATTTCTTCATTCGACCGGCAACTGGAACAGGTTCTGCAGATTGGGTTCGCATTCCCAATGCGGACATTGATGTGAAAATTGCACGACGCCTCACACGTACCATCATTCGTGGTGGAGAAGGCGATAATCTCCATGATGAAGGTGCTGAATCCACGATTTACACGGTGCGCGGCATTCTGTCGATTGACGATTACAAGAAAATATTGAAAATGTTCCGTACTGGCCAACCATTTATTCACGATCCTTTCGAAGAACGCGATGTAAAGGTGATTTTCGCATCGCTGGAATACGAAGGATCAACTGAAAAATTTGTTTTCGAACTTATTGAAGACGTTATCTGAGGTGTTCACTATGAGGAAACTTGACGAAAAGCGTGAGGTCCTTTACGTGATTCGTGCCATGGATGTCCTCATGTCCTCGGGTATTGGTTTGGAAGCAACCGTTCACAGCATATCTCAAGGAGGATATGGCATTATTTCTGAGGATTTCAAAAACATGATGGATAAAGTGCGGAAAGGAGGACGCCCACTTGCAAAGGAAATCAAAGCCCTCATGGGTAAGGTCGAAACTGAAGGTTACCGACGTTTGCTCAACATCATGCACATGAACATCACACAGAATACAGACATCATCGAGACGCTCAAAAAGCAAGGTTCCCGAATGGAAGAAGAACGGACTGAGGACGTCAAGAAATACATCGAGGATTTGAGCGGCGTTCCAGAATCATTGCTCTCCATCGGAATGATTGGTCCAATTATTCTCGCCGTTCTCGGACTGTTTCCACAGCTCGTTGGAGACATGGGTTCGTTCTTCAGCATGCCAGAACAATCCACCATCGACGTTGTTGTCAACATCGGTCTTTTCCTGACCCTCTTCGCCATGATCATGATTGGTCTCAAAACCCACACAAAGGACCCTGGATTGTGATATCGTGCTCTTCCGTTTCCTTGAATCATTCAGCAATCAGCCAATGATGCTAATGCTTGGTGTCGTAGGACTCGCCATGATTGGTGGAGGAATACCGCCCATACGTGAGCGCATACGACGACGTAAAATCGAAAACGCACTGCCCTCTTTTTTGGAAGGGCTATCCGATGAAGTTGGTGCAGGGCTTGGTATTCAGGAAGCCATGCAACATCAAGCAAAGACTGCGCCAGCACCACTTGGCCCACTCCTTGTTGAAACGCTCAAAGAAAGCCACTCCTCATCGTTTGATGCAGCACTCTCGAGCTTTGCTACAAAGTCTCGCTCGTCGCAAGTTCAACGTGTGATGCATCTTCTCGAGACGGCGATTGAACAAAACGCCCCTCTCCAAGAGATTTTGATGAATCTCTCGATGGATTACGAGCGTTTGAACGACCTCATGAACAAGCGAGAGTCGGAACTTCAAGGTCGAGGCATCCTCATTGTACTGTTCGTTTGCATCGGTCTTCCTGGCCTCATTGGATTCCTCGTTGGCCTCTTCACACCTGCTTCATCCGGCTTCCAGATCGAAGGCTTCCTCTCGACGTTCAGTTTGTTCTTTGCTGTTGCGAGTGCTGTGGGTGTCGCTGTTTCAGGCCGAATGCTTGGCCGTATGCGTGACACCATGTGGTTCGTACCTGGTTGGATGGCGATGTCAATGTTCATTTTCTTAGGTGCAACAAAACTCATCGGAGGCTGAACAATGTCTGAACAAATTCTCGAACAATACGGAAATGTGACAATCTACACTGAATCGAACCACCCCTCCCCAATTTACCATGTCGAAGGCTCAGTAGCACCAAATCCACATGGAGACCTTGCTGTCTTGTTTGAGGACGACAATCTGGAAGAAGTCATGTACAACGGAGGAACACAATGTGTCAAAGTTGCCCATCGAAAACATGGCATGTGTCGTACGAATGTTTGGATCAACGATGAAGCCGGCCTTCAAATTGCCAAGAACATTGCTGCATTTACCAATGTTCCACTCGGCGACGGACCCGGCATGGTTCCAATTTTCGATGGACGGCTCCCGGATGGATCCCGTGTCAACGGTACAATTCCTCCTGTATCACCTGATGGTCCAACATTGACCATTCGAAAATTCAAGGAAGACCCATTGACGATGATTGACCTGGTCAAGTTTGGAACGGTCAACTCACGTCTTGCTGCTATGATGTGGGTCTGGATTGAAGGGCTCGATAGCCGACCAGCGAACTTTGTTATCGCCGGCGGAACAGGTTCTGGTAAGACAACCACGCTCAACTGTCTAGGAATGTACATCCCGTGGCACCGCCGCCTTCTAACGGTCGAAGATACCGCTGAATTGCAAGTGTATCATGACCATTGGCTACGAATGGAAACACGACGAGAACGCCCAGATGGAACACCTGAAGTCGACATGAACGATTGCCTGAAATCGAGTCTACGAATGCGTCCAGACCGTATCATTGTGGGAGAAGTTCGTGGACCTGAGGCTGCAACACTCTTGACAGCGATGAACACTGGTCACGATGGTTCCTTTGGTAGCCTGCACGCCAACACTGCCCAAGAAACCGTCACTCGAATGATCAATCCACCGATGAACGTACCGCCAATCATGTTGACTGGTCTTGACCTCATCATCATTCAAGCACGACTCCACGTCAATGGGAAGACTGCACGTAAGATCACTGAAGTTGCAGAAATTGCAGGTATGGAAGGATCGAAGCCTCGATTGAACACGATTTGGAAATACAATGCTGCGACGGATCAAATCGAAGAAACAGGAATTCCTTCCAATCTCAGGGAAGTTATCTGCAAAGCAGCTGGTGTAACTCCTGATGTCTTCGAAAAGCACGTTCAACAGCGTCAGCAAATCATCGAAGATCTCATCGCTCGAGACATTACAGACATNCAGTCAGTCACNACNGTGATTCAGAACTTCTANGCNCAGAGTCATCANTGACCATCTTGCAATCGAAGACGAGAGAGTAGAGCGTCAACTCGATCAATTTGTCCGCGTACGCCACCGACTCGATCTGATGCATCAGCAACGGATTCTGCGAGTTGCATTTCTGGTTCTTCTTCCTCAACCTGCTGAGTCTTGAATGTTGCAGCAAGGGATTTCAATTCAGCAACAATAGCATCGACGTGCTCATCACTGACAAGGATTCCAGGAGCCAATCGTGGAATTTGATTTGGTGTCAGGTATCCCAACTCCGTACCAACAATTCCTGCACATGCTAGGACACGTGGACGCAGTTCCGAAGTATTGACGAGATAGCCCTTCGACTCAAGGAACCGAATGATGAGGCTTTGTTGGGCCTCCGAGAAGTCGCCTTCACTACTCTCTAGAACAGTCTCAACAAGCGATTCGAACGACGGGAGATTTCTTTCAAGACGTTCGATGGTCCGGCGCACATCATCAGGCAAATGGACTGCACCATGATACAGAATACGTAACATGCGATTTCGTCGTGCAGCCGATGGGTCTTGCAGTTCCTCTGCTTCACTGATTTCGAGATGAAGATCGAACAAGGCATGAAGACGACCCGATACGGCTGGACTTCTCAAGTCGAGGCCGAGCGTACGTGCTTCTTCTTCAAACTCCATTCGTGCTTGAACGAGATTCCCTCGCCGCCCTGCAACGATCTCAGGAATCCTCTCTCGAAGTTGCGGACGCATTTGTTCAAACATTCGAATCGCTTCACGTTCGGACCATGAACCTGGCTTACTGGAAAGTGCATTCTGTTCTTGCTCAGAGCGGTAGGCTGTTTCCATAATAATGGTCCTGATGGCATCCTGAACTCGTGCCAACTCGACTGCAAAACCGTGATTCGAGAGACTTGAGATGAACGTGTTCATGTCCTCCATGTCGGTTGTACTTCCTACCAAGAGATAGTCTCGGGCTGCCGCTTCAACTTCTGCTCTTCGAGAGGATATTTCCAACAAGGCTGCCTCTTCTTCCAGCGTCGGCTCTTCGGAAGAAAGCTCTTGCAGCATTGGAGGTACAGGTTGCTCGATTTCTTTTCGATGAGAGACAAGTGTCTCTTCTATAGAAGCTGCTACATCGGAAAGCGAGGTGTCAATACCACCGCTATCTATGGATTCCATCAACTCGGATTCATCTTCGAAAGTCCACCCTTCGGGATGCTCAGTAACGAAACTCTCAACTTCTTCTGCGATGGAAGCCGTCTCGATTTCTTCTTGATCAGAGTCTCCAGGCGTTGGAATTGTGACTGAGCCGCCACCTTTCTTGAGGGAACGTTTGATTGTACCCCAATTCTTGTGCTGCGCAGATAGAACACCCGCAACACGAATGAGGAGTGTTTGGCGATTGCCTGAACGTGGAAGTTCCAAGGCTTTGCACAATGCGTGAAGATCCTCTTTGGTCATCTTGTCCAGGTTCTCTTCCTTGAGTTGTTTTGGATCGTGGTTGAGGTGCAGGTAAAGACGTTGACGGCGGGTTCGTAGTGAACCCGTTTTCTTGATTCCAAAGACGCCGAGGAGGTCGCCAAGGTCACTATTGAGGATGTTTTTGAGACCATCCAAGGTCAAATCCCACTCTGGTAAAATGAGGTCGCGAATCAATTGAGCCCGGAGATACTCAACGGAGCCGTTTTTGGCCAAACCATAGGCCGAAGCAATCTCCTTGAGGTCTTCAAGACGTGCCTGATAAAGTTCAGACAAGAGACTCGAACGATTGCTCATTGGTTCACCTAACCGTTGTTATTTCCTTACAGTATATGTGGTTTCGCTGTCAAATCAGCATCAATGAGCCGTTTTTCGCTTGTGTGAATGGGTACGAGATACCTCTCAATGAAGGTCGAATTCGGCTAAACCTTCAAACACATTCGACACTCAGGGATTGTCGGTGAGTCAATGGTAACCGCTGAGAAGACTGCACGAGCCATGCTCAAACAAGCCAATGAGTTGGGTAACACCCTACGTGAAATTGTTCGCCGCGATCTTGCCGATGAAACACGAAGGTTCAACGACACACTCAACCAAAGAATTCAGCTTGCGAGTGAAGCGATTGTTCAAGCGGTAAAAGCAAAGGAAGCCATCACTGCCGGCGCATCTTCCATTAACAGTAAATTAGAGAAAGCACACAGACGGTATTCCAAGAACAACAATCTCGAAGAGTTCAGAGGCGTTTTGCAGTCTACGCTTGTTGAAGTCCAACAACTTCGAGAGCAACATGAAGCTGTAGCCGAATCCCTCAGAGAAGCTCAAACACCAAGCCGTTCCGCAGTGGAAATCGTTGAGCGATTCGCAATCGAATTGCAAAAAGCAGCAGGTGGATGGGAAGCGACTGGTCGTGAAATTGATGAAATCATCGCAAACCTATGCGATCCAAATCCCGATGTTGCTCTCGTCGAATTGGAACGCTATCTCACAGAGAACGGGTTTGAAGTCGTCCTTGTTGGAGAAAATCGCACCGAGGAGGCCTTGGAAGAAGCTCGTCGACTTCTAGGCTACTCCGATTCATCGGAATGAATACGCATCATTGCGGGTCGCTCTTCGTGGAATTCATCAGGCATGTTTCGAATCTTACGGTTGGTCGCTTGATGCTCGGAAGTGAGAGTGGTTAGAACACTCCCCCACTCTTGCAGCAGATTCACCATAGCAACCCGATGCTTCTCAATAGGTCCGACTTGTTCAGCACAAGCACTCACCTTTCCATCGACACTCAAGGTCTCGATTCGCATCTCAACACGTGTTCCTGACTCGCGTACTTTCTTTTCCGTGTCAATCATTGCAGACATGGTCCAATCGTCGTTGTTTCTTTTCGCTTCGCGAAGAATGGCACCAACACCGCGTTGCTCAACATGGATTCCAGTGAGTTCGACGAGATCGCTCGGAATACTTTCCAATAGGGCGGATTCAATTCGATAGGCAAACTCAGCAGAGGGGTCAAGAATGTGTTCCACTCTCTGCTTAGGAAAACCAACACGCCCAACAATGAGCGTAAATCCGTTGAGAGGTGGAGGTACAAAGTGCGAGCGTTCTGGCGATCCTTTCTGCAATCCGAGCGTATGTCGGCGTGTTTTTCCTGAGAGCAAATTGTATTGGGAACGTTTTACGACGTAGCCATCAATCGCTCCGTCCAGCCTTAGTTCTTCGAGCCGTTCTATTTCCTCGCGGGAATCAACCTCTAGGCGAACCTCAACATCCTCTTTCTCAAGGAGATTTAGATCTTGACGCAATCGAAGCATTTGACGTTGAATGAGCGGATGTTGACACACGATTCGTGCATTTTTGATGAGATATTCGGGTTTGTCATCGCTCACCAGAACCCAGGTTGGCTCTCGTCGTGACAACAGTCCAACGATGGCAAGATTGTTGCTCTGATGGAGATTCCAGTTCTCTGGACTCATTGCAACCAAATCGCCGACACCATCGTTCAGCAATGCAATCGCATCATGGATGGTCGGGGCTTGACGGAGAATAGCGTTGAAGGTGTTGCTTCTTTGCTCGAGAACCTTCTCAATTTGTTGGCGAACACCATCACCATGCGATGAAGTCGAGAGGAACACCAAGCGCTCATCTTCCATACATTCACCTCGGCTGAGGGCCCCTCAGCAATCTATGGGCGTAGCCCACTCGTTAAGAAGGACACCCTCGTCGTCTATACTGTGCAAGCAATTTCCGAAGCACAGCTTCTGCGCCTCGAAGACCTTCGCGAGAAGGTCAACATAGCATTGGATGCGTTAATTCAACGTGAACTGCAAACGGGTGCAGGAGAGGTCGCACAACTCTCTGGTGAAATACTGCTGAGTGGTGGCAAAAGGCTGCGACCGCTGCTTGGAATCTTTTGTTACGAGGTTGCTGGAGGTAGCGACATTGATGAAATCATGGACCTTGCCNTNGCNTTTGANNTGATTCANACNGCNACNCTCATNCACGANGANATNAATGANGCAGCNAAACTNCGNNGNGGNGTNACNACNTTGCANGANCGNATTGGTCANCCNAANGCNATCATNGCNGGNGATTGGCTNTTNGTNCAGGGNTATGGNCTNAGNGGNCGNTACACNAANGAGTGNATNGANNTGATTCGNGAAGCATGTGCNAACATNGCNGTTTCTGAATTCAANCAACTTGACCANNTTCTTGANCTNTCNACNTCACCTGAAGATTATCTTCAAATCGTTCGTGGCAAGACAGCGGGCCCATTCGCTGCCGTTTGTGAAAGCGCTGCAATCATTGCGGGTGCAAGCAAAGAACAATCACAAGCACTCGGACGATTCGGAATGGAACTTGGCATTGCCTTCCAATTAATGGATGACTTGCTTGATCTGCGAGGCGATGAGCGCATGGGTAAGCCACGAGGAAAAGACGTGATCGAAGGAAAAATGACGCTTCCACTCATTCACGCCCTCACCTTGCTTCACGGAGACCGCCGACGCCAACTTGCTGAAATTCTCAACAACTTCAACGATGGGCTGTGGGACGAACTCATGGGACTCCTCGAGACGTCAGATTCCATCTCATACGCAGAATCTCTGATGCTCACACACCTTGAACGAGCCGTTCACGAGCTTGACCAATTTCCATCCANCAATGGCAAAATCACTCCTCATGCAAGTGGCNGAAAACGTTCACCAACGACACGCTTGAGGTGAAATGATGGATGTTGAGCATCGTGAAGTCATCGTTGTTGGTGCAGGCCCTGCAGGCACATCTTGCGCCCAACGTCTGGCTGAAGAGAGCATCGATGTTCTCATCCTCGAACGTCGAGCAATCGTTGGCAATCCAGCACAATGTGGCGAATGCATTCCTAATTGGGGAGAAGTGGTGGGAACATTCCACGGAATCGATGATCACGAATGGCTGAAGAAATCATTTGAGTTTCCGGATCGGATTCAGCTTCACCGACTTGACCACATGCGCGTGTTTCTGCCCAGTGGGAAATCGTACAATTTTGACTTGGATGCCTTTGCTGGCCACCGTTTGCAATTCGATGGATACCTTGCTGAAAAAGCGGTTGAAGCTGGTGCAGAGATCCGGATGTCCGAACCGGTTACCAACGTCAAGCGTCGAACAAAGACGGATTCGCTCCTCATCGTCACAGAAAAAGGACGCTACACATGCGATCTTTTGATTGATGCAAGTGGCTCCCTCGCACATGTCGCACGATGTTTGCATGGAAAGGACAAGGATTACCGGCCTGCAGATCAGGTGCCAACAGCCTATGCTCAAGTTCGAGGAAATGTTCCAGAAACGTTCGATGTATTCCTTGGAAGTGTAGCGCCGAAAGGATATGCGTGGATCATTCCAAAAGGACCGGATACCGCAAATGTAGGTCTCGGCGTTCGAGCAGGTGCGCTCAAAGGCTCGGTCAAAGAACATCTTCAACAATTCTGTGAAGACCTTGGGTTCGAAATCCTCTCCATTGGTGGAGGTTGGATTCCGATGGGCGGACCCATCAAAACGATGGTCGATAAGAATGTCATTGCAGTAGGTGATGCTGCTGGATTGGTGATGCCATCCAATGGAGGAGGGATTTCTCAAGCAATGATTTCCGGATGTTTTGCAGCCGAGGCTTACATTGATTTCAAACGTGAAGGTACGCCATTAACGGCTTACCAAGATCGAATTGACTCCTGCTTTGGACGTGCCTTGAAAAATTCTCTCCGTTCAAAGAACATGGGCTATCTCATGTTCCAAAACGATCTCATCACGGAGGTCTTGTTGAGAATACTCGGTCCAATTGGTGGCATCAAGCGGGCGATGGAGTGCGACAAGCCTTTGTGGGTTCTGTAACATTGTATTGTTGTCAAAATTCATCGGTGTGTTCAAGTCTTATCGATGCTAGCGCAAAGTATGGCGAAGATGCAATACGATGACGAGGCAGTTAGTCCCGTCATTGCAACGGTTCTTCTTCTAGCCATCACAGTTATGCTTTCTGGCATGGTCTTCGTTCTCATGCAAGGGGCCTTGAGCACTGCAGAAAAAGCACCACCTCAGATGACCGTGAGCGTCCGTGCTCTCGACAATGGCTACCATGTTGTCAGGATTACAACGCTTGACCAAACCCTTGATCCCGCTCGTGTCTCATTCCAACTCAATGAACAAGGAAGTGATCTCAATTCATCTCTATCTGGATTTGTTAATGATGCTGAAGTCTACTCAGTGATTGGATCCAACATTTCATTCCATGATCGAGATGCGAGTTACTCCATCTCTGCTGGTGATTATTTTGTCATTCATTCTGAGGAAATAGGTGCTGACGAGGGGGTTTGGACCTTCGTACTCCTAGATGAATCCGTTCAATCTGCACTCATTCGCGTGGATCTACCACCGATGACGTCTTGATCAATCTTCAGCATCATTCAATGCACGAATGAAGTTGAGTTGAGCGTTTTTCTCTCGTAAAGCGCGCTGTAGGATAGAGAACACCTCAGAGCTTGTTGAAGACCCGAGAGCAGATTGTCTATCCTCGACTTTGTCCAGAACAGCATTGGCCACTTGCCACATAGACGCTGAATCATACGGCAGGAATTCTTCCTCAAGAATCAAGAGCATTTGCTCAATATCAACATCTTCGTTACGAAACATGGCGTTTACATCGACAATGTGCTGTGCCCAATCGTGAAGGAAATCGGACCAATCTTCTGCGGACAATTCACCCTCCAAATCATCGAGGAGACGAACCCTTGCCCGAAGGTAGAGTTTTCCTTCAGGCTGGTCCTCGGCGTATTGCTCAACAAGGTCATCAACGGTCGGATAGACGTCACCAAAAGGCATTGATGGCAGGGCTGCTTGAACAACGTCCAACACTTCAAAGCGTTGTTCAGCATTTGCCGTAAACGTGAGGTTGGTTCCTTGTTCCCTCATGTCAGACAGTGAACACACAACCCCAAAAGTTCCTGGTTGCGACCAGCCATCGATCGATTCGGAATCGGGGTCGTGTGCAATGTATCCAAATGGGCCTTCATTGAGTGTACAATCATCGAGCATTTGCTTGTAGCGTGGCTCAAATACGCGCAGCGGTTCGTTGATGGAAGGAAAGATTCCAGAAGGTAAAACGAACAATGGGATTGTCTCGCTGTCGCTCATAAGCATACACCAGCCTTGACCCTCTTCAAGGGTTGTGGTTTAACCACCGATGTAGGACATCTCAACTTTGAGATTCCTTGTTTGAACTGAGCGCTCCTCGGAATAGCGATCCTTCCTCTCGACCCATATGGATTGAATCGCTCGTGCGATATCTTGGTCAGAGGCATCCATTCGCAGAATGCCTCGAACATCATGACCTTTGTTTGCAAACAGGCACGTGTAGATGCTTCCGTTCGCAGACAAACGAGCGCGAGAACAGTCCCCACAGAATGGATTCGTAATGGATTCAATGAAGCCAATCTTCCATCCATTTTTGGTCGAATAGACCCTCGCAACGTCGCTGACATGTTGTGGTTGATTCGATTGAAGTGATTCGAATTCGTTCTCCAATACCTTTCGCATTTGTTCGCCAGAAACAACTTGATCCAAGTTCCAGTTGTTGGTTGAACCAACATCCATGTACTCAATGAAACGAATTGGGATTCCTCGAGGACCAAATGTTCGAACCAAATCGAGGATTTGGTTATCGTTGACATCTTTTTTGATGACACTGTTGATTTTGAGAGGCAGACCGATGTTCTGCGCTTCGTCAATGGCTCTCAGGACAGTTGCTGGTGTTGCTTCCGTATCGCCCATCAATTGGTAGGTGTTCGCATCTAAGGCATCCAGCGAAATCGTTGCTCGACTTAGTCCAGCATCGACCAATGATTTCAGATGCTTGCTGAGTAAGAGGCCATTGGTCGTAATTGCAATGTCGAGTTCCTCAGAACACGCTCGCAACTGGCGAACCAATTCGCTCAAATTTCTTCGCAGCAACGGTTCACCCCCAGTGAGACGTATCTTACGAAGACCATGTGGTAGAAGAGCTTGTACAACACGGACAATCTCCTCAAATCGTAGAATGTCTTCCTTTGGCAGGAATTCATGGTTCTCATCGAAGTGTTCCCGAGGCATACAATACCGGCACCGCATGTTGCAGCGGTCAGTCACCGATATTCGCAGATCGAGGAGAGGACGACGGAACGCATCCTCGAGGACCATGTATTCCCCTATGCCCTTTGTATTGTGAATGTTTGCAAGCCTTCATCTGAGATGGTTCTGTGGATGAACCATGGCAAAAGGCTGGGTGAAACGCTGGGGGCCCCGAGGAAAAGGGCACCGTCCAAGCCATATCCCGGCACTTGAGGTGCATCCTACGAATGTATCCGATGAGAATTGGGTTCTCCCTCCATCGAAAAGCCATCTCATTCGGATGATGCATCTTTGTGCATTAAGCCCAAACAAGCATCAACTTACTGGATTTTCACAACTTGGAGAAGATGCAGAGAGCATGAAGCGATGTCTTTCCCAGCTTGGAGTTGAATTCTCGGACCTTGAACATGGAATAGAGATAACCGGAATTGGAATCAACGGATTCAAGCGTTCACCAGGCGTTTTGCACGCAGGTAATTCTGGAACCGCCTTGCGTTTGCTTCTCGGACTTACCTCACGGCTTCCGTTTGTGAGCATGATCGATGGTGACTCAAGTTTACGAAACAGAAACCACTCGACACTCCTGAATGCAGTAGCTCCTCTCGGTGTGAACCTCTCCTACGGAGTTGAGCAGGAACGCTTACCCATACTTGTCCACGGACCCTGGCAAGGCGAGGAAGTAACTGTAGACGTCTCGAAATCTTCGCAGCCCTACTCCAGTCTTTTGCTGGCTTCGTGTGGACTGGAGACTGATTGTGTGATTCACACAAAAGGAATTCCAGTAAGTCGTCGACACTCAGGTTTGACCATNGAATTGATGGAAAAATGTGGTGCAGTGATAGAAATCACTGAAGAGAAGACAATCATTTCCCCGTGGACCTCCAATCCACCTTCAGGATGGGACGTTCCTTCTGACGGATCGATGATGTCGTTCCCAATCCTTGCATGTCTCTTGGCGAAACAGCCCATTCGAATTGAGAATCCCGTCGATGCAAACGATGCATTAGGACATGAAATCCTCCTCGAACATCTCAGCAATTTTGGAATCAGTTATCAGGATTCAACACTGCGTTGTGATGGAAGTTCTGAACAGGTAGACATTGATCTTCGTGATGCAAACGATTTGTTACCCCCTCTTGCAGCCATTCTTGCTCTTTCAGGAGGCGGTAGGCTACGAGGAGCCGCTCATGCTCAGCACAAGGAAAGCAATCGAATTCGTTCAACTAAGAAACTGCTCGAAGCATTTGGTTTGACAGCAACCATTGAAGACGATGGGTTTTCTATAGAAGGTGGACAAACGCTCTCTCTTCCAGATTCACTCGTTGACACCTATGGAGACCATCGTATCCAAATGACGGCTGTTCTGCTTGCGACGCAAACTGGAGCAACGGTCGAAGGCCCGAGACTGCACAGAATTGCTGACCCAGAATTCCTTACTCGTCTTTCAGCCATGCCTACCGAAGTGCTTGTCAAGGGAATCCAACGATAGGCGCAAAGCCGTTGGACGGCCGTGCACGCATGCCCACGGATTTGGAACGTTTCGCATGTCTTCGAGCAGTCTTCGCATTTGAGCGATTGTAAGTGTATCGTTTGCCTTGACAGACCCTCGACATGCGTTCAAGAATGCCAGATGGTCCTTACGTCGCTCGATGGTTTCCAATGGTGCGCCATCCTCTGAGATGTCCTGTAAGAGATCAAGCAAGAATGGCTCAACCTCATCTCCATCCAACAATCGAGGTGCTTGCGTCACATCCCACTGACCTTCCTCTACCTTTTCGAGCAAGAAGCCGAGTTCATGGAAGCGTTCCAAAAACGATTCCAAACGAGCTTGCTGGGCAAGTGTGAGTTCAATTCTTGAGGGTACCAACCGAGGCTGAGGCGTCCACAAGCTCTCATCGTTACGAAGACGTTCGTAACGAATACGCTCATGCAATGCATGCTGATCAATCAACAGTAATTCTTCCCCGGCTTGCGCCAAGATGTAGGAATCTGCAAATTGCGACAAGGGTTCCATAGCTGGAAGGTCGTTTTCAACGCCCAAGAGCGGTGGTTCGGCAGTAGGTGAAACACTCCCTCCACACCCAGCGTGTCGATGCAAATCACGCTCTTCATGCGACAGAGCTGGTGCAATTGGTGTTCGGGACAGGCCGGGAAGAGATTTCTGAGCAGATGCTGCAATCGATTGAGGCCGAGGCTTTTCTGTATGTTCGCTGGCCTCTTCTGCAACCTCGCCAACCAAATTGAGTTGTGTCCCAGCAGCAAGTGCCCATGGAGGAGCGGCAATGGGTTGAGCACTTCGGTCGTCCTGTTCGATTGGGACAAGCAGTTCTTGGATGGGTTGGTTCTGATCCGATTGTGCCAAACCTTGCAACTCCTGAAGTTCTCCACTTGAATCAGGTTGCGTCGGCGAGGTTGCAAGTGTGTGTGCAATAGCACGCTCCAACCTCTCTAGAACGCGCCATGAATGACGAAGTCGTACCTCTCGCTTGGTTGGATGTACGTTGACATCAACCTCGTTTGCGGGCACATGCAAATGGAGGACAGCCACGGGATGGCGCCCCTGCATCAATCGCGTTCGATAACCTCGACGAATCGCCTGGTGAAACGGGGTTGAGGCCACTGGGCGGTCATTAACAAAAATGTGAATCTCGTCACCCTTCCCTCGAGAAATATCAGGCGCACTGATGTAACCTGTCCATGATTCTTCACCAGGAACGTCTGCATCTTGAGAAGGGGGAGATAATGGAAGAAGATTCGATGATTGACCACCGAGAACATCGTACAGACGGTCTTCGATGGAAGCACTTGATGGAAGATTGAGTGTTGAGCGGCCATCAATCGTACATCGGAACGCAACGTGTGGGTGAGCAATCGCATGAGCAACGACCACCTCGACGATTCGAGCGTGCTCCGTTGCTGGACGACGCTGGAAACCAAGACGAACAGGTGTATTTTGGAACAAGTGCTCGACAGTGACGACTGTCCCGTTTGCCATTCCGATTGGTTCAATCTTACCTTGGATGCCATCTTCCATCGTAATGCTTCGACCTTCTCGACCCTCGGGTCGTGAGGCGACCGTCAGTCGTGAAACAACACCAATGCTGGCCAAGGCTTCACCACGGAATCCGAGCGTATGAATTTCGTTCAAATCTTCCGGTTGACGGAGTTTCGATGTGGCATGACGAGAGAGTGCTAATCCCAGATCCGATTCATCAATTCCACTCCCATTGTCTTCGATACGAATCAGGTCAAAGCCACCTCGTTCAATTTCAACATGGATGGAAGTCGAACCTGCATCAAGGGCATTCTCGAGCAGTTCTTTGACCACTTGAGCAGGCCTCTCAACAACTTCACCAGCAGCAATATGGCCAATGGTCAACTCATCCAATTGTTGAATCCGATTGGGCTCAGTCATTTTACTCGCCCTCCAAACGATTCTGCAATTGTTCGATTAAAGAGAAGGCCTCTCTTGGTGATAGTTCATCCAAATTCAACGCTGTAAGCTTCGATAGAACGGCTTCCTGAGCTTTGGTCATCGATGGAGCCTTCGGCTCATTTGTCTGCATAGCTGCGGCTGCAAAGTAACCAAGGAGCGATGACTGACCATGCTCACGTGTGCTTGGTGCGCCATTGCGACCTGCCTTTGCACCCTGAGCCTGTTGTTCCAAAAAGGCAAGGAGGTCCGTGGCTCGTTCAACCACGTTCCGAGGTAATCCAGCGAGTGCTGCCACCTGAACGCCGTATGAATCGTCGCACGGACCATCGGCCACGGTGTGCAAAAATCGGAGGGTTCCATCGCTCTGTGCGACTTGAACGTGAACGTTTGCAAGGCCGTCGACCTCCGATTCAAGTCCAACCAATTGATGGTAGTGCGTTGCAAAGAGACTTCGTGCACCAATACGATTGCAAACATCTTCTGTGACAGCCCAAGCGATTGATAAGCCATCAAAGGTTGATGTTCCGCGACCAATTTCATCGAGGAGGAGAAGTGATTTTGATGATGCACGACGCAATATATGGGCGACTTCAATCATCTCCATCATGAACGTGGAACGGCCTCTTCGAAGGTCGTCGCTCGCACCAACTCGTGTGAAAATGCGATCAATCAAGCCCAATCGTGCCTTTTCGGCTGGAACAAAACTGCCTGCTTGGGCAAGGATGCTGACGAGGGCAACGGTTCGCAGATACGTCGATTTACCACCCATATTGGGCCCCGTAATTAGCAAAAAACGGCGCTTGTCATCCATGACAACATCGTTTGGAACAAATCCTTGCTGAACTTCTAANACGGGGTGCCGTGCCTGGCTCAGCATCATCTTTCGACCCTCTCCAAGGACTGGTTTGACCCATGAGCGTTGTCGAGCAGTCGAGGCAAAACACTGCAAGACATCAATGGATGCTACCTTCGATGCAATCTGTGCGAGTTTGTTGGCATGCTGTCGGACACGGTCCCGCAAAGAGCAGAATAGGGCATACTCAATGCTCTTTGATTTGCTCTCCGCGGTGAGAAGAAGGTCGTCTTGTTNGCGCAGTTCATCCGTAACATATCGACTGCCATTCGTCATTTGTTGTTTACGCGTCCATTCTTCTGGAACTTTATCCAAATGGGTCGCCGTGACTTCGATAAACCAACCAATCTGGCGATTCATTCGCACCTTCAAGCTTGGTATGTTCAATTCGCTTCGCAGTGTAGACTCAAGATTCGAGAACCAACCATGACCTTGATTTGATGCATTCCTGTAACGGTCAAGGTCTTCATCGATTCCAGTTCGAATCAGCCCACCATCTCGCAAACCCAATGGGACCTCATCGACGAGTGTTCGATGAATATCTTCAGCGACATCTTTCAGTTGATCAAGTTCCTCAACAAGATGCATCAAGAGGTCGTCTTCGGTTTCACTGCACAATCGCTGGATGGCTGGCAGCCGCTCGATGGCATTGGCCGTTGCAAGCAGATCACGTGCATTGGAACGGTTGTACTTCAACTGCGTTGAAAGTCGTTCAAGATCAAGCATGCCTTTGAGACTCTCCCGAAGCATATCCAATCGTTTTGAAGAACGCATCAGCGCCCCTACCGAGGCATGTCGTGCTTGCATTGCTTCGATATTGGAAAGCGGACGCAACAACCATGACTTCAGACAACGACGGCCCATCGCAGTTCTGCATTTGTTCATGGCCCACAACAGAGAGCCTTCGTATTCACCTGCAAGAGTTTGTGTAATCTCAAGATTGCGCAGCGTTGTTTGATCGAGGACCAATCCTTCCGAAGTCTCCTGAATGTCCACATCGCGAATTGCAATGTCATCGTGGCGATGAACCGTTGCAAGATAGTCTGCAGCAAGTGCTGTCGCTTGCAACGCCTGAGGTGATTGACCAAGGTCGAGATGTCCAAGATCATTGACT
>FUFK010040548.1_pt1 | contig 19477 bp, 34 predicted proteins | sample 1021851 | NCBI WGS metagenome assembly FUFK01 (sample SAMEA51879418, study PRJEB19060) | metagenome
GATGATCGGGTAGTTTGATGCGTGCTACTCGGTAGGCGCGCAGTCGGTACTATGTAGGCGATGTCGGGTTTATAGTTTACGCGTGGCGTTGCGGGGTGGGGTGATTCGATAGCGCGGTAGGCTATCAATCGGACAAAAAAAAGGCCGCATTGCGCGGCCTTGGTAGGTTTATAGGTAGGTTAACTGAACGCCTCCCCTGTTGAGGTGTAATACTGAGTCGGGCCAAAGGCCTCGGCTATTTTTTGGAACTTATCCGCATAGTTACCGATTACATAGCTATAGACTTTCGGCCTATCCCAAAATCCAGAGCCGTGACCATTGCGCGAAAGGTAGAAATCGTGCGCGGCCTGGTATCGGTTCTCGTCATTTAAGTAGCACGAAATGAGAGAATAGAAGGCCAAGCAGTCTGTGATTGCTTCTCTATAGCAATCTTCATCAAGTTCCTGCGGCTCTATATCTGCCACCCAAAATGCCGTCTCCAAGTATTGTTCTAGGAAAGTTGTTTCTCGGTCTGTCAGAACGATAGACGGGTTCATTTATCACCCCCAACCCATACGGGAACAGATTCTAGCCGGTCTATCGGCCCGAATAGTGCACGGGCGTGAATGTATTGAGGCACTCGTCTACCCGCTCGCCAATGGCCCAGCGTCGAACGGTTCACGTCCAACAATGCCGCCAGTTGCGCGTGATCTAAGCCCAGCGAGTCTATACGCTCGACAATCAAGCGAGGCGATGGGTAAAGGTATCCGTTGCGGTATCTCATGACAGCTCCCCCCCTATAACATCAGTCGAATCCGGCTCACTTTCAAAAGCACCACTCATAGCGACGCGAAGTAAATCATTTGCAGCCTCTTCACTTGGCGCGAAATCGTGCGCCATCCGCGTAAGCAATCCAACCGCCGCGAAAATCACGGTAGCCGGTTTATATTCTTGGCACTTCTCGATGGCGTCTAAAATGTGGTTTTCCACGTCTATTACCTGCCTTTCTATTTCGTGCATTATGCACCCCCCGTTAAATGATAAAGAACAATAAGAACGAATGAGGCCCAAGCCATACCAGAAACAAAGGCCCACGCTCCAAGTTTGGCGTTTTCTCGGCCCGCTCTCGCATTGTCTCGCATCACTCGATCCGCAGCTTCTCGATTAGATTCCGCGAAATCACGCGGCGAGCGTCCAGGAATCACCGGATCGCATCCGGTTTTCCTGAGCAGCTCTCCCATAGGGCGCAGCCGTACAACTACATTCTCGTTTTTCATTCTCTCCCCCTTAAAAGCTGGTCATCAAAACGCCGCCAGATGGCAGCTCAAGAACAGCGACAAAATTATCGCGCAAATCGTCCAGCGTCTTTATATCGTCACAGTACGCATCAATCGCGTCTTTTACTGTTTCATATTCTGTCCACTCGCAACATTCACCAATAACGTCTAACTCATAGCGATCGTCCTGTTGTTCAGCAAAATCGGAGAGATACTCAAATAAAGCATCGAAAGCCTCGATGCTAAACTGCTCACCGCGCCCGTATGCTTTAAACTCATCATGAAAATCGTAGCGACTACGAATTTGTTTCACTATATACATTAGATATTTCCTTTTTTGTTTAGTATCGAGTAACACCACGTCACCCGATGGCTACATTGTAGTCCTACTTTGTATCCAATTGGAATACCCAAAGCGCACTTTTTCGCTACTTTTTTCGCATATGTGAAGGAATCAACAAAACATTGGTTCATTAGCATCATCAAGGCCCGCCCTCACCCGATCAACTCTCACCTTTTCCATCTAATCCGCTATCCGTTTGGGACGGCCTGGCGGCATCCCTCAAAAACCTATAGAAATCAATGGGTTAGGCCCAGGCGGGCGAGGTTTCGACTCAGAACGGACGGTTTTGACCCCACCGTGGGATAGTAAAGGGGGTTCGTGGGATATACGTTGACCCACCGTGGGATAGCCGCCCTCTTGCGGTTTTTGCGGTTTTTCCGCTCGCCGCAGGCACAGCCCGACCCCATCGTGGGATAGTAAGTAGGTTTGGTCGAGTTAGGCAGACCCCACCGTGGGATATACGCTAGATGTTTAACGTGTCGCGTTAACCGCGCATTCGCCTTTCATCGAATGACTGTAGCAGTCTGGATCGGTTGTATGAGGTTCGCATAGCCATGGCTAAGCTGCGGAGAAACTGGCGCTTATAGTTTCGCTGGATGTAGCGGAAGCTAATCTCCCTACCCTGCACCAATCGCTTTTGCTTGCGAGACTTCCTGCCAGCCATAACGATCTTACGGATACGGGTACCATACGGATTCTTCTGGTTGCGCCCCATACGCTCCCATAACCCGTAATTCTTCTGTGACTTCTCCCTGTTTTTTGGATAGCCCCAGAAGTATTGCGCGGCCTTGCCTACCGCTTGACCTTTCTTCTTGCCCCTCGTGGCTATCTTCAGCCTTGGCTTTGACTTCGATCCAGCAAGAATCGGCTGGCTCCCTGGCCTCAACGCACCTTGTACCGCTGCTTGCTTACGCAAGGTCTCAAACTTCTTCGGGGTCAAGTTGCCATGCTTGTTCAGCTTCACATTACTTGTGATTGGCTCAAGCAGGTTGGTTCGACCCTTCCCCTGCGGGGGCTTCACAGTGCCGCCATTCAGAATAGTTCGTAGATACTCACGCTTGAGGGAACCTCCAGTCTTCTTGTACAGACCCGTGGTTGTGATACCGCTGCCGGTGAAGTCAGCGATGACCTCGGCAACAAGGTCTCTCTTCGTCGCCTTACGGTATTGAAAGCCGGATAGCGTGAACCGCTCCGCACCCTTATCTAGCGCACGATCAGTTTCCTTACGCAGAACGCCTTGCCGATTATCACCTACTGCAACCTCATAGACTAGACGAGACATAGCGTGACTAACCGCCAAGGGGATTTGATCTCTAGCCCCTCGGAACATCCGCTCCGCCTCTTTGGTGTCTATGACGANTTCACCTATCACTTGTCAGCCTTATGACTCGCGCCAAAATAGAATGATACTACCGCCGATACTATGCCGCCCAAATAACCAAGTACAAGGTTGATGATTGCCTCATTCTGCTCATAAGGGCTAATNGTTACGACAGTGACGTATCCGCCAAAGAATAAGAATGACAACAGAGCAAGAACCTTCGGTGTCCAGTCCGCTTTGCCTGCTGCTCTAGCATTCTGAATGTCGGCAGTCTCTAACTCAAAGATGTCTACCTCAAGCTCTGCAAGTCGCGTCTTGTATGCTAGATCAGCTTTCTTAATCTCAGCCAGTTGCTCAGGTGTGGCTTCACTCAGCGCCTTCTGAACCGCCTGTGGCTCTGCGGGAACGCCTAACACTTGGGCCAGAATCTTTCCTGCCCCACCACCGACCGGGCCTCCAATAGCTGCGCCGATGGTAGGTGCAACCGCGCCCACCAGTCCTTTTATAGCATTCCACTTCATAACTCAGCNCTCACTCCTTGGATCNTTAAATCGAATGACCTACCTGCAACGTCGAAGAACGCTGCAAGCGTTTTCTTAGAATTGTAAACCGCTGGCTCAAGTGCGTCNGAAACGAAACGATCTCCAACACCAATACAGCCCTCGATGTCGTGTGGAAAATTTGCAACATGGATAAGGATGAAAGTCCTACCAGGTACATCCATCACTTGAACAACGTCTTGGAACCGAGTGCCGCTGAATGGTTCACATCGGTATTCGCCTTCTGGGATGCACGAAACACTAGGCTGATTGTTCTTCCAAGGACGCTCAATCGTGAAGCAAGACCAAGGGCCGACAGTGAGTTTCCCTAAAGTACCAGTTCCTAAATACGCAAACCTTTCGAGATTAACCATCTTTCTTTCCCGCCGATTTCTTGCTTACCAGCCAGACGGTTTTGGATTCTTCTTCCTCCGGCTTTTCTTCTGGCGTGTCTGGTGGGCCATCGACTTCATAAAGACATTGAACGATCACCGTCACGCTGGTGTTTGGCTCGATGTCCTCAATTATCACATTCGGCATTAAACCTTTCCTCAATGAATCGTTCTCTTTCGACTAACTGCGCCAAATCCTTAGAAGCCTCTTCTAACAGCTTGATGTCTTTGACCCTGCCGTACTCGGTTAACAGGTTGACAACCCTGCCGCTCAAAAAATTTAGATTGTTTGCGACGATATACTCCCAAGGCTCTATCTCTTTCATCATCAGTAATCTACTTGGTGTATCTGGCCTCGCCACTCGTACTCGCCTGGAATGTGAACCTTCACGAACTCTGGCGTAAGCAGGAAGTTATCACGAATGTTAAGTACGACGAACCCGCTCACCCAGTTTTTTGGCCCATCTTCCGCGTAGTCAAATGTCGGTTGGTGAGGATCTGCCATCGTTCCACACTGAATCCCGTATCGGTGCCCTGTGTAGTCAGTCCACGACTTGCATTCCATTTGGTGTGTATGCCCCGTAACCATCGTCACGCCACTTTTGAGGGCGTTGTTGTATCCTGCGTGAACACCACCGTTGAATCTATGCTTAACGACGATGGGACGCTCTGCGCCCTCTATCCAAAGACTAAGGCAGAATTCCCAAGCGCTGAAATGATCCCGCAAGGTGAATCCTTGGACACCCTTAAACTGCGGCAGAAGGTCTGCCAGCCTAATATCGAATCGAGCGTCGTGATTGCCTAGGCACCAGTAACGCTCCGCGCTGGGCGCTGCCTTTTCGATCTCCTCTAGTCTCTGCCGTACCGTATTAAGTTCTTGTTCTACGGTAGGTCTTTCCTCCCACCCCAACGGAGGATGCCTGCTGATACTTGCGCCATCGAGCAAGTCACCATTGAGAATAATCACGTCTGGCTGTAGTTCTTTGGCTAGTTTGACGAAGGCTAGGTGAGCAGTGGTAACGCTGTTGGCCTCGTAGTGTGCATCGGAGCCGATCAATATACACATCGAGTTATCAACGGTGATCGACTTTCTGATCGTTTTGCGAGGCTTAGCACTTTTATCTAGGTGAGCAGGGACATTCAGCGGTCTACCTAGCTGCCCCTCAACATTTCGTCGCTTCTGGTAGACATTCCTGACACTAATGTCGTATTTGGTCGCCATCCCCGAAGCGCCTAAACGCTCGAAGTCTTTTGCGAATACATCAGGATCAGTCGGTAACTTTCTCTTTGACATAGCCCCCTCTTCGAGCATATGAATTGCAGACGTGGGCAAAAACCAACGCCTTTAACTTTTCATCCGAGTCCTTCTTTAGCTCTGCATCCCAAACCTGTTTAGCTGCTGCGTCCATGGCCCTCACCATCTCCTCCGCAACAACCCTTGGCGGTCTCATTTTCTCACGCCTATTCGACGTTCATGAGACCTTATCTGCTCCTCCCAGTCAGCAATCATATCCCTATAATCCTGCTGATATAACTTCACTGGGTCTCTCTTCTTGGCAATCATCGACTCCACGAAGTCCCTACCGTACCAGTCTATCATCCACATTGTGTACTGAGCCTCTGCGTTGCCATGCCTCATACCATAGCCATTGCAGCCCTTACACTGAGGGTGCACATTGCATTCTTCTAGTGCCCATCGACTCGATGAACCCTTAGGTATGAAATGCCCGCCGTCCATCTCTTTGTAGTGCTGAATCCTCCCGCATGAAACGCAAGAAGCAAATCCTGAATCGTTCGCGGCTTGGATTCTCGCCAACTTCTGTAATGTTTTCAATGCCTTAGCGCGAAGTGTTTGAGCCATTTATACCCCGCACATCCCATCGCACTCGTCACCGAAATCCATGACCACCTGATCTTTGGCTGGATCACTAAGGTCAGCCTCGCTTAAAGGAACTAATGACCTGTGAATGAAAATCTTGCTGGTCGTGCCACGAAAGTTATCTCGTATGTGTTCATCGACTTTAATCGCTTGATCCCACGACTTTTTGTCATTCGCCTTCATCTCTCTCCAGAAGGCATTGTCGTGATATGGGCAAAACGTACACGCACTCTTCTTTGGAAGTTCGTTAAAGCCATTATCTCGCATCCATCGAAGACAATGCCAACGAGACATGCGCTCCTCAATGAGAGGCCAGCGATTGTTGCACCACTTTTCTGGCGCGTCCTTCATCCTCTGAATTTCGTCTGTGGATATTCCAATCCATTGCTGAACTGTGTCAGCAGGCATTCTCTGCCTTGGCTTATAACCCGCTAGTTCTCGCAGCTTCTTTTGAATCGGGGTAACCTTGTAATCTCTAGTGCATTGACGCATCAAGATGCCCTCCCCAACTCCGCTTGGGGAAGCAGTAAAAAATGGGGGAGAGGCACTTCTTACCTCTGGATTCATTATGTCGTCGTATAAGTTACCCGCTGTAACACGAAGAACAGGGAATGGAAGTTGGCTCTCAAGCCAATCTAGCCACTCATAAATATGATCTGGTTCCGCTTGTGTATCAGCGAATATGGCGTAATCAGGCATTGGAGTGATTTGTCCCTTAGCCGCCATCAACGCCATNACTGATGACTGCACCCCCGCCCCCAGGCTTATCACAGTCAGCATTACACGATCCTCCGCTGATTAGCCTGCTTNGTNCGCTCNGCNTCGAACATTAGCTCGCCTAGCTTTATTTGCTTTTTNAGCTTCTCNACNGCTATGGCATATTCTTGGGTTTGCAGGTATCGCTGACTCCAACCCTCGGTTGATCTAGTCTCTGTNTGGGCCTTAGCAGCACTTGCCCCAGAATCCATGTGCGCCTTCGTGATAGACGCTTCATAAGCCTTAAAAGTTGTTTCTGCCTCAATGGCATCTCGGCTCACCCTCTCCCACTCATTTATACGCTCACTGAGTTTGTTCAGTATTGCGTCCATACGATCCATTTACTCTCTCCCTCTTTGCTTTAGACACAGATGACATTTAGTAGGGTTTGGTGGCCCTACTAGACTCTTTTGTATCGCTAGTCCGTATTTTCACTCGACCACTTCCACGCTGGCCCAGACGTTGCCCACCTCTCAAGCCCATATATCAATTGGGGGAGAGGGTTTTGCCACCTTTAACGAGTGTTCACTTTGGCGCTCCTACTAATGCGCCCGGATTCAAGCAAGTTGTCTTTGGTCGTTCTGCTCAGCGGGTCAACCACCCACACCTGTACGCTTTTCCGTACAAGCCTTTGCCACTTTAGTGGAGCGTAATTAGTCCCGTCTTCGACCACTCGGACGGGGCGAGCTAACAGGCAGGAAAGAGCCTTGGTCTGTAAAAAATGGGCCAGCCCTCTAACAACGGGGAGGGGAGGGGAGTGAGAGGGCTGACCGCTAACTGCCCAGGATGTACTGTTCATCAAATACATCTGGTCTAATTCTTTCTCTTGGAACCCCCGTTGCGTCCTCNAACTGTATCACACGCGTAGCTGGAATGCCCAAGGTTTTGTACTTATGCAGCATCTGCCGTGTGATCCCGATTTTCTTCGCCAGACCAGTTTGATTGGTGCCAGCGCCATCCAATAGTTCTTGAAATAGTTGTGTGTCCATTCGCCAACAGTAACCTCATAGGATACCCAAGTCAACAATCCAGATAAATTTACTCTAATGTATCTTGGGCATTGACGCGTGTATCGTTATGGGTGACAATGTTTCCAAACTAATGGGAAGTAAGTATGANACGTAANNAGAGNGAGAATCCATATAGATACAACCAGCACTCGAAGCACCCCTTACGACTTGAGGTCTTGGAGATAGAAATAGGCTGGTATCTGACGGAAGCTAAGAGAAAGATGGAATGGCGACAGTATAAAGTATTGGAACAATCTCACNNCAGCAGCAAGCAAGCGGATTACAACGTAATGGTTCAAGAGCTGAATAAACTTGTAGATTCGGCGGTTGAGAAGAAAATTAACGGATTCATGCAAACCTATCAATATAGATTGGTGCGAACGATAACTCAGTCGGACATCTTCTAATGGGGTTGATTGATAGACCTTCATCTGGAACTTGCCAGATTTGCGGTAAGCGATATGAGTTGATTGGAAACAGACGCTTGATGATGCACTACTGGGTGAAGGACGCAAGCAAAGTTGGCATGGGTGCAAGGGCATTGAGGGGGGTTGCNAATATGTGTTTGGGGGCCGAAGAGCTACCTGCTGAACTAGATAACTCTCTAGCTATTGAGAAGATAGAGTCCATGCGATTGATTTTATCCACAGCCAACGAGACAGGCATAACGGCAGATGAGCAAGCGGAAGCTGCGAGAATCTTCAACAACCTAAACGAATACTCTCAAAAGGTGGGTGAACCAATCACCTTCTATTTAACGAAATCCCATATGTTTGATCAATTGGGGCCGGATTACTGTCGAGTCACTCCTGAAAAAGAACCAATCAAAAAACCAAGCACTCGACGATCTGATCCCAATTACAAGTATCAGGCAAAGGAAAATCAATATACGGGTAGGAAGATAGTGAACACTAGCGCCGGAGCGTGGGAATGGTCATCACTTAACATTTCCAACCCAATAGAAGAAAGGATGATACGCGAGTCTTTAGACTTGGGGCGTAGTGTACTATTGGAGGAATACGAGTAATGAATGTACCTGACCGACCAATCGAATCTGATCCGCGATTTCAAGCTATGTGGGGTGACTCTCCCCTCTGTAATAAGTGCGACGAAGAACTCCGCGACATCAATGACGATGGGCACAAGTGTCTCGTCTGCCCTATCTGTGACCTTGGCGAACCAAAAAACAACGATACTCTGTTCAACCTGCACTTATACGGGATGACTGAGTGCTCTGGCTTCCACAATGGCTTAGTCTCTGAGTCGAGGGCAGAGATGTACGAATTACAGTTGTGGTGGGAGCATAACCTCCATTGGACGCTATCAAAGATGACAAATGGAATTCATAAACCCAGTGATGTGCGCGATGGCAACCCTGCCGCTCAGCACTTTATCTGGTATCGCGGTAACCAGATTGGTTGCTTAACAGAGGTAAAAAATGGATGAGAAGCATAAGAATACATCACAGTTCATAGATGATTGGACAAAGATCATCGAAGAGTGTGATTTACCAGAGAACTCAGTCGAGAGATATGAGTACATACAAACCAAGCTAGAGGAGCTAATGGATGCAATCAAAGTCAGCCATGACCGACGCGCTAGTTAAAGCGCAATCCGAAATGAGCCATGCTGTTTTGGATCAGGTTAACCCACACTTTAAGAGCAAGTTTGCTTCGCTCAAGAGTGTCATCGACGCGGTTAAACCTGCACTAAATAACAACGGAATCGCCTTTGTACAAGAAGCGGTACAAGTCGATGGTATGACGTATATCGAAACTGTCTTGTACGGGCATGGGGAGACATTACGCACCGGCCCTGTACCAGTCGTTGCGGATAAGCAAAACGCACAAGGCTTCGGCAGTGGAATGACCTACGCTAAGAGGTATTCACTTTCGATGGCGCTAGGTGTCTCCGCAGAATCCGACGATGACGGCAATGCGGCCTCNAAGGCTCCACCTAAGAAGAGGGGGCAGTCTGTATTACGAACAGTGATGGAAGAGGAGGGTATACAAGTNGATAACGCAAANCGCGATCAGTACGCCACAGCCCTAGTCAACTCTGTACAGCAAGAAGACGAAGCTGGCATGAATGANCTGATCGAAGAGCTAAATACCGATAATGATATGAAACTCGCTGTGTGGAATGAACTACCTAGCGGTGTGCGGACATCAATTACAAAGATGAGAGGTGAGAAGAAATAACTATGAGCGATAAAATTTTTGCACAAGGGTTGTACGTCAAGCCACCCAAGGATAACGCGCCAGAATTCGTTAAGTTCTCGCTCAGTATGAAGCGTGAAGAGCTTATCCAGTGGCTTACGGGCCAGACCGATGAATGGATCAATACCGATGTAAAGGTCGCTAAGTCGGGCAAATGGTATGCGGAGGTATGGAAGCCCAAGGGGCAGACCAGAGCGCCCAAGGAAGAGAATTGGGAGGATAATATACCATTCTGATAACATTGGGTCGCGGTTACTTCGGGTAGGTGAGCGCCAGCATCAGCCTCCCTTCGGGGTATGAGAAATAGATTGTTTGATCGCAGACCGCAATTATTCACTGTTAAAGCAATCATCTGGCGCATTAGGGGAGTAAATGAAAGTATTGGACTTGTTTTCTGGTATTGGGGGATTTTCGCTAGGCTTAGAGGCGGCGGGTATGGAAACTGTCGCTTTCTGCGAGCAAAACACCTTCTGCCAGAAGATACTACGCCAGCACTGGCCCACCCTCCCCATTCATTCAGACATCACGGAGCTAAACGGATATGAGTACCGAGGAACAGTTGACCTTGTTTGTGGAGGATTCCCATGCCAGCCATTCAGTGTTGCCGGGAAGCAGCTCGGCTCAGAAGATGACAGAGCACTCTGGGGTGAGATGTTGCGAGTTATACGGGAAGTGGATCCCAAATGGGTCATTGGCGAGAATGTTTCTGGAATCATCCCTATGGAACTCGACAAAGTGTTATCTGACTTGGAAGGGGAAGGCTACACCTGCTGGACGTTTGTACTTCCAGCTTGTTCCGTCGATGCCCACCACAGAAGGGACAGAGTCTGGGTTATTGCACACTCCGACAGCAACAGCAAACCAGATGGCTCCGTCGATGGAGAAACATGTGGGCAGTTGGTGGCGCACACCATTAGCGGATCAAGGTGGGACACCCAAGGCGCTGCTAGAGGGAAAGACGACGCGGCCCAGTGGGCACAAGATACAAATTCGTTTACAGGATCAAGTCAGAATGTGCCCAACACCAACGGCGAGGGATTACAAAGGCGGAAGGAAAAAAGCGACATTGGAGGAATCGGGGCGAGGCGCAACGAACAGCCTGAACGATTTTTTGACGATGCAGGAAGAACATGGCTCCCTGAACCCAACGTGGGTCGAGTGGCTAATGGGGTTCCCAATCGGTCACACAGACTTAAAGCCCTCGGAAACGCCGTAGTGCCACCCTTAGTTGCTAAGATTGGGAGATTAGTAACGCAATTTGATAGAGAGATGTATGGATAAAACTGAATTTACCGCTCTTTACTCAGCGTGGTTCGCGCTGCACCCGTTCAAGCGTGACCGGGATTGGCAAGACCTTGGCCCTGTTCATTACGAGGCTTTTGGAAAGGAAAACCCTCAGATGATGCGGGAAGCACTAGGGCAGTTGACCGAAGAGATTAGGCACTTCCCTACTCCATCAGACATACGAAACAAACTTCGATCCCTGTCTACTGGTAAGACAGAGCAACGAACGGCAGGCCGTAAAACGTCTGAGACAGAAACTCAAGCGACCAGACTAGCTGAGCACCTGCTGGGAGTTGAGTACGATGGTGTACGCGTTAAAAAGCCCAATGGGATACCTATGTGGGCCGAGGAAATTGTACATAGGGCTATCGAAAACAAGCCAGACGATTGCCCAGTGAAGGTANTACTAGCAAGGGTAGGACTAGCAATAGCACAAGGAGAAGGATGATGAACGATGCCGTCAAGAAATTTCTTGAAGAGGGTGGGGAGATTCAACAGCTTGATTCTGGTATCAAACGAGACTTAAATATCTGCATGAACTGCAAGGGGTACTTCCCAGCAGAGGATCTTAGCAAGGGGAGCCAGAGAAGATGCAAGAAGTGCTATGCGAGACATACGAGTTTTCGGGAGACAGATTCTACAAAGCCATCAAGGCGCAAGAGAAGCTAAGAACCGAATACCTAGAATATCGCNTGGCNCAAATCACAGCCCCTTTCTCTGAGGCTACCAAGAGGCAAATCTGGGAATGGCAGAGGGANGGGTTAGGGACTCAGCGTATCGCAGACAATCTGGGGGTGACTCAGTATAAGGTCAAAGCTCTNNTTAACCGTGTTAGNTGGCCTGCCCCCACCAATCTATCCTAATGTTCCCCGTGGAACTANNCTTCCTCTNCCTCTAACTCCTCTTTGATGCTNTGAGCCTGAGAGGCTATTGAGGCTTCAATGTCTTGAAGCAACAGAAGATACTCGGTTTTCTGGTCTTGTAGGCGAACTATGTGATTCGCTCTAATCTTGGCAGCTTGGGTTAGGTCTTCTTCTTCATAAGTCTTGCCATCAATCGTTATCATACAAACCTCTTATTAGTTAACGGTGAGCGCATAATAGCTAATTATGTAAACACTTCAATGATTATGAATATGGCCCCGACTGCGATGATAGAGCCGGTAATTAGAGTCAACGTCCCAACGGCTATTTGCTGCATCAACAGCTTGCGCTGCTTCTTCTTCCTCGCCAGATAAGCCAAGTGCTCTTTCCGCTGCTTTTCTTGTGTGGCTCGCATCTCTCTCCANGACTGNAATANNTCAGGNTCNAGCATGGCGAGGCAGTCTTCNATGGACTTCTGCTGACGCTCAAATGACTTTCTAATCTGAGCCAGTCTGAGCATTTCCCCAGACGATAGGGGAGTGAATGTGGATGCCTTTTTGCTTGCCTCGAAGTCGTCTAGGGCTTGCAGGAANTCGGNGCACATCCCATAGAGTTGTTGAACGCCAGAGCCGGTCTCGTTTACCTTTGAAACGACTGCATTGATGGCGTTGAGCGCGGCACTGCACGCCGCCACCGATTCCAGAATCACTGGAGGTGACTCATTAGGATGGATACAACAGCGGTCACCGCAGAAGCAACCACCAGCCAAGCCAGACGCTCCCACCGCGCAGCGTGGGCATCAGTGACCTTACGAAGCTCTCGAAGTTCAACCAATGCNTCGCCCCAGCGTTGAGCACACTCTTGCTCGTGCTTGGCAATCTTCTCTAGGGCTTGTTCTGCTCTATCCATCTCCCCCTCCCAGTTTACCAGGGCACGCCAGTAGCCGTGGCTGGCGTGATAGCAGCATCAATCTGCGCTTGCAGTCCAGCCTCGATAGCGTCTTGGTCTAGCTCACTTTGACACCAGCCAATCACATCTGCTTCGGTCAAATCATCGTAAGCAATGTAATCCGGTGAGGTGGGATCAGGCGTGAAGCCACACGTCCCGTATGAGGTAGCGTTGTAGGTATTGTCACCATCCACCTGCTCTGCGTTACAACGCCAGTGAGCGACAACAACAGCGCCGTTCATGTCTTCGGGTAGTAGGTCTCGTTCCAAGGTCGAGATGACCCATGTGAATGTAGCCATTAGTTATTCTCCAGTTGAGTGATTCGTGCTTCAAGTTCTTGGATTGTTGCCACCAATAGCGGCACAAGTTTGCTTTGGTCAATGCCTTGATAGTCTGGTACTGAGCGTGTGCCCATCACAGCTTCAGTAACAACATTGCCTTCGTCATCAAGCACTGCGGGAGTAACTTCATACTCTTCATCCATCATTGCATCTTTTTCGCCAGCTATTGCTTCTGGCACAATGTCTTGAACTTCATGCGCCAAGAAGCCATCAACAGTGGTGTCAGCGTCTGCAATAAAATTAAAGCGTGAAGGTTTGAGTTGCTTGAGGCGTTCTGTAGCGCCTGTCATGGCTACCACGTTTTCCTTGAGGCGGTAGTCTGATGAGGTGTTATAAGCAGTAGCAGTGCCGCTTGTGGATATGTTTCCGACAAAACCATTGGTGTTTCTAAAATATAGATGGGCACTAGAAGAACTTGAATTAGATTCTGATGACCACGCATGGGCAGATGTTGTCACACCGTTAGCAATAACCCTGCCTGACAGGTAGAGGTCTTTGAAGCGTGCGCCAGAGGCACCTAAGTTTATGCCATTATCCCTTAAACTTTGATTATCAGGTCTGGCAGGTAAAATACTGTTGGCTTCAGAGTCAGACGCATATTGCGTTCCTACCGAACCCTTTCCGATAATCATGTAGGTGTTACTAGTGTCGGAGTTGCAAACAATACTACCGACTGTTGACCCTTCTTTGCGAAACAACAGTAGTTCACCGTCTGTGCCGTCTCTGTTAAAGATAGCGTTTTGTGCGTTAGTGACAGTATTTTGAATTTGTCCTGTGACATCTCCTCTAACAGCAAAACCATCTGGGTGTGTAAACTCTGCTGGTCGTGAAGACGTGGTTCCGACCATAAGCGACCCGCTTGCGTCGATGCGCATGGCTTCTGATCCACCTTCTTTAAAGATAAAAGCACCACCGTTTGCGTNTAATGCAAGGTCTGCTGTGCCTTCGGCTCGAATCTTGAGAATGTCTGTACCATTTTTGGCAACACGGACGACATCACCATTAGTGCCGTTATTGTCAAACAATGCCGCTGTTGTGCCGCCAGTTGCGTCTACATGCAAAGGTTGTGACGCACTGCTAGTACCAATACCGACCCTGTTGTTCGTCGCATCGACAACCAGTGTGGTGGTGTCTACAGTCAAACCGTCGCCAACAATTGTCCCCGTTACGTCGATGCCTGCATTTGAAGTCCTTAAACGCTCAATATCAGTATGAAATAAGCGAGCGACATTCGATTGACCTGTAAAATATCTGTTGCCACCGCCCGTTTGAATTTCTACATTAGCGCCTCTGATGACTAAGTCGCCAGTTCCAGCGTCGGTTATGTGGCTATTAGATCCATCGTGANAAATCTGTAGGTCNNNGCCNNCNCCGAAGATGGCNTTNNCGTTGTCGCCNNAGGATACNTCAAATCGTCGCCACTAGCATCCCAGGTGAGCGTGGCTTGTCCTGTGGTGTTGTAAAAACTGATGTCACCCGTTGACCCGCTAACCAACAAGCGATTATTGACCGTCGATAAATCATCAGAAACCTTCTGTATGACTAAGTTGCCACCGTTTTGACGAATCCTATGATTTGTGTCGGTGGTGTCCGACTCCATCAGATTCAAAGACGAACTGGTGCCAGTGACTGTCACTTTTGTTGACACATCAAGGTTTGTAACGCCGGAAAGTTGCGCTCTCACATTGCCGCCTGACCTAACAACAATAAGGTCGTCGGTTGCTAGGAGTGCTCCTCCATCGCTTAGTTCGCTGATTTTGCTCATTTGTTATGCCTCTGGTGGTTCTGGGAACGTCACATCTTCTAGTGACGCTACATCTGCATATGTTTGTGGTAATTCTCTAAGAGCTTGACGATAAACAGCCCACTCCCCCTTCTTCTCGGCAGACAGCGGAGAGTCTGGCATCTGCGTCCAATCGCTAATCTGCAATCGGTAGTCTCGCGTGACCCTTATGTTTTCAAGTATCTCGTCACTGTCCGTTATATGCACAATCATGTCATCGCTCATCGCTTAGTCTCCAGCGCGAACAGAAACGCATCACTGTAATTTTGGAACTCGTCGTTCAATCCAGCTTCAAGCGTGTATGTTACCGAACCCGTCGTGCCAGCGGTATCAATGAATCCGATTGGAACGTGTATGCCCTCTGGGGTAGGTCTCACGCTAAAAGTCTGTGAGGTGAACAAGATTGTAGACCCACGCTTAATTCTAAACTGACACAAGCACTGGTCGTTATGACTTCTAGCCATAAACTTCCCGCCAAGCTGAACCGTTGCGCCTGTAGCGCTCAATGTTACATCGGCTATCTGCCTAAATATCCTGGTGCTGCTGCTGCCTGAGAATTGCTGATTACCGCTATTTAAGTCTTGCACGACTTGAGTTACAGCGTTAGTGCCTATCTGCGCTGTATCAACCCCGCCGTCCGCAATGATTAGCTGCCCAGAGGACGTGTCCAGAGTCACATTATCAATGTTGATTCGGTCAGCACTGATTGTGCCAACCATCAGGTTGCCGTTGACCTCCACATCGCTGGTCATCACGATTTTATTATTAGAAATCTGGAATGGGATAATCGGGCTGTCGGCGGTTGAAGACGGATTAACGACTGAGAACTGATCCGCGATGACAACAAACTCGCTGGTTGGTGTGCTGTCGCCAGCCGTTGAAGCTAGACCGTAACCTGCGACACGCCCATTGTTGTCAATCTTGACNGTGTATTGCGCTTCAAGCCCATTGATTGAAGTCGCTTGAGTCGTGATTGATGTACTGTTGTCTCCTACGCTTGTTTGTAGCGTTGTAATGTCCGTCGAAATAGACGTGATACTACCCTCGGCACTCGTAACCCTTGTGTCGATTCCCGATATAGCAGTGGCGTTGCCGGTGATGTTTGTGTTAGCCGTCGTCAAGCTAGATTGCAAGCTAGTTATGTCTGACGATTGGGATGTAATCGTTCCCTCAGCCGATGTCACTCGCGTGTCGAGAGCACTTATAGCTGTACTATTTGCTGTAGCGCTATCCGTTACGGATGTTAGGCTGCTTTGAAGAGACGTAATATCAGATGACTGACTGGTTATTGAGCCTTCATTCGCAGTCACCCTTGTTGTCAATGCGGTGAGCGCTGTTGATGTACCTGTGAGCGTATTATCAGTCGTCGCCAAATCCGACTGCAAAGTTGTGATGTCTGTAGCGTTTGAAGTGATAGAGCCTTCTGCAGCCGTGACCCTCACCTCCAGATTGGACACCGCACTTGCGTTGGCGGTCGTTTCTGTTTCAAGCTCGAACAGAGAGGCATCCAAAATCACAATGTCGTTGGCCTGAGAGGCTAGTTTTTCACGACTTTCTGTGACGAGCGTTTGCAGTGTCTGGTCTGCTGTAGCCAGGCCAACCGTCACACTGTCTATGGTCTCAGTTTCAACATCCTCGTCTGTTTCTGTTTCCAGGTTGTCGTCGGTCTCGTCCTGAATCTTGGTGCGCTTTTTTAGCTCGGCAACCAAAGACGTGTCGGAACCAGAAATGACTGCGACTTCGCCCTCTAAATTAGTAACTGTTGTGTCTAAAGTAGATATTGCGGTTGCGTTTGCATCTATTCCCGCATCGCGAATCGACACCCATGCTGATCCATTCCAGCGATACAATTTGTTGTTGTCATTGCTATCTATCCACAAGTCACCGACTGCGCTGGCGGTGGGCTGGTTGTCTTGAACAAAGGTGACAATTTTCCCATCAGCGGTCGATTGTGCGGTCGCTGCATTATTTATAGCGGTTTGAATACCTGCGTCTCGTGCAAGAACCCATGCAGTGCCGTTAAAACGATACGCTTTGTTACCGTCATTCGTGTCGAACCACAAATCTCCAGTGGTGCGACCACTCGTCGAAGGCTCTGAATCTTGGAACAGCGCAACAATCTTGCTGTTCGCCACTACTTGAACAGCCGATAAATTACTGTTTGTAGTATTCAGACTCGATTGAAGAGACGTTATCGAGGCTGCGTTAGCCCCGATTCTAGGGTCTGCCAGGCTTACCCACGCACTCCCAGTCCAATAGTACGGCTCGTTGTCCTCGTCGCTGTCATACCAACGNNNGAAATCTGGTATCGGNTCNGGAACACCGCCCACACCTGCGACTGGCTCCGTTGGAGAAACAAAAATGTCTGCAACGCCACTCGTAAGGTCAACAATGGTGCTTTCAAGATTCGTCAGCGATGTGTTGAGTCCGTCAACTCGCCCGCTCAGAAATGCAGAGTTGTTGCTCACGAAGATTGCAACATCGCCCAGATTTTGAATGTCAACGTCTAAGCCCGTCTCCAGGTCGAGCACGTCGCCACTTTCCACCTCAACCTGAAGTATCTCTTGCGCCAAAACACTGTTTTGGACTGTGGTGAAGTTTACTGTGTTGCCTGACCCGTCTTCGATGTCAACACCAAACGTACCGCCCACAGTCGCGTTGTCGGCTGGCGCATTTGTAGTTCCCGACACATCAGACCAATTCACCCGCCCACATACCGCGAAGATTGTGCTGGTGTCGTTATCTGGGTTTCGGTCTGACTCCACAAACGAACCAGAGCCAGCACCATAGGCCACCGCCCTCACCCAGTAATATCTCTCATCGCCTGGGGTAATCGGGTCAGCAGCGTTTGACGCATCATGGATGAACTGTGTGCCCATCGTCCGACCAATCTCGACTCTGTTTGCCCACTGCGAATTCGGCGACGCGAAGACGACGATTTCCTTGAACTTGCTGGTATTTACTGGGTTAGTCCAATCTAGCTCAATGTTTTTCAGGCCCGCAGTAGCNGATANGTTCTGTGGNTCAGGTACNCCACGGAATCCCTGAGTAATAACACCCGATGCCGAGATGGTGCTGTACTCACCCGCTGTGGGATCTGCATACGAACCAGAGTCATCCTCCAAGAGAGTGAGGTTTACCACACCGTCTTGTGTGTCCGAGAATGACCAGCCAGCACAACGGAATACCTTGTTGCTATAGTTCAGTTCGTCAATGGTGACTTGAACCCTATCCCCAACGTCCACACGAAGCCCTGTGAGGTTAGCTGGGAACGTGATGACCTTCTGCTGGTCTGATAGCTGAATCTGCCGGTGAGCGATTCTCTGGGCCATGAAGCTACTGTTTGTAAACGGTAGCTGAATGTCCCTTATCAGAACCTCTCCATTATCTCGGCTAACTGCACTTGTAAGCTGTACTTCTGGAGCCTCGACGCTCTTGTGTCTTTGGGAGGGGTCAATAAATATCGGGCGCACTGTGTTAAAACGGTCACCGCGCTCCACCGATGTCTTAACCGTAACTGCTCCGGCAAGGTCGTCTTCATCAAGGCTTTCTGTGGGGGCTTCATAGATTCCTGCTCGAATCGTGTATATACCGTTGGAATACACCAAGCTGCCGTTCATAGCAGACAACAGCTTGTTGATATTCGTTCTGTGTGTGTCACCAGCGAACAGCACACCGTTGGCAGTGAATCGCTTTTCTGTTCCGCTGTTAGGAACTGTGACTGTCACGTCACAAGCATCTGCCGCTGTCACTACAGCCGCCCAATCAATCTTGCTTGTAGGGATGCTCAATCCGAATCTGGTGTCTGTTAGATAATTGGCAACACAGAGAGCAGGGTTATCCGTCCATTGCTGATATGCAGCAGTACTTGGGTTGTCGCCTGCCGTATTCCCCGCTGCAACGTCCAGGCGTGGGTCATAGATGTCCTTTTTACCCTTGACCAGTGCCTTGATGTTGTTTGGCTTGAGCCTATCCCACACCTCTTGCGATGAGTCAGTCAGCTTCCACTCTGTAACCACATAAGCGATACCCCTCGCCCTATGAGATGAAGTCCAGTCATCAAAGGTGGGAGTGAGAAGCGAGCTAGATACTTGAGTGCTTGAGCCGGTCTTTCGCTCAATCAAGCAGATATATTCTGAGGGTGCTTCTGATGTAGGCCCGAACTCTCCAGCCGTTACCTGTCCCGTTTGGTTGATTTGTGCATCGGTTATCACCTCATTGTCGAAGTGAATGTCCGTGATGTCATCGACNTCATGCCCAGTCAAAGCGACGGCGTGATATAGAGTATTGTTATCTGTGCCTGCTACTCCGACGAAGAATATAGGGCCAGAGATTAGCGCCTCACCATAGACGAGCTTTTGTGGCTCAATCGTTCCTCGGACGGTCTGCTGTCGTGATTGATCCGTGTCCACTTGGGGCATGGACATATCGGGCATCAAGCCCTTCATTGCTGAATTCAAAGCAGCGCCAGCAGCCGCAACAGTTACAGCGCCAATAACAGCTAACGCCGCTTTAGAGCCAAAGGCGGCAGCGGCTACACCCG
>FUFK010040587.1_pt1 | contig 19477 bp, 21 predicted proteins | sample 1021851 | NCBI WGS metagenome assembly FUFK01 (sample SAMEA51879418, study PRJEB19060) | metagenome
TTTCTGGTGAAAGTTTATTAAGATCTGTTACTTGGATTGCTTTAAAATTTTCTCTTTCTATACTTACTTTGTATGCTGTTGTATGTGATCCAAATAATGCTACTCCTTTAACACCAAGGTGTGAAGAAATATGTGCTGGTCCCGTATCATTTGATATAACAAAACTACTTCCTTTTATTAAAGATGCAAGTTCCTGTATACTTAAAGATTTTTTTTGGTTTAAAATTGTAATTGCATTAATCTCTTTTGTCATATCAATCTCTTTAGGACCTGGAGCAACAACAATTTGATATTCATCTTCAAATTTTTTTTTTATTAACTCTATGAGTTCGTTGTAATAAGGCCATTTTTTAATTGTTAAATGTGGTGAACAGAAAGGGAATAAAACTATGTATTTATTTAAATCAAATTTTTTTTTTATATTCTCTATATTTGAGCAAGCCCACTTAAAATCAGGAAACATAGTTTTGATAGTTTTTACACCTGAAGCTTCTAATTGATGTTTAAATCTATCTAGAACAGGATTTTTATCAAATTCAACTTTAGACTTGCCATTTGGCAATGTAGTTTCAGAAGATGACCAAATAAGATTGCCGGCATTAGGAAATAATATTTTTTTATAGAAATTTGAACGAGAAGAATTTTGTAAATCAAAAACTTTTATAAATTTGTATTTTTTCAATTTGCGCATAAGATTGAATAAATAAATCAAATTAAATCTTGATAATCTCTTATCTAAGATTGTGTCCTCTAGATGAGGGTTTTGCTTGAAAAGATCAATGTAAGGCTTTGATGTTAATAAATAGATTTTATCATCTTTATGAAAATCAGAAATATCTTGAATTGCACCACTTGCCTGGGCTATATCACCTAAAGAACCATGTTTAATTATGAGAATATTAGACATATTTTAAACAACTTAACACACTATAAAAAATTATGAATAAAATACTAGTTGAAGTATCAGTTGGTGAACTTTTAGATAAAATCTCTATTCTGGAAATAAAAAAAGAAAAAATTAAGGATATTGAGAAACTAAAATTTATAAACGATGAATATAGTGTGCTTAAAGATCAATTAAATAAAAATGTTGAATCAGATGAAAAATTACTTGAATTATTCAATTCATTAAAAGAAATTAATTCAAAACTCTGGGTTATTGAAGATAATAAAAGATTATGTGAAAAAAATTCTGATTTTGGTGAAAAATTTATAAAACTCTCAAGAGATGTGCACTTTTTAAATGATGACAGAGCAAAACTTAAACTAGAAGTTAATAATCATACAGGCTCTAAAATTAAAGAAATTAAAGAATATACAAGCTACTAATTATTAAGTGAGCGATAAATCTTCAATAAAATACATATTGAGTTTATCTATACCAATATTTTTTGCCAACCTTGCAATACCTCTAGTTGGAATTGTTGATACGGCATTAATGGGAAATATGAGTAATCAAGGTTATCTCACTGCTACGAGTATAGCATCCAGTTTTTTTTCATTAGTATTTTGGAGTTTTGGTTTTTTAAGAATGGGAACTGTTGGCCTTGTAAGTCAATCATTTGGAAGAAATGATTATAAAAGTATCTTAAATATAGTTTTTAGAAATCTATTATTTGTGATTTCAATATCAATTTTATTAATACTATTCCAAAAACAATTATTAAATTTATGTTTAATATTTTTTGATCTATCGCTTGATACAGAAAAAAAATTCAATGATTATTTTAATATAAGAATTTACTCATCTTTTTTTGAATTGGCAATTTATATTGTTGTAGGTTTATTTATTGGATTACAAAAGACAAAAATTTCAAGTGTTGTAATTGTTTTATTGTCTATTCTAAATATTTTTTTTAGCTCTATTTTAGTATTAAAATTCAATTTAAATATTAAAGGTGTCGCATATGGAACTTTGCTTGCCACAGGAATAACATCATTTTTATTTTTATTTTATGTTTTCTATTATTTAAGAAAATATGTATCTTTAAACTTTAATATTAAGGAAATTGTAAATACCTCAAAATTAAAAAATTTATTAGAGATCAATTTAAATATATTTTTAAGAACTATTTTATTAACTTTTTCTTTTTTTTGGTTTACTTATCTAGGTGGGAGAATTGGCGAAGAATTTATTGCAGCCAATACAATTTTAATAAATCTTATATTTTTATCTGCATTTATTTTAGATGCTTATGCCTTTTCAACTGAAGGTATAGTTGGATATTCTATTGGTAAAAAAAATAAAATACTTTTTACAAATATAGTTAAAAACTCTTTTATTTTGAGTTCTTTAACTGGAATTTTGATTTCTCTTTTTTACCTGCTTTTCAAAAATTCATTTATAGATTTTATGACTGACATAGAGAATGTAAGAGACATTAGTTATCAGTATTCATTTTGGTTAGTGCTTCTGCCTTTTGTTTCGTCTTTTTGTTACCAATTAGATGGAATATTTATTGGAGCATCTCAAACACAAGAGCTGAGAAATGCAATGTTTTTCTCTGTTGTTATTCATTTAATAAGTTCATTTATGCTTGTTGAAGGCTTTGGTAATCAAGGATTATGGATTTCACTCACTATATTTTTGATTTTACGAGCTCTCACATTAGTTTTTTATTTTAATAGAATTTACTTAAAAATTTAAATTGGTTATTTAATACTTGGAATAACTTTTCTTAAATCCATAGCTATTTTTGGAATTATATTTGAATATATAATTCCTTTACCAACTTTCTTAAGAGCCATTATTTTACCATCGGGTGAAATAATAACTGTATGTCCAAAAGTTTCTCTTTTAATAGTATTTTTTCCTGTTTGATTAGGTGCAAAAATATAACAAAAGTTTTCAATTGCTCTTGCTTGTAATAAAGTTAACCAATGTCTTTGACCAGTTGTTTTAGTAAATGCAGATGGAACAGTGATAAAACTTAGATTTCTTTTTGATAAGTTTCTATAAAGTTCTGGAAATCTTAAATCATAACAAATTGAAAGACCTATATTTCCCCAGGGTAATTTAGCTGATACTAATTTTTTACCTGCCTTAAATACTTTACTTTCTTTATGTTGTTCTTTTTTTGAAACTTTAACATCAAACATATTTATTTTATCATAATAAGTATTTATTTTACCCTTAGGTCCAATAAGAATAGATCTATTTCTTAATTTGCTTTTTTCTTTAATACACATTGAGCCAAGAAGTATCCATTTCTTCTTTGTTTTAGCTATGATTTTTACTTTTTTTATTATTGGATCATGTTTCATTTCATGTGAATATTTAAATAAATTATTTTTGTCAGCAGACATCAATGAAGAAGTTTCTGGAGTAATTATTAAGTCTGCTTTATTTACAATTGCTTGATTAATATATTTTACAATATCTTTAAAATTTTTATTATAATCTTCCCCACTAGATAATTGAATACAAGCTACTTTCATGTTTGAAATCCATATTTTTTTTCTAAATACTTTATAATATTGTGAATTATAAATGTAATAAATAAATAAATTATTCCTGCTGTAATAAAAGCCTCAAAAGGTTTGAAAGTTAAAACATTTACTTTTCTTGCTTCACCCATTAAATCCATAATTGTTATAACACTTGCAAGAGAGGTGCCTTTAAGCATTAATATTATTTCATTCCCATATGCTGGAAGTGATTGTTTTATCGCTAAAGGTAACTGAATTCTGTAAAAAGTTATTTTTTTTGTTACACCTAAGCTTTGAGCGGCTTCAATGTAACCTTTTTTAATTGTCTGAAATGCTGATCTTAGTATCTCGGACGTATAAGCTCCTGTATTTAAAGAAAATGCAATTATTGCACACCAATATGGTTCCTTTATTATTACCCAAAAAAATGAATTTCTTAAAAACTCTATATTAGCTAATCCATAATAAATTAAATATAATTGAACTAGTAATGGTGTTCCTCTAAAAAAATAAGAATACCCATAAGCAAACTTATTAATTATTGGATTTTTATTAATTCTTAAAATTGCAAAAATTAAACCTATTATTAATCCAAAAAACATTGAAGATACTAAGAGTTGAAGAGTGATAACTGCACCACTTAATAAGCTCGGAAAAATACTAATCATTAATTTTATATCCATCAGTATCCTTTGCTATATTTTGTTTCTAATTTATTAATTAATTTCATACTTAGGAAAGTAAGCATTAAGTATAATACAGCTGCTACTGAATAAAAAAATAAAGGATCTCTAGTTGAACCAGCGGCAATATAAGATTGCCTCATTATTTCTACTAATCCTGTAACAGAGATTAAAGAGGTATCTTTTAAAGTTATTTGCCAAACGTTACTGAGGTTTGGAATTGATAACCTCAACATTTGCGGTAAAATAATTTTGTAAAATTGAATATATTTTTTTATACCCAAAACTTTTGAAGCTTCAAATTGACCTTTATCGATTGATAAAATCGCACCCCTAAAAACTTCAGTTGAATACGCTCCAGAAATAATCCCAATTGCAAGAGCACCAGTTATAAATGCATTTATTTCAATATAACCATCATACCCAAAAATTGAAGCCACATACATAGCGGCTCCTGTTCCGCCAAAAAATAACAAGTATATTACTAATAATTCTGGAACACCTCTAATTATAGTAGTGTAACAATTTCCAATTACATTTAGTGTTTTATTTTTAGATAATTTTAAAGGAGTAAATATTAAAGCAAATATAAATCCAATTGCCATTGCAGCAATAGATACAGCAATTGTCATTAGGGTTGCGAAAAACAGTTCGTCTCCCCAACCAGTATCTCCAAATGATAGAAGTTCCATATAGATTGGCGACTATATATTATAGTCGCCATATCTAAAATTAATTACATAGAAGCGTCGAAGCCGAACCATTTGATGGCAATTCTACTAATGTGGCCATCTTTTCTTGCTTTATCGATAGCTTTGTTAAAAGCTTTTAAGAGTTTAGTATCGTCTTTTCTAATACCTACTCCTACACCATTACCAAATGCACCACCTGAAAAAGTTGGTCCNACAAGCACAACAGCTTCACCAGATTTTTCAGCATAGTCCGTAAACGCAACTGCTGCTGCTAAAGCAACATCACATCTACCATTAGTCAAATCAAGATTCACTTCATCTTGTGTTTTATAAGTTTTCAAATTTATTTTTCCAACGTCACCTGACTCTAAGAAATTTTGGTGAATTGTTCCAATTTGTGTACAGACTGTTTTTCCAGATAAAGCCGAAGTTAAAGTTTTCATAGCTTTATTTACAGACGAACCACCTATATTTAAATTTACTGCTTCTGGAGTATCCATACCTTCTAGGTCAGAACCTTTCATAACAGCCAAAGATGCTACTTCGTCAGCATATCCTTGTGAAAAATTAATTGTTTTCATTCTCTCATCAGTAATTGACATTCCAGCCATTATTGCATCGAATTTTTTTGATGTTAAAGCTGGTATCATGCCATCCCAGTCTTGCTCAACGATTTCACACTGCTGGCCTATATATCTGCAAAGTGTCCATGCAAGCTCTACTTCAAATCCAATAAGTTTACCTGCAGCATCTTTTGAATTCCAAGGTGGGTAAGCTCCTTCAGTTCCAATCTTAATTTTATCAGCATTAGAATTACTAATTAAAAATAAAGATAATAAAACAGTTAAAAATATATTTTTTATTACATTCATTATTTCCTCCGTTAAAAAAATAATTATTTCATAATTTTTGAGATTTAAAAAGAAGTTTCTAATGATTTATCGATGAAGAAAAATTCCAGGAACAATCAAAACTTGGTATATAAATTCTAGATAATTTAGTATTGCCAAAATTTTCATTAAATATATTTAACCAATTCTCTACTTGTTTTGGTTTTTTATCCTGGCTACCAACCTGAGCTGTAATAACTCCTTTTGGCTTTAAAATTCTTACAAGCGAATTCATATTTTTAGAAGCCAAATCTATGCAGTATTGATCATCATTTAAATCAACATATATCTGATCATATGTATCATCTTTGACTGATTTGATACTCTCAAATGCATCTCCCCAAACACATTTTACTGAATTCTTTTCAGTTGCTTTATCACCAATTTTTCCAAGATGTTTATCACATACATCTACCACTTCAGGATCTAATTCATACCAATCNATAAATCCAAAATTTTTAGATATACACTCTCTAGCCACACCTCCATCACCCCCACCAATTATTGCAGCTTTTTCCTTATTAGAGTTCAAATCTAAACCAGCATTAACAAAAGTAGAGCTATAAAGATGTTCATCATTTTCAGCTACTTGAATTTCATTGTCTATAAATAATGCTTTTCCAAATTGTTCTAGTTCTAATATCTCAATATTTTGCCCAACATTTGATTTAAAATTTTCTAATACTTTATTAACTACGTATGACTTTTTTAAACCTGGTGAGCTATAAATGTCATGATAAAGATCTACTGTATCTCTATTGAATTCCTTCTTTACTATTCTGCTGTGATCAATTTCCTCTTTAATAACATTTATTGCTACTGAAGGTGAAATTTTTGCACATGTAAAAAAATCAAAACTAATAATACCTTTTTCTGGAAACGTATGGAAGCTTATATGACTTTCAGCAAGAAGTGCAACTAAAGTAAATCCCTGTGGTTCAAATTTATATTTAGATATTTCTAATACTGTTACTTTTGCAATTTTTGCAATCTTATAAACTAATTTTTCAAAAAAAACAGGATCATACTCTTTTTTAGTACCTATAATATCAAGTGTAATATGTTCGCCAACTTTTGTAGTCATGCTAACCCCTTTTATACGTTTTACTTTTAAATAAAACTTTTTTCATTTCTTTTAAACTTAAAAGTTTCGGCCGTCCTATAACGAGTGCTTTGATATATTGTTTAGCAAGATTGTCAACTTCTTCAGCGAGTTCAAATGCTTCTGTTAGACTTTGTCCAAATGTAATTTGTCCATGATTTGCTATTAAACATGCTGATCTATTTTTTAAGGCTTTAAGAATATTTTTTGACAATTCTCGAGTTCCATAAGTTGCATACTTTGCACACTTTATATCTATACCTCCTGCTAAAGCGACCATGTAATGAAATGAAGGTATTTTCTTATTATGAGTTGATAGAGCAGTAGCGTTTGTCGAGTGCGAATGAACTATTGCTTTTGCATTTTTTTTTGAATTATATATATCTTGATGAAATCTCCACTCAGATGATGGTTTTTGATTTTTATTATATTCACCATCAAGATTTATATAAACAATATCTTTTTCCTTTAAAGATGAATACTTTTGTCCTGAAGGCGTTATTAAAAAACCATTTTTGTATCTTAATGAAATATTACCAGATCTTAATGCTGATAGTTTTTTATCGTTAAGCATTTTGGCAAATTTAACGACTTCTTTTTTTGATGAATTCATTTTATTTAAGTATACTAATTTTTTAATTTTTATTAGATTGAATTTATGGCCTTTTTTCAACCAGATAAATTACCAAAATTAATGGTAGCTCCAAATGGAGCAAGAAAAATCAAGAAAGATCACCCAGAAGTTCCTTTAACAATTAAGGAAACAGTTGAGGTTGCTAAAAACTGTTTTGAAGCAGGAGCAGGTGCTATTCATCTACATGTAAGAAATGATAAAGGAGAACATGTTTTGGATGCTGGACTTTATAAGGAGGCATTAAATGAATTAGAACATCAGGTTCCAAAAATGCATATTCAGGTTACTACTGAAGCAGTTGGCAAGTATTCTCCTGAGGAAATGAGGAAACTTGCATATGATGTTACTCCACCAGGTACATCAATTGGCACAGCTGAATTAATACCTTCAAGAAACCCAACAGAAGAAGATATAAAATTATATAAATATTTGACGGAGGCTGGAACTAAAATACAGCATATTTTGTATAATCCACAGGATGTAGACTTATTAGTGAAACTTTTAAATAAAGCAGAAATTCCAATTAAAGGAGCTTGGTGTTTATTTGTAATTGGTCATTACACAGGTAAAATTAGTTATCCAGAAAAAATTCCAGAGTTCTTAAAAGTAATGAAAGATAATAATGTCAATTTAGATTGGTCGATATGCGCTTTTGCAAAAGAAGAAATGAGTTGCTTGGAAAAAGCTATTAGCCTAGGTGGTAAAATTAGAGTAGGATTTGAAAACTCCTTATATTTGCCAAATGGAGAAATTGCTCCAAACAATCATTCAAAAATATTAGCTGTGAATGAGATGTTCAAGTTATCGTAAAATCGAGGAATATTTTTTAAAAAGTACGCCAACATCTTTATTTGATCTTGCTGAGGCTAAAATAAATCTATCAGGTCTTACTAAAATAGCTTTTGAATTAATATTTTTTAAATATCTTGATACTTCACTTAAATTCTTTGCTTTCAATATGGAGTCATTTTTTGAGGTTTTAGGCTTTATATCTGAAGATAAAATTATCATTCCTTTTTTTGAAAAATAATCATCTAGAGTTTTATTATTTTTAAGTTTGAATTGAGGAAAAGTTTTTCCTCTATTTCTATCCTTTAGGTTGCCTAGACCTTTTCCTAGTTTAGGTTTAATTGACTGCATACTTTTAATACCTTTGTTATCAGATTTTATATTGTCTGTTATTTGAATGGACTCAACAGCATTTACAAACTCTCCCATCCTCATAGTGGTTTCAATATATTCTTTAACATTGAGAGATCTTTCCGATTGATATGTGTTTAAAAGTGTTTCATCAAATTTATTTCTTATACAGTTGGCAATTTTCCATGCTAAATTTGATGCATCCCTAATTCCTGCACACATCCCTTGTCCCATAAATGGTGGCATTAAATGAGCAGCATCGCCAGCTATAAAAACTCTACCTTTTCGCCATTTTCTAGCAATAGCAGACTCAAATGTATAAATTGTTTTTCTCTCAATAATTGCTTCGCTTTTATTTAGCCAAGGTTTAAGAAAATTCCAAATATAATTTTCTGATAAAACTTTTTTATCACTATGATTTTTCTTAATTGCAAATTCCCATCTTCTACGTCTACCAACATTTCTACAATATGTTGCTGGTTGTTTTGGATTTGAATATTGAATTGTTCTATCTGGTAAATTATTTTTTTTCTTTTTTAATATTAGATCAACTACCGCCCATTTTTGAGTAAAACCTAAATTATCCATTTTTGTTTTCATTTGTTTTCTAGTTATTGAATTGGCACCATCACAACCGATAACATATTTAGACCTTAAGAGATATTCTTTGTGATTATTTATATTGATATAAGTTATTTCCACATGATTTTTTGAATTTTGAATTTTTTTAACTTCAGAATTTTGTTCAATTAAGACTTTTTTATAATTTTTTAATTTTTTTCTAAGTTTTTTTTCTAGATCAGGTTGATGAAATCTATAACTTGGATACCATCCATTATCTGTAATTTTTTTTGGTCTTGGCCAATCTAATATTACTTTATCTTTAGAATTAACGAATTTTGTACCTTTATTAATTATAGTATGTTTCAAAAATTCTTTTGTAATTCCTATTGTTTGGAATACTCTCATTATTTCGTCATCAAAATGAACTGCTCTAGGCAGCGGATAAAAGCTTTTTTCTCTATCAAGAATTAATATCGAAAAGTCATGCATTGCCAGAAGGTTTGCTAAAGTCCCTCCCGCGGGTCCTAATCCTACTATTGTGACATCAAATTCTTTCATTGATATTTTTAAAAATTATTTATTTTTTAAATTTGAATATAACCAAGGACAATCGATTAACAATGGAGCTTGTTTACCTTCAGATGCAGTTTCAAGTCTTTTATTTCTAAATTTCATTCTCTCATCATCTGGTAAATAAAGTCTTTCATGTCCCCAAAAACTAGGCCCCTCGAATGTTTCAATGGGCTGCCATGTATCTGGATTGATAATCCTCCCACCCCATCCATTTTCAATAAAAAAACCTGATGGCGTAATTGAATAAAATGAAGTCATATAATCATTGGTATGTCGTCCCATTGTATAAGCAATTGCGTTATTCTTATATTGCAACAAGTCATACCCTTGACCTACATCGTCTAAGTTATTGTATTCAACCATAAAATGATGGAAACCAGTTCCACCTGAACCAAATAAAGCTAAACTATGATGTCTACCATTAACATGAAAAAAGCATAAAGATATTGGAGTATGACTATAATCACTTATCTTGAATCCCATTACATCTCTGTAGAAAGGAATTAAATCATCAATATTTTTTACATGTACAACAGCATGTCCCATCCCTAGTGCCCCAGTCTTAAACCCTGAAATTGGTCTACCTGGTTTGAAAGGATCTGTATCTATCATAGGCTTATAAACAAGTTCAATACGATTTCCTTGTGGGTCGTTAAAATATATTAAATCCTCAACAAAACGTTTATCAGCAAAAGAAGTTTTTCCATGATTTACCGCTATTTTATTTTCCTCTAATTTATTTGCAAAAGTTTGAAGATCTTCTTTGCTGTCAACTTCCCATCCTAAAAATCCTAATCCATCTCCTTTATCACCAGTTATTGTTAATCTTTGTTTTTGGTCATCCATTCTAAAAGACAGAATTTCTTTTCCACGGTCCATCTGTTGCATACCGAGGTATTTTTGAGAATACTCTGACCAATCCTCAAATTTATCTGAATTAACTCCAATATAACTTAAAGCTTTTACTGCCATTTTANTATTATACTTAATTTTGAAAGAGCCCGCTATGAAATTAGCGGGCTCGAATTTGACTATTAACCGTCTATTTTAGAAATTACTTCTCTTGCTCTTTTTAATACAGCATCTCCATCAAGACCTTTGCCTTTCATTTCTGCTAACCAGTCTGATTCAATTGGAGCTAATATTTTTTTGTATTCAGCTAACACTGCGTCAGATGCAACTGTTATCTCGTGTCCTGGAGTATTTTCTACTTGAACTCTCATTTTGGCATTCTGAGTATCAATTAAATTAGATGCCCAATCCCCAAACCATTGACCTGAATGTTTATCAACACATCCTTTTGCTGCTGAAGAAAGGCCGTTATATTTCCCTTCATTCATTATTAATCCAAATGTTGCATTAGTGATGTTAACTTCTGTATGATATTTAGTAACATCAAATAATCTAAATGAACCAATTGCTGTGTATGGGAAAGGTGTGCCATCTATAACACCTTTATTTAAGGCTTCTGAAGTTCCTGGTGCTGGTACTTTAACCCCAGTTGCTCCTAAAGTTTTAAGTATAGTTCCAGCTATTTTACTTGGAACTCTCATTTTTTTACCCTTAAAGTCTGCAGGCTTAACTACTTTAGTATCCTTCATATGGATTTGGTATCCTGGATTCGAATGAAGTCCTATCAGTTTAATTCCTGCCATTTCTTTATCTAGGTAACCTTCTTCAAAAAGAGTATTTAAAGCTCTAGATCCAGCTTTTGAAGTTTTAGTTAAGAATGGTAGTTCTACAACTGAACTTAGAGGAAATTGACCACCAATATATCCAAGAACTGTCCAAGATATATCTGCAACTCCTGAAGTTACTATATCGTATTGTTTGGGAGGACTTCCTAATACTCCTCCTGCATACATTTTCACGTTTAAAGCACCATTTGAACATTTGTTAACTTTATCTGCCCAAGCAGCTAAAATCTTACTTGCTATAAATGCTTTTGGTGGTTCAAAAGTTGCTAACTTTAATTCTGTAGCTGATGCCGTACTAATAATGCTTAAGGAAAAAATTCCTAAAACAAAACCAATTATTTTTTTTTTCATGTTAATCCCCTCTTATTATTAAATAATTATCAGAAAGTGTAACTTGAAAATTAGATTATTTCATCCTTAATTGTGTTAGATAAAGTGCCAATTTCTGTGATTTCTATTTCAACATTATCACCAGGTTTCATAAATATTGGAGGATTTCTTTTAAATCCTACACCTCCAGGCGTACCAGTGACTAGCACATCTCCAGCTCTCCAGGCCATTGCTTTAGAGACATACGAAATTAAAATTGGAATATCAAAAATAAGTTGACTTAATTTTGCGTTTTGCATTACTTCACCATTTAATCTAGTTTTAATTGTTAGTTTTTTATAATCATTAATATCTTCAGCTAAAACCATGTGTGGACCAAAACTACCTGTTTTTTCAAAGTTTTTACCCATTCCAAATTGTCTAGTGTGTCTTTGCCACTCTCTTACAGTGCTCTCATTATAACATGAATAACCAATTATATGTTTTAAAGCATCCTCAGGTTTTATATGTTTGCCTCCCTCGCCCATAATTACTGCCATCTCACCTTCAAAATCTAAACTTTGTGAAACAACGGGTCTTTGAATTGGTTGTAAGTGTGCAGTTTGACTTTCCGGAAATCGATGAAAAATTACTGGATTCTCTTCAACAGTTCTGTTGGTTTCTTTAACATGTTCGCTATAATTTAAACCTACACAAATAATTTTTCCAGGATTTGGAATTAATGGTAAGTATTCAATATCTGATTCATTAATGTTGCCTGGATTATTTGTTGCATAAGATTTCGCTTCTTCTATTCCTTGATTTGAAATTAAATCTTTAAGTGTATTTGAATTAGATACTTTTCCAGTTAGATCAGTAATTTTATTATTATTTATAATACCAAACTTATTTTGATTATTATGTTTAAAAGAAATAAATTTCATGGCTAATACTTTCTATTTTTGAAACTACTTATATGTTAATGTTTTAATAATTTGAAGCAACATTTTTATGATTTCTAAAGTTAGTAAAGTTTTTGATTATTCAGCCATAGCTTCGGGTATTGTTTTATTTTTATTAGCTGTATTAACTTTTTGTGACGTATTTGGAAGACGATTTTTAAATTCACCAGTTACAGGTACAATAGAGTTAGTTGAAATAGGAATGGCATTAGTGGCTTTCCTTGCAATGCCAAGAGCATTTTATTTAAATGCTAATGTTTCAGCAGATTTTATAAATAATTTAAATTTAGGTATATTTAAAACTTACTTGGTAATTTTAAAATTTGTTTTAATGATATCGATTATGTCTTTAATGGCATATTCAACTACTTTGACTTCTTATAAATTTATGANTAATCAAAGAGTAACGCTTGATTTAGAACTATATTTTTATCCATTTTATTTCATATGCTCTATCGGGATGTGGTTAAGTGTTTTTGCAATAATAATATGGTTTATTAAAACTATTTTAAAAAATAACTCAAAAGTAGAAGAATTATAATGGGTTTAGAAGCTGTAATTAACGGAGGGTTATCTTTTGCTGCTGTATTAATTTTAATGGTATTAAATGTACCAATTGGAATTGCAATGTTGGTAGTTGGTTTTACTGGGTTTGCAATGATATCAGGATTTGATCCTGCAATATTTGTTTTAGGAACTGCTCCATTCGATGCTGTTTCAAAATATACATTATCAGTGTTACCGCTATTTGTTTTAATGGGAAACCTTGCCAATAGTTCAAATTTATCAAGAAATTTATACGATGCAGCCTATGCAATAGTTGGTCATTACAAAGGTGGTCTAGCGATGTCTACAGTTGGAGCATGTGCAGGATTTGGAATGATTTGCGGATCTTCAATTGCAACTGCTGCAACGATGTCTCAAATGGCAGGTCCTGAAATGAGAAGACACGGTTATAGCGATGCCTTAATAAGTGGCTCTATTGCTTCTGGGGGTACGCTTGGAATAATAATTCCACCAAGTGTTATTTTAGTAATATATGCATATTTAACTGAACAATCAGTTCAAGAACTTTTTTTTGCAGCACTCGTACCTGGAATAATAGCAGTGGTACTCTATATGATTGCAATTAGAGTTTATCTTTTAATTTATCCTTCTCAAGGTGGGTATGGAACCAAGATGCCATTAAAAGAAAGAATTTCAGCTATCTCAAAAGTTTTTCCAATATTTTTAATATTTGCAATTATGATGGGTGGACTTTATTTAGGTTTCTTCACTGCTACAGANAGTGCAGCAGTAGGAGTAATATTAGTTTTAGTTTTTATTTTTTTTAGAGGACAATTAAAATTAAGTCTATTGAAAGATGCAGTATGGACAACAATTAAAACTGTTGGTTCATTATATTTAATTGTAATCGGAGCAAGTATATTTAATTACCTTATAACTGTTACACAACTACCTTTTGCTGTAGTTGATTTTATAAATTATTTAGAACTTACTCCTTTAGGAATAATTTTAGTGATTTGTGTAATATATTTAGTGCTTGGTACTGTAATGGATTCCTTAGCAATGTTATTTTTAACTATTCCAGTATTTTATCCTGTAATTATAGATGCTGGAATTGATCCTGTATGGTTTGGAATATTTGCAGTCATAGTAGTCGAATTTGGATTAATTTCGCCTCCTGTTGGTATGAATTTATTCGTTATTAAAAGTGTTATGCAAAAAACTCCTCTTCAAACCATATGGTTTGGAACTCTTCCTTTCTTAATGACAGATGTAATTAGACTTGCTTTAATTATAGCTTTCCCAGCAATTTGTTTATATTTGCCTAGTCTGATGACTCCATAGTCTGGTTGAAATTTTTAAAATAATTAAAATAAATTAATCCAAAAATTGCACCAACAAGGATTAAAATATATTGATAGAATTTTAAAAGAACAAATACCACAGGAAGCTCTTTTCCAGGATTTTGAGCAATAAAATTTTCAGTTCCGTCTTTATATAAATCTATCGGTCCAAAAGTTGCATATAGACCATAAATAAAAATATAAATGCATGGAATTATTGCAATTAATAATAAAATTTTATTTTTTCTTATTAATTTTATTAGATTTGCAGAAACTCCAACTGTTACTAAACCAATTAAAGATAATATTAATGTATTCATTACCATACTCCTATCATAATACCATCGTCTTTAGTATAGTCTCTTTCCTTCAAGACAAATTCATCTGTTGCTGCAACCCTATTTTTTCTATTAGTAATTCTTTTAAGTAGAATATCTTTCATTTCCTCAATAATTCTTGAATGTTCAAGAGATTGTCCTAAGTCATTAAATTCATCTGGATCGTTTTTTAAGTCAAACAATTGAGGTGGAAAACCTTTATAATAAATATACTTCCAATTATTATTTCTAATCATATATGCTCTTGCATCTGATGCTCCAATATCGAGAATTTTTCTTGCTTCGTTGAATGAGTAATCTATTTCGCTAAATACACTTTCTTTCCAATTAGTAACTTCTTGTCCTCTAATAATTGGTAATAAGGATTGTCCTTCTAAACGATGTTTACTTACATTGCTATCTACAGAGTCTAAAAAAGTTGGTAGTAAGTCTATAGCCTCTACGAACCTTTTTTCTCTAACTCCCCTATTATTATCTGATAAATTGCTTGGATCATAAATTATCATTGGAACTTTAACAATTTGTTCATGAAAAAGTTCTTTTTCTCCTAGCCAATGATCGCCCTGATAATCACCATGATCTGATGTAAAAACTATCATTGTATTCTTCATATAATTTTTTTCTTCAAGAAAGTTAAATAGTCTCCCAAGATTATCATCTATTTGTTTTATCAATCCCATGTATCCTGAAAGAACAGTATTTCTTACTTCTTCTCTTGAAAAAGTCTTTGAAATATTATTTTCCATAAAAGCTTTGTATACTGGATGATCTATTTCTTTTTCAGTATTACTTCGATGAACTGGGTAAAATTGATTTGAGGAATACATATTATGATAAGGTGCAGGAGCAATGTATGGCCAATGAGGTTTAATATATGATAAATGTAAAAACCAAGGCTTTTCTCCACTTTCTTGAATAAACTCCATTGATCTATTTGTCATAAATGCAGTTTCAGAATGTTCTTCTTTAACTCTTGCTGGTTTATTTGAATTTCTTAACCTCCATCCACTCAAAATATTTCCACTTTCATCCTCAGATGAATTTGCCCAACTATCCCAAGGGTTTTGACCATCGTATCCAAGTTTATTCAACCATTCATTATAAGACAATTTTTTTTTTGAATTTTTAATATGGTTATTTGGGTGAAGTCCATCATCTCTTTCATAAGGTTCAAAACCTGACTCACTAATTGTTAAACCTATTTCTGTATCTTTTGAAATCCCAAGACGACTCATTCCATCTAAATCTGGTCTCATATGAGTTTTGCCAACAACTCCAGTTCTTATCCCAGATTGTCTTAAATAATCTCCAATTGTTAATTCCCCAATAGGCAATGGTATTTGATTCCATGTTGATCCATGGCTAAACACTGTTCTACCAGTATAATATGATGCTCTTGAGGGACCACAAACAGGTGCCTGCACATAAGCTGACTCGAATAATACTCCTTTTTTTGCTAAACCATCTAAATTAGGAGTTTTTAAGTGTGGGTGACCATAACAAGAAAGATAATCAAATCTTAGTTGGTCTGCCATTATAAATAATATATTTTTTACTTTATTCATTATCTTTTAAACATTTGTTTTAATCCGTTAGCAGATGCTTCACATATACCTTTTTCAGTAATTAAACCTGTTACATATTTTGCTGGAGTTATATCAAAAGCTAAATTCATTGACTTGCTTTTTTCTGGATAAATTAAAATTTTCTTAATATTATTTTTATCATCTTTTCCCTCTATATGTGATAATTCGTCAGAATTTCTTTCTTCTATAGGTATTTTTTTATAATCTTTTGTATCCCAATCAATTGTTGAGCTTGGTAAAGCAACATAGAAGGGTACATTATTATCATGTGCAGCTAAAGCTTTTAAATAAGTACCAATTTTATTACAGACATCTCCTGTCGATAAAGTCCTGTCAGTTCCAACAATGCACATATCAACCTCACCTCTTTGCATTAAAATACCACCAGTATTATCTGTAATAATTGTGTTTGGTATGCCCTCTTCATTTAATTCATATGAAGTTAGATTTGCTCCTTGATTTCTTGGTCTTGTTTCATCAACCCATATATGCACTGGAATGCCATTTTTATGTGCATGATAGATTGGAGATGTCGCGGTACCCCAGTTAATTGTTGCTAACCACCCTGCATTACAATGAGTAAGTATATTGACTGTATTTTTCTTTTGCTTATAAATTTTCTCAATAATTTTAAGTCCCTCTAAACCTATATTTTCACAAAAATTTATATCTTCATTACATATTTCTTCAGCTTCTTTTAATGCGATATCTAACAATTCTTCAGATTTTATAAATGATAATTTATTATTCATCCTATGTACTGCCCATTGTAAGTTAATTGCGGTTGGTCTTGCATTAACTAGTTTTTCTGAGCTTTTTTTAATAAATTTTAAATCATTATTTTCTTTGATAGCCAAAGCTATACCGTAAGCAGCCGTGGCTCCTATTAAAGGGGCCCCTCTTACTTCCATAGATTTAATTGCATTAACAGCATGATCTACAGTTTCAAGATTTTTAATAATAAAATTATGAGGAAGTTTTGTTTGATCAATTATTTTAACAACATCATCTTCGTACCAGATAGTTCTATATTCTTTACCTGCTATTCTCATTTATTTAATACTCTGCCAGCTATTGTTTTCAATTTATCTTTTGTTTTTTGAGATCTCTTTTCAGGTGCAGTTATAATAGCTACATCTAGACAATTATTTGTAGGATCGTTTTCATCAATATAATTTTCAAAGATATGAATTAGATTTTTGATCATGTTTTTAGCTTTAGATGCATTATCTAATAATACTTTAATAACTTTTTGAACATCAACATTTTCGTGATCTGGATGCCAACAATCATAATCAGTAACCATTGATATGGAAGCATATCTAATTTCAGCTTCTCTCGCTAACTTCGCTTCTGGCATATTGGTCATTCCAATAACATCAGCACTCCAAGATCTGTAAAGATTAGACTCGGCTAAAGTTGAAAATTGTGGACCCTCCATTACAACATAGGTCCCACCTTTTTGATAATTTATTTCTGCTTTCTTTATAGCTTCCTCACATGCATCCATTAATCCGCTTGATGTCGGATGGGCCATTGATACATGAGCAACAATTTCATCGTCAAAAAAAGTTTTATTTCTTGTAAATGTTCTATCTATAAATTGATCGATAATAACAAATTTACCAGGAGGCAAATCTTCTTTTAAAGAGCCAACCGCAGATACAGATACAATATCTGTTACACCTAGTTGTTTTAATGCATCAATATTTGCTCTAAAATTAATATTTGATGGTGAAATAAAATGGCCTTTGCCATGTCTTGGAAGAAAATAAACTTCCTTACTATTGTAATTAGTTTTTAAAATCTGATCTGAAGGCTTTCCCCAAGGTGTATCTAAATCTAATAATTCCCTATTTTTGAAATCTTCAACGTCGTAAAGACCACTTCCACCTATTATTGCTAATTTATTATTTGCCATGTAAAAAGTAATTATATCTGTATTTATAAATAACTATTATGGATTTGAAAGATTATATTCGTTCAATTAAAGATTATCCTAAAAAAGGTATTTTATTTAGAGATATAACCACCTTGATAAAAGATGAGTTAGCATTTGAGGAAACAATTAATCAGATAGTTGAAAAATCAAAAAAATTTAAAGTGGATAAAATTGCAGCAATTGAATCACGAGGTTTTGTGTTTGCATCTGCTATTTCTTACATCTTAAAAAAACCATTCATAATGTTAAGAAAAAAGAATAAACTTCCTGCCGATGTTCACTCAGTAGATTTCCAATTAGAATATGGGACTGCAACAATAGAGGTTCACAAAGATTCTATTTCTGAAAATGACTCAGTCTTAATAATTGATGATTTGATAGCAACAGGTGGAACTGCAGAAGCTGCTGCAAAACTTATAGAGATTTCTAAAGGAAAAGTTGCAGCATTTATATTTGTAATTAATCTTTTTGACTTAGGTGGCTGTGAAAACCTCGTAAAAAATGGTTACAAGGTTGAAAATTTAATGGACTTTCCTGGACACTAATAGATAGGTAAATTATGAAAAAAATATTACAAATTCTAATTTTTTTTTTATTTTTTCAATCACACTCAATAGCTGGACAATACTCTGATAGATTTGCGAATTGCTTAATGCAAAAAACTACCGATAGAGACAAAATTGTTTTGGTTAGATGGGTTTTTTCAGTCATAGCTCAACATTCTGCACTTAGTACTGAATTTCAAATTAGTTCAGATAAAGTTAGAAACCACGAAATTGCAGTAGCTGATTATATGCAATATATTTTAGGCACTGTTTGTTTTCAAGAAACTAAGGATGTTCTAAATTATGAAGGTGTAGATGCCTTTGGAGATGCATTTGAATTATTAGGTGAATTAGCTATGCTATCTTTAATGGAAGATCAAAGTGTTAATGCAGCATTTGAAAACTGGATAAAATATTTAGATCCAAATTTTTTGAAAAAATTTGAGTAATTTTGGTAGCGGGAAGTGGGATCGAACCACTGACCTCGGGCTTATGAGTCCCGCGCTCTAACCAACTGAGCTACCCCGCCATAAATTCAAGA
>FUFK010720175.1_pt1 | contig 19475 bp, 8 predicted proteins | sample 1021851 | NCBI WGS metagenome assembly FUFK01 (sample SAMEA51879418, study PRJEB19060) | metagenome
TTGACTTTGACGATCCAGACCTAAACCTTATAATGCTCAATGCATTTTTCGGTTCTTTCGGTTGCACACCATCTAACCCACATCCAGCAGGGAGGTATGCGTAATGAAAAGACTTCACATTGAACACCCAGAGGACACCATTCTAACTGGTGACCTCTCCGTATTAGATGCGTTCACCGCAGACAATCACTACTCAGTTAAGATTGACGGATCACCCGCAATCGTTTGGGGAACTAACCCAGAGAATGGAAAGTTCTTTGTCGGCACCAAGTCCGTATTTAATAAGAAGACCCCTAAGGTGAATTACACAGTCGCAGACATTGAGAGAAACCATAAGGACTTCGGTTTGCAGTCGATCCTGATTCGTTGTTTACATGGTCTACCACAGACAGACAGAATTTTTCAAGGTGATTTCATCGGGTTTGGTGGATACCGTGACTACAAACCGAATGCGATTAGTTACACATTGAGCGAAGTTACACGGGGTGCAGTCGTGGTTGCTCCGCATACTGAATACACAGGTGAAACAATGCGTACTCTCACAGCATCACCCTTGAAGGATAAGTTAGGTGAGGGTTTCATTCAACCGAATGCGTGGATCAGTGAGTATAAGGGCAACGCAATGAATATTGAAATGATGGTTGGGTTTGCTCGTCAGATGGCAACACTTGTTGACTTCGCCACCCCAAAGGAAGCAGAGTTATTAAAGAAGGATCTCAACGCATACATTCGTGACGGTGAAGAGGTGATCGCAGAGGAGTTCGCTAACTATCAGTTGATTCGCTTGTGGTGCTTGGTTGAGAACATCAAAACCGAATATATGAAGTTAATGCGTGATGACTTTAAATGCGAATGCTTCTTAGGTAATGAATACGTAGACGGTGAAGGGTATGTGATGTCAGGTGAGCATGGCACTTATAAATTGGTGAACCGTTGGGTGTTCAGTCATTATAACTTCAATATCATTCGTTCGTGATGCAGCAGTTATATGGGGGTTGATGCCCCCGTATATAAAAACCGATAGAGTCCCTAAGCTATAAACGACCCAATTCGACCTTTAAATACAAGGATCTATAAATTTTTTTTTCGCTATATAAAATCAAGTGCAAAGGTTCACTGAATGAAAAAAAATTTCGAAAATATTTTTTCGACTGTAGAGATCGATCCAGTTACAGACAGGTATCATATTACAATTCCAGAGGAAATCATTAATGAGTTTGACTGGTATGAGGATCTTGTGTTAAAATGGAACATAGATAACGGAGACATTTACATCACGGAGGAAGATGACTAAAGTTCAAACAAAATCGTATCACGTTTATTTGAATGAAAAGTGTCTATTTAAAAATTTAAATCAAGAAGAGTTTGAAGTTGTGTGGAATCGAATATATAAATCTTACTGGACAGATGAGTTAACATACGTTGAAGTTACGGAAAACCCGATAGAGAAACACGAAGAATCCTCTTATTGACATTCGCTATATAATATTGTATGATATGAATGTAATTACAAAACATTATGGCTAAAGGATTTACAGTAAAGGCAAACCCTCCCGCAAAGAAAACAAGTAATAAAGAAGAGTGGGATTACGATAAAGCAAAAGAATTATTAAAAGGCAAATCAGTTGTATTTTGTTTACCAGGTCGAGGAGTTTCATATACCTATCTAAAATCATTTGTTCAACTCTGTTTTGATTTAGTACAATGCGGAGCAAGTATACAGATTAGTCAGGACTATTCATCAATGGTTAACTTTGCAAGATGTAAGTGTCTTGGTGCAAATGTATTAAGAGGTCCTGATCAAATGCCATGGGATGGTAAGTTAAACTATGACTATCAGTTATGGATTGACTCAGACATTGTGTTCAATTCAGAAAAATTCTTTCAACTTGTATTAATGGATAAAGATATCGCAGGTGGATGGTATTGTACCGAAGATGGTAGAACTACATCTGTAGCACATTGGTTAGATGAGGATGATTTTCGAACCAATGGTGGTGTGATGAATCACGAAACTCTCGAAAGTATATCCAAGAGAAAGAAACCATTCACAGTTGACTATACAGGTTTCGGTTGGCTCCTCATCAAGAAGGGTGTATTTGAACATGAAGACATGAAGTATCCATGGTTCGCACCAAAGATGCAGGTATTTGAATCTGGAGAAGTACAGGATATGTGTGGAGAGGATGTCTCATTCTGTTTAGATGCAAAAGAAGCAGGATTTGAAATCTGGTGCGATCCACGAATTCGTGTTGGACATGAAAAAACAAGAGTAATTTAAATGGCAGATCGATATAGTATCTACATTCAAGGTGTTGAGAAGTTCTCAGACCTTTCACAATTCGAATATTTTGATATTATGGAGGATTTAGCAATTGAGTTTTATCAGACAGGCAAACCAAACCCCTCTGATATTCATACAGAGATTATAGGAGATTAAAAATTATGGCAAAAATGAAAAGTAGTCTAACAGGCAACCTGTTTGTAGAGACAAGACCGAAAAAAACTCGGCAGGGAAATGGAAAACACTCGAAATTCTCGGCAACTTCGCGTAACTCGGCTCGTAAAAGGTATCGAGGTCAGGGAAAATGAACTGTTGGCACTGTGGTACTGAGTTAATCTGGGGTGCCGATCACGATATGGAAGATGTAAATGATGGAGAAGAGTCCGAATATGACTTTTTCTCCAATTTTACTTGTCCCAAATGTCAATCTTACGTTGAAGTTTATCATCACAAATAATGTCTACTCTAATTGCGAACCTACCCTCCTATGAAGTATGGGTAAGAAAAGAATATTTAACTGATCACAAGAGTGGTCACGGTGAATTTGTTAAAGGTGTATGGGTTTCTGCCAAAAGTATACCTGGTCGTGCGTTTTATTTTGAGACTTATCTCCCAGAATATGCTGCGATGTTCGATAAATTGCCAATTTCTGCGTTTACAACCGACCCAGAGTTACCAAAACCCGATATGACTCTTCATAATCTTCAATTTTGGAACTGTATGGACTATGGAGTCGTTGCAGTACAGAAACAATTCATCGGAAGTATGCATTATGAGGTCATGACAAGAGATTATGGCAACCAAACTGGTACTTATATCTGCACTTTAGACAATTATCATGAAAGTGTTGACTCAATTGACTACTCAACGAGTGAACAACCTGCTGAACATAAGTCACATAACCTTCTTGAACTCGATAATGGTCAATTTTGCCTTTATCCGAACAATAGAATGAGAATTTATGATAACAGTATCACTCCTGAGACACCAAAAGTGCCCGATTTTAAGGTTTCGACTGTTTATTACCAAGTTGAGAACGGCCATGACCGCGATGGACTCGGATCTGAAGAGAATTATTTCTGGAAAACGGCAAAAGAACGAAAAAATGAACCAGAACTCGGTTAAATAAGTTAAAAGTCGCCAAATAAGGCGATTTTTTTATGGTTTGGAGTATAAATAAAGAATTATTACTACAGGTATAAATAAATCTAGCAAACTGTTTACTAAATTGAATGAAAACTAGGATATCTAGGTCATTTAAGGATATTAATTTATCATTTAAACCACATCCAGTCACAAAAGACCTCACAATTCTCAAAAATGCAAATGCGATCAAGAGATCTGTAAGGAATTTGGTGGAAACTATTCCCAGAGAGAGGTTTTTTAACCCAAATCTAGGTACAGACATTCGTTCAAGTCTATTTGACTTCTGTGATTTTGGTACTGCATCGGTAATTGAGAGACAAATCACTACAACGATTGAAAACTTTGAACCTCGAATCGATAATTTGGATATCGAAGTGATTCCCAGACCAGATGACAACGAATTTGAGGTAAATATCTTCTTTGATATCATCGGGCAACAGTTTCCTAGACAAGCATTCCAATTCATATTAGAAGCCACAAGATAATATGCCATTTACCAAATTTACAAACTTAGATTTTGACCAGATAAAGACCTCAATAAAGGATTATCTTCGTACCAACTCAGATTTTACTGATTTTGACTTTGAAGGGTCTAATTTTTCAGTATTAATTGATACTCTTGCGTATAATACTTATATTACTGCGTTCAACTCAAACATGGTTGTAAATGAGTCCTTTCTTGACTCTGCAACAGTTCGAGAGAATGTAGTTTCACTTGCTCGAAACATTGGATATGTTCCAAGATCTAAAAGTGCAGCAAAGGCAACTATATCTTTTAACATAGATTCAAACGATACCACAGAGGTGTCTACAGTGACCCTGAAGGCAGGTCTAGTTTGTATTGGTAGCAGTAATGATATTACATATACTTTTTCAATTCCAGACGATATAACAACAACTGTCACACCTCAATTTGATGCAGGAGGTAGTCGAACTGGATATACAGCATCTTTCAATTCAATTGAGGTTTTTCAAGGAACTTTAATTCGTAAAAGTTTTACAGTTGATGGATCACTTGATCAAAGGTTTATTTTAGACAATCCTTCGATTGATACTTCGACTATTATTGTATATGTGAAGGATGATCCAAGTGGTGCAGATAAAGGAATTCTGTTTACACAAGTTGATAATATTTTAAATATTGATTCAAACTCACCAACATTCTTAATTCAGGAAATTCAGGATGAAAAGTATGAACTTTTATTTGGAGATGGTATTTTTGGTCGAAAGATTGAAAATGGAAAAACAATCAACGTAAGTTATCTTGTAACTGATGGAAGAGAAGGAAACGGTCCTGCGTTCTTCTCATATGCTGGAAATATTGAAAATGATTCAGGATCATCATCAACATTAACAAGCACACCCACCATATCTGTGGTCTCTNCTGCCTCTAATGGCGGTGATATAGAGTCTGTGGACTCGATTAAGTATTTTGCTCCTCGACTTTACTCATCACAGTACAGGGCGGTCACAGCAAGAGATTACGAGGCAATCATTCAACAAATTTATCCAAATACTGAGAGTGTTTCTGTAGTTGGAGGTGAAGAAATTGATCCACCACAATTTGGAACTGTTTTTATTACAATCAAACCAAAGAATGGTGACTTTGTATCAGATTTTGATAAGACTCAAATATTATCAGACTTAAAGAATTATAGTCTTACAGGAATTAATCAAAAAATTGTTGACTTGAAAGTTCTTCATATTGAATTAGAATCATTTATCTATTATGACTCCTCAAGAGTTAAATCTGTCAATGAATTAAAAACAAGGGTAACTAACGGTTTAACTACCTATTCTAGATCAACTGATGTGAATAAATTTGGTGGTCGATTTAAGTATAGTAAGGTTTTAAGTGTAATTGATAATATTGAGGATTCAATAACATCAAATATTACAAGAATTCGAATTCGAAGAAACTTAAATGCTCTTTTAAATCAATTTGCACAGTATGAAATTTGTTTTGGTAATCAGTTTAATGTTAAAAGTGAAGGATTAAATATTAAAAGCACTGGATTTAAAATTTCTGGTGTATCAGAGACAGTATTTTTAACAGATACTCCAAATGCGGACAAACAAACAGGAATAGTATCAATCGTTAAGAAAGATATTGTTGATGGTCAGAAAATAATTATTGTTGAGAACGCAGGGACAGTTGATTATATTAAAGGTGAAATAAATTTAACTACAATTAATATTACTTCAACTGATAAACCAAATAATATTATTGAGATACAAGCATTCCCAGAATCCAATGATGTCATAGGTCTTGAAGATTTATACTTGAAATTTAACATTGAAAGTAGTTCAATAAATATGGTTAAAGACACCATTTCATCTGGAGATCAAATATCTGGTGTTGGTTATAAAGTTACATCAAGTTATACAAACGGAGATTTAATACGAGGATAGTATGATAAGCACTGGTATTGATACAAGAATTAAAGTTCAACAAATAATTGAAAATCAACTTCCTGAGTTTATTTTATCAGAAAGTCCAAAAGCAGTTGATTTTTTAAAGCAATATTATATCTCCCAAGAATATACTGGAGGTCCGATTGACCTTACAGATAATCTAGATCAATATTTAAAGTTAGATAACTTAACACCTGAGACATTAAAAGGTTCAGTTACACTTGACGCTGATATTACTTCAACAGATGAAGTAATTAATATTTCACCAAACACAAAAGGATTTCCGAAACAATATGGATTGTTAAAAATTGGTAGTGAAATCATCACATACACTGGTATGACTACAAATACCTTTACAGGATGTCAACGTGGATTCAGTGGAATTACAACTTATAGAGATATTAATAATCCATCTGAATTAGTATTCTCCACATCAACAGCACAAGAACATTCAAAGGGTGTAAATGTAGATAATTTAAGTTCATTATTTTTACATGAGTTTTATAAAAAGATAAAAAATACTTTTACACCTGGTTTAGAAAATACAAATTTTGTTTCAAACTTAGATGTAAATAATTTTATAAAAGAAGCTAGAACATTTTACGAATCAAAAGGAACAGAAGAATCTTTTCGAATCTTATTTAATGCATTATATGATGTAGATCCAAAAGTAATTGATTTAGAAGAATACTTAATAAAACCATCTTCTGCAAAATATGTAAGAAGAAAAAGAATAGTAGCAGAAAAATTAAAAGGGGAACCTTTAAATTTAAAAGGTCAAACAATTGTCAGGTCAACAGATACAACCTCTACTGCATCTGTTTCTGAAGTTGAAATATTAACAGGTATTTCTGGAATATCAACAATCAAAGATTATTACATTTTAGATCTTTTTGTTGGATTTGATGAAGAAGAATTCATAACTGGAAGATTTGATGTAACAGGAAAAACAAAGGTTATAACTGATGTTTCAATTGGTGCTTCAGTCATAACTGTAGATTCAACTGTTGGTTTTGGAACTACTGGTTTTGTAGTCTCTGGAATTAATACAAACATATATTATGGTAGTAAATCTGTCAATCAATTCTTTGATTGTGAAAATATCGTTTCTCCCATATCTACCACTGATGATATTAGATCTGATGAATTTTACTTTGGATATGAAAATGGTGATTTAAGCAAAAGAGTTGAATTACGATTAACAGGTGTTCTATCAGAATTCAAACCAACTACAGATATACGATTATTAAAAGAAGGTGAAAAGATAAGTGTAAAAAATGTGGGTGAAAAGATAATTGATCCTCCAACTAATAAATCTAGAAAACAAATATTTGCAAATTCATGGATTTATAACACATCTTCAAATTATGATATTATAGATTCAATTAGCGGAACACAAAGTTCCATTCAATTAAAATCTAAGATAGACAAATCAAGTTTAAGAGTTGGTGATTCGATTCAAATTTTAGAAAAGAAGAGTAGTCCTTTTTCTTTGGGAACTGTTGTTCAAGAATCAGTGATTGAGAGTTTAGTTATAACACAAAACAAGATAACAATAGTACCATCATTTGAATTTAGTTCTTCAAAAAGATATGCGATTAGAAGGGGAATAAGGAAAACTTCTAGTTCTGCTAATATATTGAAGTATGGTAATAATACAATCACTGCAGATGTTCAGAATGTATATAATGAATCAGATGAAAGTTTATATGTTGCAAGTAATTCTCTTCCTTCGTCTGGAGTTGGTAGGACAACTTCTACAGTTAGCATACCTAACGTAATCGAAAACACCACAGTTCAAGATTTTAATAGTTTAGATAAAAAATATTCAACAATTTCATTTAGTGTATCTGATATTCCTTTTGTAACAGGAGATCAAGTATACTATGAACCAGAGGCAGAACCATTAGTAGGACTTACCGCTGGTCTGTATTTTGTTAAAACAATAGATTTTAATAAAATTAAACTATTTAAATCACCAGCTTTTATTGAAGCTAATGATTTTATTGAATTTGGTGTTCCATCAGATACTAGCACCTTCCATAGATTCACTCTTGCAAATCAGTATAATAAGTTTGTAGCACCTCAAAAATTACTTAAAAAGTATCCAGTAAACGTTTCTCAAAATTTGGGTGAAAATGTAAAAACAATACCAGGACCTGTTGGTATGTTGATTGATGGTGTTGAGATTGAAAATGGAAAATCAGCAGATAGTGTCTTCTATGGATCAATTGAAAACTTCTCAGTAATTGGTTTTGGAACGGATTATGATATAATTAATCCACCTGTTATTGAAGTTGGATCAGTATCTTCAGCATCAACACAAGCGTTAGTTAGTCCTGTACTAAGTGGAGATATAAAGGAGATACAAGTTGACCCACAAAATTTTGATATAGAAGATATAATATCAATTCAATTGACTGGAGGTAATAGTGGAGAAGCAGTGCTTCAACCAGTTTTTCGTAGAAGAAATAGAGTTTTAGAATTTAGTGGAGTTACCAGTGCTTTTGGGGGAGGTATTGATACATTCTCAGAAACAATAACATTTACAAAACCACACAACTTAAAAAGTGGTCAAGTTTTAGTTTATGATAAAAATAAAAATACACAGTTAGGAATAGGAACTTTTAAAGGTAGTAACTTAGCTAATTTTGAAAGTTTAATTGATGGTCAACAATATTGGCCAGAGGTAGTTGGATTATCAACCATTAGACTTTACAGAAATGAAGTAGATTATACTACAGGTATTAACACCATAGGATTTACAGATATTGCAAAGAGTGGAATACACAAATTTAGATTAAGAGATGGAAAAAATAGTTTATCTAGTGTTAGAGTCGTAAAATCAGGAAGACCTTATTTAAGCAAAAAAGTATTTGTTGATTCATCTCTCGGAATATCAACATTTAAATCAACAGTCACATTTAAAGATCATGGATTCTTAGATGGTGAATTAGTTGATTATCAACCATCCACAGGTTTAGGTATAACATCTCCTCAAGTTATATCTGGTTTATCAACCTCAGTTCAATATAACATTATCAAAATTGATAATGATACATTTAAGGTGGCCAATGCAGGTGTTGGTGGTACAGACATTAGTAATTTTATTAGAAAAAATCATGTTGATTTTAAAACAACTGGAACTGGATATCAACTATTTAAATATCCTGATGTTCAAATATCAGTAAATGCAATTTACTCTGTTCCAACTTCTGATAAAATTAATTTAACTCCAGTCATACAAGGTCAAATTATAAATTCTTCTTTATATGAAAAGGGTAGTGGTTATGGAACAACTGATATTATTAATTATGAGAACAAACCAAATATAACAGTTAAAAATGGAACATCTAGACCAGGTAAAAATATAACACCATCAATAGTTCCTATAATTTCAAATGGTGCGATAACGAATGTTAATATTCAAGATGGTGGTGATGAATTTTATTCAACTCCAGATTTAGTTGTGGTTGGAGATGGAAATAGTGCTAGATTAAGAGCAGTAATTGATAGAGATGAAAATTCATCTACATTCTTAAAAATAATTGACGTAGTTATTTTAAACTCTGGAACCAACTATACTTTTGACAAAACAAGAATCAATATAGTTCCTAGAGGAAAAAATGCAGTATTTAATAGTTCAGTTAAAAAATTAAATATAAACAATATTCAAACATCAAGACCATATAAAGAGAGATACTCTAAAGTTTCATTATTACCAACTAACAATGAACTTAAATATACAACGGTTGGTTATTCTACTGCGATTGGAGAATCTAGTTATGGTCAAATTACAAACAGTCACTCACCAATAATCGGATGGGCATATGATGGAAATCCAATTTATGGACCATTTGGTTATAGTGATCCACTTGATAATTCATCTGCAATAAAAATATTAAAGACAGGGTATTCTATAAAAACAAATATAGAGGATAGAAGTGATTTACCCTTTGATCTAGGATTCTTTGTTGAAGATTATTCATATTTACCCACAGATTCTACTGATTTAGATGAACATAATGGAAGGTATTGTAGAACTCCAGAATATCCAAACGGTGTTTATGCTTATTTTGCTGGTATTAATACCATAACAAAAGAACCAGAATTTCCTTACTTTATTGGAAACACATATAGATCAATTCCAGATGTTTTAGATCCTCTCTTAACAATAAATCAATCGTTTAATTTTAATAATTCAAAATTAGTTAGAAATACATTTCCATACAAATTATCAGATTCATTTGGAAATAATGATTTTATTATTGAATCAAATGAAATATTGTCTCAAGTAACAAGAGTTACTTCTGTATCTCAAGGTAGTGTTGATTCTCTATCAATTATAAAATCTGGAGAAAATTACAAAATAAATGATAAAGTTGAATTTGACAATACAGGTACAAAAGGTAGTGGTGTCAGTGCTTTTGTAAATAAATTAAAAGGTAAACCAATATCTAATATTGATACATCTTATCAAAGATTTGATAATCTTATATTTACAAGAAAGGATCCAAATACAATCTCTGTATTTGTTCCAAACACTCATCAGTTTAAAGTTGGAGATACTCTTGAAATATCTGGGTTATCAACAGATATTAAATCAAATACTGGAGTTTCTTTAATAGGTAATCATGAAATATCTGGTGTTTCAACAGAAAGCACTGTTTTATATAAATCATTACCTTTGAACACAGTTGCAGGAATTGTAACTGACATGTTTGTTTATAAAACTAATGTAATTTCAATTGGAAGTAGTATCGGAATAGGAACTGAAAAATTACTAGTTTTAAATAAATTTGACGATAGAAATATTTTAAGAGTCCAAAGGGGTATTACTGGAACAGGTCATACACTTTCAAGTAAAGTTGAATTAATACCAAGTTTTTTTGATATACCATTTAATACTAATTTCTTAAATTCAAAAGTAGATGATGTAGTATATTTCAATCCTAAACAAGCAGTTGGTATTGCAACAACAGTTGGTATTACATCAGCGATTAATGTTTCAGTAGGTGGAACTACAAGTGTAGTGTCTGTTCCAGCACAAAGTATTTACTTACCAAACCATCCATTTAAGACAGGTCAGCAAATAACATTTAAGACGGATGGAAATAGTGTTCTTGAAGTATCAAGAGATGGAGCAGCAAATCAATCATTTAACTTACCATCCACAGGAACAAGTCAAAATTTATTTGCAATTAATAAATCCCCAAACTATATTGGAATTGTAACTCAAGTTGGTCTAATCACTTCGACTAATGGTTTATTCTTTAGAACTAATGGTGATGATTACTTTAAGTATAGATTTGAATCTAATTTCAATAAAATTAACGGAAATGTAGAAAGAATAAATTCAAAAGTATCCTTAACAACAGCACATAATTTATCAGTAGGAGATATTGTAAGTTTAAATATTACCTCAGATCAATCTGTTGGTATTGGAACTTCTACTGAAGTAAGAGTAAAATATAATCATCTGATTGATAGTTTACTTCTAAATCAAGTAGGATTTACTTCAGCAGGAATTAATACAACTAATAATACAGTAAATATTAATTCTCATGGTTTTAAAACTGGAGATAAAGTTTATTATGATTCAACAGACACTATCGCAGCAGGATTAGAAACTGGTGGATATTTTGTTTATCGAGTTGATGATAATACATTAAAGTTAGCAGAAACATTCTATGACTCAAAACAAATTCCACCTCGCATTGTAAGTATAGTCTCTATTGGAGGTTCTGAGCATCAGTTATCATTAATTAACCCACCAATAGAAGTAACTAGAGATAACACTCTAGTGTTTGATATATCAGATTCTTCATTATCTAATTTTGATTTTAAATTATACCATGATGAAAATTTCAATAATGATTTTGTTTCTACAGGAAAAACAACTGTAAATACAGTATCAACCTCAGGAACAATTGGAGTAACTTCAACAGCTACTTTAACATTAAATTATTCAATTGATAATCCTTTAAATTTATTCTATAATGTTGAGAGGTCTGGATTTATTAGCACATCAGATACCGATGTTTTAAATAGATCTAAAATTTCATATGTAGATAGTGATTATAATAAAGATTATTCTGTTGTGAGTGTGGGAAGCACTGATTTTGATATAAGATTAAAATCAAAACCAGAAACTTTATCTTATCAAATATTAGACACAAATATCTTAGAATATGACACAACATCAAAAACAGACACTGGTGCTATTAGTCAAGTTAAATTAGTGTCAGGTGGATCAGGATATAAATCTTTACCAAAATTTGTTAGTGTTGCATCTACTCAAGGAATAAATGCTAAACTATTACCATCATCAAACACTAGTAATAAAATTGAAAATACTGAGATATTAAATATAGGATTTGAATATGCATCTGATAAAACTTTAACTCCTATAGCAAAGTTGTCACCAACAATTACTGTAAAGGATTCGGATGAAATAACATCTATAACAGTTAAAAATGGAGGCACTAATTATACAACTTCTCCAGAATTAGTTTTACAAGACATTGAAACAAAACAAATTGTAAATAGTGGTTCTTTAGTTGCAAATATTAGTCAAGCATCTCAATCAATTGGTAGTGTAGATATAATTAATACTCCACAAGGGATTGGTAATTGTGAATTATTTACTAAAAATAATTCTAGTGCAATACCAATTACAAATGTAACAATTGGATCTACAATTATTACTGATGTTATTAGTGGAATAGTTACAGTAACTTTAGCAACTCCAATTTTAGGATTTTCAACTGCTCCTTTTGCAGTGGGAGATACAATCTTTGTAGAAAATATAGAAAATGAATATGGAGATACTTTTAACTCACCAACTAATAAATTTAATTTCTATCCTGTAGAAAAAATAGTTGGTAGTGGTTTAAATCCAAATCCATTTATATTGGAATTTAATATTCATGGTGGTGGTAGAAATCCATTAGTGACAAATCCAGGATTAGCAAAAACAATTCAGTCTTTTGCTGGAGCAATTAATTTTAAAGATTATCCTAAATTTACATTAATTACTCAACCATCTGAGTTTATATTAGGTGAAATACTTTTAGTAGACAGAGATGAATCTGGATTTAATAATGTAGGACTTATTCTTGATAAAATTAATAATAATTATATTAAAGTTTCAGGTAAATTTGAATTAAAATCGAGTGATAAAATAAAAGGACAATTCTCTGGATCTATTGCAACTGTTAATAGTCAATTTAAAAATGAGGGACAATTTAAAGTTGATTTTGCTTCAAACAAAACTATTGGATGGTCTAATAACACTGGTAAGTTAAATCAAGATTATCAAGTAATTCCTGATAATGATTATTATCAAACATTATCATATACAATACAAAGTCCGATTGAATATCAAACATTAGTAAGTCCTGTAAATAAACTATTACACACCACAGGTCTTAAAAATTTCGCAGATTTAGGAATTTCAACCTCATCTGGAATTAATACTACATCTAGTGTTGATTCATCTACTATTATTAGAGATTTATCATCTGAAAATAGAGTTGATGCGATTGATAATTTTGACTTAGCAAAAGATGTTGATACATCATCAAATCCATTACGATCTAAATTTGTCTCTTTTGACACTAAATTACTTTCAAACTTCTTTGAGTGTTCAACAAATAGAGTTCTACAGATAGACAATATAAACAGTTTATTTAAAAATGCTACAAATAATGCAGCAAGAGATGGTTTTATAAGTCTCACTAATTCCTTTAATAGATTTTTAGTACAAACAAGAGTTCCATCTGTTTCTGCTGGAATTGGAACCACAACAAATACTTTTCAATTAACAGAGTTACTTACATCAGTAGATTTTATAAAGGGTAATATATTTACTATCCAAAAAGGATCAATTAATGATGAAGCAAAGATAGTTGATATTTTGGGGGAAAATGCATCTAGTGGTAGTTATAAATTGACATTTACTCCTGTTGATCCTTTCAACTCTGACTTAGATATTAAAATTTTACAGCAATCATTCTTAGCAGGAGTTGGTGTTGGAAATTCCTCAATAGGATTTGTTGATTTACATGGAATAAATCAAAATGTTTCTGCGTCTACAACTTCTACAATAATATCTTCAAATATTGCTAATATAGATTCTTATTTTGCTACAGTTGAAGTTAATGATTCAGTATCAAATGAAAATAATATTGTTGAAATTTATGCGACACATGATGGGACAAATTCTTATATATCAAATTACTCCTTAGAAACAAACACGACTAATTCCATAGGAACTTTTACTACAAATTTAGATTCAAGCATATTATCTTTAAATTTTGAAAATGATAGATCAAATCAAGTTCTTGTTAGATCAAAAGTTGTTGGTTTTGGTACTACAGCAGTTGGAATTGGAACTTATAGATTTAAAAATAGTTCACAAGCAGATGGGTTTGAAAACTCTGGTAGATTTGAATCCAATTTTGTCAGTATTGCTTCAACTGCAGTCATAGCAGGATTTACTACAGCAAAAGATACTTCAATTAAGAGTATAGTAAGAGTATCAATTGGAAATACCAGTGCTTTACATCAAATTCTTATGGGTCATGATGGTGAAAATACATTCATTACACAATACCCATTCATGACCATAGGTGATGATTTAGGAATTGGAACATTCTCCTCAGAATATAGTGGATCTAATTTAAATTTAAAATTCCATCCAGATTCTAGTTATATTGGTGTTGGTAATTTATTAGTTCAATCTTTCAATGAGATTCTTAATACTAAATTAGATGTAATTAACTCAACACCAACTTTAAATTATGGTAAGAGTTTTGATGAGATATCTCTTCTACAATATGATGCTTTAAACTCTTCTAGATCAAATGGATTTAATTTTAAGTTAAAGAACAATAATAATCCAATATTTGCTAATTTCTTTAACCCTGCAACCAATGTAAATCTGGTGACAGGAGAATTTACAATTGAAAATAACTTCTTTAATAAGAATGAAAGATTAATTTATACACCTGGTACTTCAAGTGTTGGATTCTCATCTTTGATTATGTCAAATGGTAATCCTTTACCAAGTGAAGTTTATGTTGTTCATCCTTCTGGAACTGTTAATTCAAAAGTATTTCAATTATCAACAACTAAAGCAGGGGCTGCAATAACCTTTAATAGTGCTGGATCTGGAGATAGGCATAGATTGGAGATGTTCAAGAAAAATGAAAAATCATTAATTGCTATTGATGATGTAATTCAATCTCCAATATCATTTACACCTATAACAACAACGTTATCTGGTAATGTTAGTGGACAAGTTTCTGTATCGACTTCAATTGTATCTTTAACAGGAATAACTTCTATTGTTGTAGGAGATTTATTAAAAGTAGATAATGAGTTCTTAAAAGTAAATAATGTTGGATTTGGAACTACAAATGTTGGTCCTATTTCAAATACTGGATCTTTAAATTTAGTAGATGTAAGTAGAGGAATTGTTGGTTCTTCATCTTCTATTCATACCGATACTAGTTCAGTTAGATTGTTTAAGGGTGGTTATAACATAGTTGGTGAAGAGATATTCTTTGTAGATCCACCTAGAGGGAATAATATTTTAGAAAAAGACGATTCAAATAGAGATCGTGGTAGATCTAACTTTAGTGGAAGAGTTTATTTGAGACAAGATTATAATTCAAATGCAATTTTTGATGACATTTCAAATGAATTTACAGGTATTGGTCAAACATTTACCACAACAATATCTGGAGTCAACACTACTGGAATTACGACTGGAAGTGCTTTTGTAACAATTAATGGTATATTCCAACCACCAACAACAGATAAAAACCCCACTAATAACTATGAGTTTTCAGAGTCAGTTGGAGTGACAAGTTTTGTGTTTAGTGGCATTACTTCAGCTAACGGAACTCAAATTATTAGTGAAGCAGATGTAAATCAAAATCAATTACCAAGATCAGGACAGATTATATCAATTGGATTTAGTGGTGGATTAGGAATTGCACCTTTAGCAGGAGCATCAGTCACAGCTGTTCTTGGTGCAGGTGGATCAATTACATCAGTGGGAATTGGAACAAGAGACTTTCATGGATCTGGATATCGTTCTGGAATCAGCACTACAGGAGATGGAATAATTCGTATTGGTATTGCTGACACTGTTGGAACTGGTGCCACAGTTACTGCAACGGTTGGCATAGGTGGAACATTGATATTCAGTGTCGTTGGAGGTGGAAGTGGATATACAAATCCTAGAGTAGAAGTACCTGTCCCTAGATATGAAAACTTACCAGTAACAGGAGTATCAAGAGTGGGTGTTGGTGCTACAACAGATACAGGAACTGGATTACTTTTAAACATTGATGTTGGGGGTAGTAATACTACTGGTATTGGATCTACTCTTTTTGAAGTTAAATCTTTTGAAATAACAAGAACTGGTTTTGGATTTAGAAAAGGTGACGTATTTAAACCAGTAGGATTAGTTACAGATAAATCACTCACATCACCGATAACTGAAGTTGAATTTACAGTTGATGAAGTATTTACAGACTCTTTCTGTTCTTGGAATGTTGGTGAGTTTGATTATATCGACTCAATCAAACCATTACAAGATGGAACTAGAAAGAGATTCCCTTTAAACTTCAATGGTGAGTTGGTATCATTTGAACGTGCAGATTCTTCTCAAATTGATATGCAATCATTATTATTAATATTCATCAATGGGGTCGTACAAAATCCTGGTGATGCTTACATATTTGGTGGAGGAACAGCTTTTGAATTTACAGAGGCACCTGATATAAACGATAACGTATCAATATTCTTTTATAAAGGAACAAATAATGTAGATGTTACATTTGTAGATGTAGCAGAATCTGTTAAGGTTGGTGATGAGTTCCAGTTACTCAAAAATAATAACAATCCTGGTTTTGATCAGGACGTAAGAGTTGTATCTGGTATTACAACATCAGATTTAATTGAAACTCCAGTATACTTTGATCAAGGTATAGATTCTAACAATTTAAAATCCTTCAGATGGATCAAGCAAAAAGCAGATAAGTTTATAAATGGTGAGTTGGTAACTAAAGTAAGACCTTCAATCGAACCACTTGTATTCCCAGAAGCTAGAATAATTAAAGATCTTGGATCTGGTGATAGTACAATTCATATTGATAATGTTGGAGTTGGAACAAATTCATTAACAAATTTATTCTTCTATGAGAATCCAAATAAAATTGGAACTATTGTGTTTGATGAATCTGTAGAACCTAGAGCAGCAGATTTAACTGCAGTTGTTTCTACTGGTGGAACAATTCAATCTATTACTGTTAATGATGGTGGAAAAGGATATGTGGGTTCTAGCACTGCACTATCAATTGCCTCTCCAATATCTAACACTGGAGTTGCTTTGACAGCACCTGATTTAATTACCTTAGGAATAGGGTCTACTATCTTTGCTACAGCAAATGCTAACATTACAAGTGGTATTATAACTTCAGTATCAATTGTAAATCCTGGTTTTGGATATACAACAACCGCAGTTCCAAATGTAATCGCACCAACTCCTGTTAGACCATCAGAGATAATTACTGGATTTACTGGTTCAAGTGGATTCTCAGGTATTGTTACAGCAATAAATGTTTTGAGTAGTTCGACTATCAAATTCTTCTTAGAAAAGGAATCTGGAACATTTAGTGGGTTGGGAAATGGAGATCCAATTTACATATTTGATACTGCAGTTGGTGCGGGTGTTACTTCAGTGGTTACCTCTTCGGGTGCTCCTGTAGGAATTGGTACTTCATTCTTTGATAACATATATTTAATCAGCTCTTACAGCACAACATCTAATACTGCTGAATTTGTTGCTGGTGTAAAAACTGACACATCACTCGCTGGTATTTCGACTAGTGGTATATCTGGTAAGTTCTCTTGGGGTAAACTTACTGGTGGTGTTAGGTCAACTACAAACCCAATTTCAGTTACCATTTCAGGTAAGACTGTTAATTCAGGTTTAACAACTTTCCCAAGAATACAAAGAAGAAATTCTGGTATTAGAGACACTGGTGCTCTAATAGATAGGACTGGTGCCTAAACTAGTATAAATATAAGAAAAAAACTATAGAATATAAAAAATGTCGGCAATTGTAACAGATCAGTTTAGAATTAATAACGCGGGTAATTTTTTAGGCGATGTAAATAATTCCTCAAATTCATACTATGTTTTTGTTGGATTGTCAAACCCATCTGCTGCTGTTAGATCGTCCAATGCCTTTGGTAGAAATGCAAATGATGCAGAATGGAATGATCAAACAACTAGAAAAGTTCCTGTTGATAATTTTAATTACTTAAATCACTCTAAAGACACAATGGTCTTTGGGAAGAAAATTACTTCAGATAACGTAAGAAGAGTTGTTCGAAAAATAAGTTGGACAAAAGACACAATTTATGATATGTATCGTCATGATTATAGTGCATCTAATAGAACTCCAAATGGACAGACAGCAAGATTATATGACACAGATTTTTATGTAATTAATAAAGACTTTAATGTTTACATATGCATTGATAACGGTTCTTCAGGAATCAATACCACAGGTAATCCATCATTAAATGAACCAACTTTAACTGGTTTAGAACCATTTAGAGCTACTGGTGCTACTGATGATGGTTATCTTTGGAAGTATCTATTCACAGTTCCTCCAAGTGATATTATAAAATTTGATGCTACAGAATTTATTCCATTACCTAATGATTGGGCAACAACAACTGATGCTAACATCGCAAACGTTAGAGATAATGGAAATGCTGATATTAGTAATAACCAAATAAAGAAAATATTTGTTGAGGATGGAGGTACTTCATATAGTAATGCAGGTGCTGGTGGTCAAGAGGTAAACATTGTCGGTGATGGTAGTGGTGGAAAGGCAATTGTTGAAGTTGGAACTGATGCAAAAATTAGTGATGTAAAAGTTTCCGTAGGTGGGAAGGGTTATACTTATGGTATGGTTGATTTAACTGACCTACAACCCACCAACCCTAATGCTAAATTGATTCCAATTATACCGCCATCAAAGGGTCATGGTTCTGATATTTACAAAGAATTGGGTGCTGATAGAGTTTTAGTTTATGCTCGATTTGATGACTCCACTAAAGATTTTCCAATTGATACTAAATTTGCTCAGATTGGAATTGTTAAGAATCCAACTTCTATTGGATCTACACAAGTTTTTACTCAATCTCAATATTCTTCAGTATCATCTTTATACTTAAGTTCTTTTGATAGTCCAACTCCAGCAAAAATAGGTGATTTGATTACACAAGATGTCAAAAATAGTAGTGGAGTTGTAATTGGTCAAGTAAGAGGTTATGTTGTTTCTTTTGATATTATATCAACAGATGTTAGTGATAAGATCGCAGTTTTAAAATACTATCAAGATCGTTCATTATATTTTAATACAACGACTGGTGACCAAACAGATGCAGTTGGTATTAACAGTATATCTGGTACAAATGGACAGATATACAAATTTAGTGGAACTGAAATTATAAAGGGAACTGATGGTGCTGGATCAGATTATCAAGTTGGAATAAAAATGAATAACATTTTTGATAAAAAATATAGATTAGCACACAA
>FUFK010043516.1_pt1 | contig 19468 bp, 25 predicted proteins | sample 1021851 | NCBI WGS metagenome assembly FUFK01 (sample SAMEA51879418, study PRJEB19060) | metagenome
TAGGCTTTATTAAGATTATTGTCTAAACTATAAACAAACAATGGAGCAAAACTGTGTATTCTGGATATAGTCATTACAACAGACAGACAGCAAGTAGGGGTACAGAAATAAATGACCCTAATAATACATGGTTTCAACAAGAACCACATTGGATATTGATAGAAGATTTACTTGGCGGTACATATCAAATGAGGTCAAAACATAGAAAATATCTTATGCAAGAACCTAGAGAATTAGATGAAAGTTATGACAATAGATTAGCTCGTTCTGTTTGTCCGCCTTACTTTCTTAGATTAGAAAGAATGTTGGCTGGTATGCTGACACGTAAACCAGTAAGACTGAACGAAACAGGTGATGCAATTAGAGAACAATTATTTGACGTAGATTTACAAGGTAATGATTTAAATGTTTGGACATATGAAACTGCTAGGAAAATGATTCGTTATGGTCATGTTGGTGTTTTAGTAGATGCACCAACTNGNGGAAATAATGGCAGACCCTANTGGGTNACATATACACCAAGAGATATTNTNGGNTGGCGAACAGAAATGATANANGGTGANTTGCAATTTACNCANTTAAGNCTACAAGAAAAAGTATCTGAACCAGATGGCTTGTATGGCGAAAAGATTGTAGAGCAAGTTCGTTTATTGACACCCGGCAACTTTGAAATACATAGAAAAGCTAAGAATGGACAATATGTAAAAGTAGATGAAGGCACAATGCCAGTTGATAAAATACCTTTTTCCGTTGCTTATGCAAACAGAATAAATTTACTTGATTCAAGACCACCAATGGCAGATATAGCTGAATTAAATTTAAAAGCATACCAAATACAATCTGATCTTGATAACCAATTACATATATCTGCAGTACCTATGTTGGCCTTTTATGGCTTTCCACAAAATGCTGAAGAGGTATCAGCTGGACCCGGCGAGGCTATTGCGTTCCCAGCAGATGGTCGTGCTGAATATATTGAACCAGAAGGTAAAAGTTATGATGCACAGTTTCGTAGACTTGATAGGTTAGAAAGTCAAATAAATGAACTTGGTCTTGCAGCAGTACTTGGCCAAAAGTTATCGGCAGAAACAGCAGAAGCAAAACGTATAGATAGATCACAAGGTGATTCAACAATGATGGTTGTAGCACAACAGATGCAAGACATGATTGATAATTGTCTTGTATTTCACGGAAGATATATAAATGCTGAAGCTGGCAGCAGTTTTGTAAATAGAGACTTTCTATCACAAAGGCTTGAGCCACAAGAAATACAAGCACTTCTTACTTTGTATACATCTGGTTCTATTTCGCAAAAAACACTTCTTGACCAACTTACTGAAGGTGAGGTTCTTGGAGATGAGTTTGATGTTGAAGAGGAAATAGAAGCAACACAAAGTGGTGGCATGGTTGAGATGGAACAGCCAAGACAAGAAGAATCAGAACAAGATGCAGAGTAATTTATGTCAACACCTGAGACTTTTTACAGAGAGGCGATTGACTTAAACCGCTACAGTAACCAAGTTGCCCGACAGATTGTAACGAATTACAACAATGTAATTTTAGATTTAACCAATAAATTAGCGACAATAGATGAAGTAACAGCACCAGCTACAGTTGCAAGAATTAGGGCTATGTTGGTGCAGATGAAAGAAAGTCTTGAGAGTTGGTCAAATACAAGTTCAGTTTATTTAGCAGATGAACTACAAGGACTTGCTGTTTTTCAAACAGAATTTGTAAAAGATCANCTNGAAAAAGTTTTACCAAAAGGTGCTGTTGGTGTTAATACTGTAAAAATATCACCAAACTTTGCGCAAAGCGTTGTTTTTACTGACCCTACAGAAGTAAACATATTAACTTTACCTACTGATTTAGAATCTACTATACAAAGAACATTTCCTTTAACTGCTGCAAAAGGTTCTGCAATTACCTTACCTAGTGGCCAAGTTGTAGCAAAAGCTTTTCGCGGTATATCTACAAAACAAGCAGAACTTATATCAAGTCAGATTCGTATAGGAATTACAGAAGGAGAATCTATACCAAAAATTGCAAAAAGACTCAGAGGTAGATTGCAGTTTGGGGCAAATCAAAATATGACAGCAAAAGCACAAAGACTTGCAGGTGGTGATGGTATGCGACTTGCTAACACGCAGGTAATGACTATTGTTCGTACTTCTGTTAATCAAGTACAAAATGCTGTAAGTCAAGCAACATATGCAGCAAACCAAGATGTAACCCAAAGATATGAATATGTTGCAACTTTAGATGCAAGAACAAGTAAAATTTGCGGAAGTTTAGATGGCAGAATTTTTAAATATAACGAAGGACCATTACCACCGCAGCATTTTAACTGTAGATCAACTACTGTTCCAATAATAGATGATGACGATTTGCGGCGACGTTTTCCTGATACTAGACCAAGTGCTACTGGTAGAGTGCCACAAGATACTAACTATGCCACATGGTTACGAGATAACCCATCAATACAAGACAAGACACNTGGGAGCAAAAAGAAATTTTTTAATTATTTAATTGATAAAAAAAGGAAAAGTCCAAGAGAGGCTTTGCGATTAATTATTAAAGATGATGGAACAGAGCTAACATTAAAGAAGTTAGCTGAAAAATATCCAAATGCCACTTAAAAAAGGAAAACAACCAAAGACAATTACAGGTAATATAAGACAACTTATACAAGAAGGTTACTCAAGAAGCCAAGCCGTTGCTATTGCTTTGTCAAAAGCTGGTAAGAAAAAAAGAAAAACAAGACGGAAAACAAAATAAAAGATATGATATTAATAGTTGCTTTATAAAAATGCCCGGACACTATGGTTCAATGAAACCAAAAGGTAAAAAGAAAAAAGTAAAAAAAGGGGGTAAGAAGTAGTGGCAAAGACTTTATGGGAAAAAATTTCTGAAGCTAAAGGCAAACCAGTAAAAGAAAAAAAAGATGCCAAAGCTAAGAAGAGTACCTAAAGATAAAAAAACTGGCATACCAAAAAAGTATTTGTCGGGTTCAAAAAATCGTGCTGCTAAAGCTGCTGAAATAAAAAAAACAGCAGAANNTTACANAAAAGGNGNNTATATTGATATAAAAGCTGTACAAAAATCAAGGGTTGCCCAAGATGTCACAAAAAAGCAGAAGAAAACCACTAAGCGACGCAACAAAAAAAAGTCTTAAGAAAAAGGCTGAAGGTACAAAGTTTAAATATGGCGAGCTTGCTGCTGTCTATAGAAAAGGGCAAGGGGCATATTTATCTGGTGGTTCTCGTAATGTACCAATGGCTGCGTGGGCTATGGGTCGGGTAAATAGTTATATGAGAGGCGATAAAGCAAGAACTGTTGATATGGCTATATACAAAAGGTATAGAAAAAAATGAGTGATCCTAGAATAAAAAGATTTGGTCTTGCTGGTTTTAACAAACCAAAGAGAACACCAAGCCACCCTAAAAAATCACATATTGTTTTAGCTAAAGAAGGCGACAGGATAAAGCTTATTCGTTTTGGTATGCAGGGCGCTAAAAATAAACCACCTAGACAAGGCGAGTCAGAAGCAGACAAAGCAAAGCGTAAATCATTTAAAGCAAGACACGCAAAAAATATTGCAAAAGGTAAAATGAGTGCTGCGTATTGGGCTGATAAAGTCAAATGGTAATTTTTCTGATATATTAATTTTTAAAGGCTACGCTTTAATTTATGTCAGAAGAAACCAAAGAGGTGGTTACGCCGCCAACACCAAACAACGCAGAAGTTGAACAGCTAAAAGAATCAATAAAAAAATTAGAAGCAAAAAACTACGAACTAATAGGTAAGCTTCAAAATCAAAAAAAAGATACTAAGGTTCCAGAGGATTATGAATCTTTGTTAGCTTTTAAACAAAAACATGAAAGAGAACAGCTTGAGAGTGAAGGAAAATACACAGAAGCCACACAAAAGTTAGAACAGCAATACAGAGAAAAATCTGCTGAAGATAAAAAACGAATTGAAGAGTTAACCGCAAGAAACAGGGAACTTGAACTTATTGCACCAGCAATGCAAGCTTTATCTGAAATAACACATGACCCTGAGCTTGTTTTAAATAATCTTGTACCAAAAGACCAAATGCAGATTAAAGAAGGCATCCCAGTTGTCATAGATGGGTACGAACAGTTACCAGTACAAGATTATGTAAAAAATAAATTAGAAAAAGAAAAACCTTATCTGTTAAAAAATAAATTACCAAGTGGTGGTGGTGCGCCAATATCAAGACCTTCTAGTGATAATTTTTCTGAAGATATGTTAAAACCATTTTTAAAATCAACAGAAGATATTACAGAACAAGGGCGTATTTTTAAGACATATGGAAAAGAAACTTGGCAAAAGTTGAGAGATATAGCAAAAACACGTTAATATAGAATTATTAGGCAAAGTTACGCTAAGCCAAATAGGGTTACGCCCACACCGTTAACATTATTATTCAGGACATGGCAGTTCTAAGGAGTGATTTAATCATCCCTGAGATATTTACGCCTTATGTCATTGAACAGACCACTCAAAGAGATTCATTTCTCGCAAGCGGTGTGGTCGCACCAATGGCAGAGCTAAATGCAACAGAGGGTGGTGATTTCGTAAATGTTCCTTTTTTCTCCGCTAACCTTAGTGGCGATTTTGAGGTTCTTTCAGATTCTTCTTCATTAACACCCGGCAAGATTTCAACTGATAAACAAGTTGGAGTTATCTTGCATAGAGGTCGTGCATTTGAATCAAGAGATTTAGCTGCACTAGCATCAGGTGCAGACCCAATGGCAGCAATCGGTCAAAAGATCGGTGCATATATTGCTAACCAAAGACAAAAAGATTTACTTGCTTGTCTTGATGGAGTATTTGGTTCTGTCAACTCAACAGATTCTAATGCTGCATTTTTTGGTCTTACTATTGATGGCGGTTCTAGTGATACACCAACAGGTTTATCTCCTAGACACGTAGCAAAAGCAAGATCAATTCTTGGCGATCAAGGAGACAAACTTACAGCCGTTTGTATGCATAGCAAGGTATATTATGACCTTGTTGAAAGAAAGATGGTTGATTACGTTCTTGCCTCAGATGGCAACGGCGGTTCTGCAACTGCATCTGGTGGTTCTATCGCTGGTGCATATGGTGGAGACAATACTGTTCCAACATATTGCGGACTAAGAGTTATTGTTTCAGATGACGTTTCTACCGCAGGGTCAGGCTCTTCAACTGAGTACAGTACATATTTCTTTACTGCTGGCGCAGTAGCAAGTGGAGAGCAAGCTGGTCTAACAACTGAAACAGACAGAGACATTCTGGCTAAATCAGATGCAATGGCTATTGACTTGCATTACACATATCATCCTGTTGGTTCTAAATGGGCAGTTACAACTGTTAACCCAAACAGAACACAACTTGCAACAGTAGGCAACTGGTCGAAAGTCTACGAGACAAAGAACATTGGTATTGTTAGAGCAACTAACGTATCAACTCAAGACTAAAGGTACTTAAATTATGCCAAGTTTATTTGAGATTAGTGCTGGTAAATTAGCTGGACCAACCACAGGCGGTACAGTTACACAAGCAACTAATAAAACAACAGGTGTAACTCTCAATACAGAGAGTGGACAAATAACCATGAACAACGCAGCTTTAGGTGCTGCTGCAGAAGCAACATTTACAGTAACAAACGATAAAATCGCTGCTACTGATGTTGTTGTAGCTTGTCATGGTTCTGCTGGTACTGCTGGTTCTTATATTNTTGGAGTTTCAGCTATTGCTGCTGGTTCTTTCAAAGTAACAGTAACAAACGTATCAGGTGGTTCATTAAGTGAAGCTATTGTTATTAACTTTGTTGCACTTAAAGGTGCTTCAAGCTAATGGGAATGTTCGCTTTTAAGCGGATGAGAGAACAAGAGGCTGCCAAGTTGGTAGTCTCTGCTCCCTCAAAAGAAAAGAAATCCAAACTAAAACAAAATGGCAATCACAATAGACGCAACAGTAGGGGGAGCAGCAGCAAACAGCTACATAACACTGTCTGAAGCAAACTCAACAATTGAAGGTTTAATAATTGATGATGATGTCCAAGCATGGATTTCAGCTACAGATGATAATAAGAACAGAGCTTTGTTTACTGCTGCAGTAAGAATTGACAGAGAAAGATTTTTAGGTGCAAGGGTAACAAATACACAAGCATTACAGTGGCCTAGACAGGGTGTAAGAAAACCTGATACTTATATCAATACCTACTCTATTGGCTTTCCATTTAGAATATCAACAGATTATTTTGCTGAAACAGAAATACCAGAACAAGTAAAAAAAGCACAATCAATTCTTGCTGTTTACTTGAATAACAACAGAGATGGTTTAGGATTAAGTGGTCTTGANGANTTTAAAAANGTAAAANTTGGNANNCTAGATNNANNACCNAATTTTTATGGTTCNGTTGGTGCNGATAGAGTACCACCACTTTTNGAANGNTACTTTACTGGNTTNNGAATTAGTGGACCCGGCAACATAGCAATTAAAAGGAGTTAATTATGACTTATTACCCAGCAGCAAAAATTATTAACGACACTGCAGCACACACTGGTAGATTCGGTTGTATTAAAGCATTGCAAGATTCAGTAATTAATACTCTTGTTGCTGAAAATATAACAGGTGATCTTACTGGTTTACAGTTTAAATCTAATACTGCTATTGAAGGTGTTATAACAAGTGTCAAACTTGATAGCGGTACAGTTATTGCATATTTACTCTAATGGGACTTGCTACATCTTTAAAAAAAGCATCAAGTAAAGCTTTAAAAAAATTTGGTGGTAACGTAACTATCAAAAGAACTACACTAAGTTCTTATAATGTTGATAATGGTAATTTTGTTAATACAGAAACAAGTGTTACTGTTAAAGGCTTTTTGGAAAACGTAAAAAAAATACAGGTAAATGATCTTATAGCACAAGATGATAAAAAACTTACTATCTCAGCACAAGATATAACCTTTGTACCTACTACAAAAGATACTGTGGTTATTAGTGGTATTTCTTATAAAATTATACAAATTGATTTTGAGCAGCAAAATAATATAAATATTTTTTATGAAATTTATTTAAGAGCATAATGGCCAGAGAAATACGCTTATCTGCTATAGGGGAACATTTTGAGGATAAGGTAATTCGTACTGTAAAAAAAGCAACTTTGGTTTGGGAGGAAAGAGTGAAAAAAGCAACACCTGTTGATACAGGTAATTTAAGAAGATCATGGCAAAATGATATAAAACCTTTTGTTGGTGAAGTATTTTCAGATGTAGAATATGCTGAACCAGTAGCTTATGGCACAAGCTTGCCACCAAGTTGGGGTGGTAGATATAGAACAAGACCTGAAACAAATACAATAAAAGGTTACCCAGAATTAATTGCAAAACAATTAGAAGGGTTTATTAGTGATGAATTTAGGAGAGAATAATGGCAGCTATTGATCTTAATACTGTTAGAAAAACTATTGAATCAAGACTACTTACTGAACTTGAAGATACACCACCTGTAAAGGTGATTTTCAACGACATACCTTTTAGTTCATCTAGTAAAGATTCTTTTGTTCAATGTATTACAAGTTTTTCTCAAGGTAATTATTTAACAATGGGTGGTACAACAAATTCAACTAATAGAATTGTTGGTTTGTTAATTTTAAATATATTTACAGAAGCAGGTAAAGGGTCAGGTGCAAACTTTACTATAGGCAAAAGACTTAGAAACTTATACAATAGAATAACAGTTTCAAATGTAATATTTGATTCGCCTATTGGTCCTGAAGTTTTAACATCAAGTCCTGAAGGTAAGTTTCAAACACAATTAAGAATTACATTTGAGATTTACGAGGAACTTTAATTATGGCAAAACTTGAAATAACAGAAGATATGCTAGATGCGATTGAAGCAGTTAAAGGTAGAAGAGAGTCACAATATTGGGACCCAGAATGTAGAAAATATTATGAGGCACAACAAAAAACTAAAAAAGATGTGAAAAAAGCTAAAAAAGGTTAATATAAAATAAATACTTTTTTTTGTTATGGCTGTTAAAGGTGATGTTGGAAAAATTATGTTCCACAATGCTGCTGGTACTGAGGCTGATGTAAGTGATTTACGAGCATGGTCTTTATCTGTAAGTAAAGACACAATGGAAACAACAAAGATGGGCGACACTTCTAAAACTTTTGTTGGTGGTCTTATCTCTGGTGAAGGTTCTGCAACCTTACTTTATAACCCATCAGGCAACTCAGATTACCAAGCTTTTATTGATGATGTTCTTGTAACTGGTGATGCTGCTGACGCATTGTTTGAGTTATTTCCTGATTCAGCCCAATCTGCTAAAAAAATTGGTTTTTCTGGAATAGTTACCAATGCAGAATATGGTGCAACACTTGGTGAAATACAAGAGGTAAATATCACCTTTATCACAAGTGGTGCCATAACTTCAGCTATATAGTACATTAGGATAACCAACCTAATATTTTATGGCAAAAAGAAACGTCGATCTTATTACTGAAGCTTTTGGCGAAGTAATGAGTAACAGAAGAAAGTACGAATTAAAAAAGCCAAACGGCGAACTTTTAAAAGAATTATATTTTCCACCGTTAACAAGATACGACAGAATACAAGCACAGGCTGCTGCTGGCTCTGAAGAAGGTTTAGTTATATCTACTAGACTTCTTTGCCAGATTGCAGAAAATGAAGATGGAACAAAAGCATTTGCATCTAGTGATGCTGAAAACTTAAAAAGATTTTTACCAGAGACTGTTTTAAATGATCTTGAATTATTTATGATGGGTTTAAATGTTGATCTAGGTGCAGCAAAAAACGAATTAAGCGAGACAACTGGTTAAATTTTGAGTTTTTTCTCGCAACAGAACTTGGTAAAACATTAGTTGAATTAAGAAAATTATTGACAGAAGAGGAACTTATTTACTGGGCTGCTTATTATGAAGTTAAGCATGAAAGAGAAAAGCAAGAAATAAATCGTCAAAAAAACAAAACAAGGTAATATATAATAAAGGTTATTTGTATTTGTGGCACAATCAACAGTTAGATTAATAGTTGACGCACAAAATGCAATTAGACCATTGCAGCGTACAGATCAGATAACTAAACAGCTTAGTAAAAACACTGATAAATTAAAGGGTAGATTAGATAGGTCAAATCGTTCATTTAGAGAACAAGGGGCTTCAGCTAGAGTAGCTGCTGGTGGTGTTCAAACATTAACAAGATCATTAGCACCTTTATTAAAAGCATTAGCAGTTGCAGCAACAGCAAGATTTATATTTGTTAAAACAGCAGAACTACAAACACAAAGAACAGCATTAATACAACTTACTGGTTCTGTAGATTCAGCCAATAAAATAATTAAAGAGCTACAAGCCTTTGGAAATGTTACACCTTTTACCAGTAGTGAACTAATAGAACAATCAAAACGTCTCAAGGCATTTGGTTTTGAAACAGAAGATTTAGTTGATACTGTAAAAAGATTATCAGATGTTGCTGGTGCTACTGGTGCAGATTTAAGTGGTATATCTACAGCCTTTGGTCAGATATTAGCTAAAGGTAAGTTACAGAGAGAGGAAGAACTGCAGTTATTAGAAAGAGGGGTAGATATAACAAGTGAACTTAAAAGAATAACAGGGTTACAGGGTGCTGAATTTGAATCTGCCATGCGTAAAGGCAAGATTGGTGCTGATCTTGTAAATCAAGCATTAATAAATCTTACAAGTGAAGGCGGTGTGTTTTTTGGTGGAGCTACAAAACAATCGCAAACTTTAAATGGTCAGGTTTCAACATTAGTTGACAATATAGAAACACTAGCAAGAACTATTGGTGAAGTACTAGAACCAGCATTAATGACTTCTTTAAAAACTGCAAATAAATTATTAGGTGCAATAAATAGATTATTTTCTAGTGAGTTTCAAAGACAAATATCTGGTTTTAGGTTTGGTTTAACAATACCCGGAGGTACTTTAAGTGACTTAAAAAAAATAGAAGATTTTACAAAAAATATACAACCTCTAGGCTTAGATGTTTCTGGTTTAGATTTACGTATTAGCCAACTGCGTGGAACAAAAAATCAAATAGATACACTTATGAACCAAATGGGTGGTCGAATAAGTTTAGATGAAATAAACCAATCTCTATCAACACAAGAAACATTAACAAATAAAATTAATGAACTGATCGCAAGAAAAAATTTATTACTTGATGGTACTGATAAAAAAGTAAAAAAAATTGAAGAAAGTACAAATGGGGTTAGTGAAGCTTTTGTACAAATAGGAGATAGTATTGCAACAGGTATATCTGATGCTTTAGTAGATGCAATATTACAAGCTAAAAGTCTAGGTGATGCCGCAAGAGGTATTTTACAAGGTATTGCAAGAGATTTATTAAGACTTGGAATTAATACTGCACTTAAAGCCACTGGGTTTGGTTTATTTGAAAATTTACCCGGCTTTGCTGCTGGTGGAAGGCCACCTGTTGGTAGGCCGTCGATTGTAGGAGAACGTGGACCAGAAATTTTTGTACCAAATACAGCAGGCACAATAGTTCCGAATCATGCTATAGGTTCAACTAATGTCGTTGTAAATGTAGATGCGTCAGGTTCATCTGTAGATGGTGACGAGCAAAGAGGAAGAGAACTTGGTCGCCTTATATCAGTTGCAGTACAATCTGAATTAATACAACAAAAAAGACCCGGAGGTTTACTAGCGTAATGGCAACTTTTCCATCAATATCACCAAAATATGGGGTTCGCAAAAAATCAGAACCTAAGACAAGAACAGTTCGTTTTGCTGATGGTTATGAACATAGAATTTTATTTGGGGTTGCGCAACATCAAAACCCAAAAATATTTGATCTTACTTTTGAAGTGTCAGAAACAGATGCAGATACGATAGAAACATTTTTAGATGCAAGAGCAAATGATAGTGCTAGTTTTGATTTTCAACCACCCGGTGAATCTAGTACATCTAAATTTGTTTGCGAAAGTTGGACAAAAACAATTCCATATTTAAACAGAGCAACAATACAAACAACATTTAGAGAGGTCTTTGAACCATGAGTACTGACCCTGTTTTTAGTGAAGTTCAAAAAATAAACCCATCTGCAATTATCGAACTTTTTACATTACAACTAGATAACTCTTTACATGGTGCGACAACAATATATAGATTTCACTCTGGATCAAATCTAAATGCAAATGGTGAAATAGTATGGGCTGGTAATTCTTACCAAAGGTTCCCAATAGAAGCCACAGGTTTTGCATATCAACGAGGCCAGATACCAAGACCAAAACTTGTTGTAAGTAATGCGTTAGGTACAATATCTTCTATTTTATTACTTGTAAACCAAACAACTGCTGGTAATGATTTAACAGGTGCTACGTTTACGAGAATAAGAACAATGGCAAGATTTCTTGACGCTGCAAATTTTAGTGGAGGCACTAATCCACTAGGTACACCAGATCCTACAGCAGAATTTAAACGCCAAGTGTATACAGTTGACAGAAAAGCCTCAGAAAATAGAGATGTTGTTGAATTTGAATTAAGTGGTTCAATTGATATGGCTGGTGTTCGTGCGCCTAAACGTCAATGCACTCGTGCCTTATTTCCTAGTATTGGTACGTTTAATCAATGACTTGGAAATATAAAGCACTTCTTCATGCTCAACGCGAAGATCCTAAAGAGTCTTGTGGGCTTTTATTAAATGTGAAAGGTAAAGAAAAATACTTTCCATGTCGTAATCTTTCAATTACAGATAATCAATGTTTTATCATTGATCCAGAAGATTATGTGAAAGCAGATAATGTGGGTGAAATTATTGCTGTTGTTCATAGTCATCCTATAACACCTCCAGAACCTAGTCAGGCAGATAAAATTAGTTGTGAACAAAGTAAATTACCTTGGTACATTGTTAACCCTAAAACTGAACAATGGGGTGAATGTANNCCANANGGNTACGTTCCAGATATTTTAGGAAGGCAGTGGGTNTGGGGTGTNACTGANTGNTGGAGTTTAGTNGTTGATTGGTATAAAAAAGAAAAAGGAATTGTTTTAAAAGATTATGCAAGAAATATGACACCAGAAGAATTTTTAAAAAATCCCTTGTTTGAAGATTATGCGTGGCGAACAGGTTTCAGAGAACTAAGGCCAGAAGAACCATGTATTGAAGGAGATGTATTATTGATGTCAATAATGCACCCAACTTTAAATCATGTGGCTATTTTTCTTGGAGATATGGTTTTACATCATTTAGCAGATAGACTATCTTGTAGAGAGCCATATTCTGAGTGGTTGTTAAAATGTACTGGTAAGAGGTATCGCTATGCTCAGAAAAGTTAAACTTTACGGAGAACTAGCTGACTTTGTAGGCCATAAAGAATTAGATGCTGTAATAAATTGTACTGCAGATGCAATACGTTTTCTTGTTAGTAACTTTCCAAAATTAGAAGCACACATGGCAGAAAGACATTACCGAGTGCTTATTGATAATTATGATATTGATGAAACTGAACTAAATAACCCAATAGGCCAATCAGACATAAAAATTGTTCCTGTAATTACTGGTGCTGGAGGTGGTTTAGGTAGGACATTATTAGGTGGTGCTTTAATTGCTTTATCCATGGGTGCTTTTGGTGCTTTTGCTGGCAAGGCAGTTGCATTTGGTTCAGGAGCAGGCGGCTTTGCTGCTGCAGGTGCAGGCGCAAAAGCTGCTTTTGGTATTGGTGCTGCTTTAGTTCTAAGCGGTGTATCAGATATGTTATTTCCAGTACCCGGTATACCTGATTTTGCAAATGAAGAAGATCCAAGAATTTCGTTTAGTTTTTCTGGTGTCCAAAATACAAGCCGTGCAGGAACAAGCCACCCTATTGCCTACGGTGAGATAATTACAGGATCAGTTGTTATCTCTGCTGGTGTTGACACTAATCAGGTACAAGCATGACAGACAAAATTATAAGAGGTTCTGGTGGCCCTCCTCCAACACCACCTTCGCCAACAAGGGCTCCAGATACTTTAAACAGTAGGCAGTTTGCTACGATTCAAGATTTATTATCTGAAGGCGAGATAGAAGGTTTTGCTACTCCCTCAAAAGCAGGACTTACAAAAGGAACAACTGCATATAATAATGCAGCATTAAAGGATATTTTTCTTGACGATACACCTGTTTTAAATTCAAGTGCCAGTAATACTAACCCACAAACTTCGGATTTCAATTTTCAAAATGTAGAATTTACACCACGTTTTGGAACATCAAACCAAAGCCATATTCCGGGTATTGAAAGCAGCCAATCTACAACAGGTGTAGGGGTAACAGTAACAACTTCTTCTCCTGTTACTCGACAGATAACAAATACCAATGTTGATGCTGCAAAAGTAACGATAACATTTCCACAACTACAAAGAGCAACAGATCAAGGAGATTTACTTGGTTCTACTGTTGTGTTAAAAATACAAGTTCAATATAATAGTGGTGGTTTTAGTGATGTGCTATCAGATACGATTAAGGGTAGAACTGCTGATGCGTACCAAAAAGAATATCGTATAAATATTACAGGTGCATTTCCTGTAGATATAAGAGTTGTAAGAGTTACGGCAGATAGCACATCTTCTAACCTTGTTGATGCTTTTGCTTGGACAAGTATTACTGAAATTATTGACGATAAACAAACATACCCAAATAGTGCTTATACAAATTTAAGAATAGACTCTGAACAGTTTAGTTCTATACCTAAGAGAGCTTTTCGTATTCGTGGTGTAAAAGTAAGAATACCCGGCGCAGGTGCGTCTAGTTCTGGAACACCTACTGTTGATTTACAAACAGGCAGAATTATTTACCCAAGTGGTTACATATTTAACGGAACAATGGGTGCTGCTGTTTGGTGTTCATGTCCTGCAATGATACTTCTTGATTTGTTAACTACTGAAAGATATGGGTTTGGCACACATATTACAGACAGTAATTTAGATTTATTTAGTTTTGTAGCAGCTAGTAGATACGCAAATGAATTGGTATCAGATGGATTTGGAGGACAGGAAGCAAGATTTAGTTGCAATGTAAATTTACAGGGATCTATGGAGGCATACACACTTATTAACGAATTAGCTGGTGTTATGAGATGTTTTCCAATATGGTCTGAAGGTTCCGTAACTATTACACAAGATAAACCGACAGATCCAAGTTATTTATTTAGCTTGGCAAATGTTGGGGAAGATGGGTTTACATATTCTGGTAGCAGCTTAAAACAAAGACATACTGTTATCTCTGTTAGCTATTTCAACATGGATAGCAGAGAGATAGATTATGAAGTTGTAGAAGATACTGCTGCACAAGCCAAACTTGGAATTGTAAAGAAAGACGTAAAAGCATTTGCTTGTACTTCTCGTGGGCAAGCACAAAGATTAGGTAAGGCAATTCTATTTAGCGAACAAAATGAATCTGAATTAATTAGTTTTACAACATCAATAGATGCTGGTGCGATAGTAAGACCCGGTTCTGTTATCTCTGTCAATGATCCTGTTCGCGGTGGGGAGAGAAGATCAGGAAGGATTAAGTCTGCAACTACAACTCAGATTACTGTAGACAATACAACAGATTTAGATACGTTTACTGGAACAAATAAAAAGTGCAGTGTTATCTTGCCTGATGGAACAGTTGAAACTAAAAATGTTACAGGATTAATTAGTGGGGTTATTACATTAGATTCAGCTTTATCCGCAGCACCTAATTCAAATGCTATATGGTTACTGCAAAGTTCTTCTTTAGAAGCACAAACTTTTAGAGTAATAACTGTTGAAGAACAAGATGGTATTAATTATGCAATAACAGCTTTAACTTATATTGATGGAAAGTATAACAATATTGAGTCTGGTATAAATTTACCTGCAAGAAATATATCTTTACTTAACGAACCAAAAGACCCTCCGTCTAATTTACAAGCATCAGAAAGAATTGTTGTGATAAATGCTCTTGCTGTAACTAAATTAATTTTATCTTGGATTTCAGTTACAGGAGTAAGTCAATATCTTGTTCAATATAGATTCAACAATACTAACTGGGTAAACGAAATTGTATTTAGACCTGATTTTGAAATCATTGGCACTGAAGCAGGTGTCTATGAGTTTAAAGTATTTTCATACAATGCAGGTTTGAAATTATCCGCCACATCAACTGATCTTACATTTAATGCCGTAGGTAAAACAACACCACCGGGTAATGTTCAGAACTTATCTATGGAACCTATCACTAACAAATTGGTAAGACTAAGATGGACTAAAGCTGTAGATCCTGACGTTTTACATGGTGGAAGAGTATACGTTAGGCATAGCAATTTAACTGATGGCAGTGGTACGTTTCAAAACTCTGTTGATCTTGTAACTGCGTTAGCTGGCAATACTACAGATGTTGTTGTTCCTTCTTTAGATGGTGAGTATATTCTTAAGTTTCAGGATGACCAAGGTAACTTTAGTACAGGGGAGGCTAGTGTAATACAAGATTTACCTGATCTTATTGATACTCAAGTTATATTGCAAGATAGAGAAGATTTAGATAGCCCTGCGTTTCAAGGTACAGATACTAATACAGAATTTAATACTACAACCAGTGCATTACAACTTATTGACCCAGCAACTAATGCAACAGGTGAATATGCTTTTAAAGATATTTTAGATTTAGGTGCTGTTTTCTCTCTTGATTTAAAAAGAGTTATACGATCTGTTGGTTTTAACATAGGTACAGATATAGAAACTATTATTCCAAGTGGTTCTTTATGGGATGATTACGCAACTGATGGTAACTTTGATGGTCCAGCAGCAGATGAAGCAAACTGTCAGATACAGGTAGCAACATCACAGACAGCATCAGGTAGTTTTGGATCGTTTAACAATTTTGCAAATGGAACTTTTAAAGGCCGAAGATTTAAATTTAAGTTAGTTTTAGAAACTACAAATACTGCACAAAATATGAATGTGCAACAGGCAGGGTTTACAGCAGAATTTCAATCAAGAACAGAACAAAATTATCAAACAGGAGGTACTACATCTACCGCACCACAGTCTTCTGGTACGTCAGCTAAAACAGTCACTTTTGGTTCACCATTTTTTACAGGAGCTACTGGTTTAGGAGGAGCAAACGCATTTTTACCAAGTATTGGGATAACAATTCAAAATGCTCAATCAGGTGATTTCTTTACTGTTACTAATGTTTCTGGTACAGGATTTACTGTAAGTATTAAAAATGGTTCTAGTTTTGTTGATAGGTCTTTTACTTTTTCTGCTGTAGGATATGGTAAAGGGGTGTAACATGGAGAAAACTATTCTATAAATGAGTCAGGTATCAGACTACAATATAGCTAATGCGTCAGGTGCTTCTGTAAGAAGTGACTTGAACGCTGTTTTTGATGCGATAAAAACTTTAAATAGTGGTGGTTCTGATCCAAGCAATACAGCAGCGTTTATGCCATATGTTGATACGGCAGATAGCAATAATTTAAAGATAAGAAATGCAGCTAATAATGCTTTTGTTACTATAGGCTCTGTTAATTCTGCCAACTTAGGTTTACTGCCTAGAGCAGGTGGTACTATGACAGGCCAGCTTTTGCTTGATGATAGTGCAGGAGCTTCCGCACCAGCTTTATCATTTAACGGAGATACAAACACAGGAATATTTAGAGTTGGCTCAAATACTATGGGTTTTGCAACTGCTGGTGTTGAAAGAGTTGAAATAAGTGATGCTGGCCTAGATATGAGTAATGGCTTACCTATTAGATTTCAAGATTCAAGTGGTGCACCCTTTGTTGCTTTAAAATCACCTTCCGCTGTTAGCAGTAATATAACTTTTACATTGCCGGGTGCTGATGGGAGTGCAGGTGAATTTTTAAAAACAGATGGTTCTGGAGCATTATCATTTGCAACGCCACAAAGTGTTCCAACTGGTGCTGTATTTTGTATGGCAGTAGCTTCGGCTCCAACAGGTTATTTGGAATGTAATGGTGCAGCAGTAAGCCGTACAACATATTCAGTTTTATTTGGTGTTATTGGTACACAATATGGAACTGGTGATGGATCTAGTACTTTTAATTTACCTGATTTAAGAGGTGAATTTGTAAGAGGTTTTGACAATGGTAAAGGTACTGATAGTGGTAGGTCTATTGGTAGTTCACAATCTGACCAAAATAAACAACATAACCACACAGCAACTTCAAGCGTTACTGATCCGGGTCATAGACACTTACCACAATCACAAAGTGCAAATAGCCAACAAACTAATGGTCATGGTGTTGCTATAAACGATACTATTATAGGAAACTATGGTGGTGGAAGTGGTGTAGGTTTAGGGCCAATTGGTAATAGACATTTCCTACAAAATACAACAACAGGTATATCAGTTTCTACAACAACAGCAAATGATGGTGGTAATGAAAGTAGACCAAGAAACGTGGCTATGATGTATGTAATTAAAATTTAATTATGGCAATTCAACCCGGTACATATAATTTTACGTTACAGCGTAGATCAGATCATAGTATTCCTCTATTGTTTAAAGATGGAAATGATAATGCAATAAATTTAACAAACTACACAGTAGAGGCACAGGTATGGGAAGAAACACGTACCACGAAATATGCAGATTTTACAACAACATATACTGATCGTACTGCTGGTTCAGTTTCTATAGCATTAACAGACACACAAACAGCTACATTTACACCTGATATTTTAAAATATGATGTTTTATTAACTGATCCTTCAGGATTAAAAGAATATTATTTAGAAGGTACTATATATGTAAGTGAAGGGTACACCGCATGACTACAGTTAATGTTACCACTACAAAAAATACAGTTACAGTAAACGGAGAAACCCGCGTTGTTACTGTAAAAACCCAAGGTCCACAAGGGACTTTTACTGATGGAAACTTAGGTGATGTAACAGTATCTAGTAATGGTACAAATATTGTTGTTAATGCTGGGGCAATAGATAATGCGAATATAGCTAGTGATGCTGCGATTGCATTGTCAAAACTTGCTACAGGTGCATTACCGACAGCGATTACTGTAACAAGTGCGAATATAAGTGATTTAAGTATTGTTGATGCTGATATAAACGCTAGTGCTGCTATTGCAGGTACAAAGATAAGTCCTAACTTTGGATCGCAAAATATAGCTACTACTGGTCAAATAACTATTGGAGGTACTCTTCCAACTTTAAATTTCGTAGATTCAGATAACAACTCTGATTTTATGATAAAAAACCACAATGGTGGTTTAGAATTTAGAGATACAACAAATGGTGCTTCTAGATTAATAATTTCATCTGATGGGACTGCTGACTTCTATGGAAATGTAGATTGCAATAGCGGTCTTGATGTAACAGGAAATATAACTGTTACTGGAACAGTTGATGGTCGTGACGTAGCTACTGACGGAACTAAGTTAGATGGTATTGAGACAGGTGCGACAGCAGATCAAACTGCAAGCGAAATAAAAACTGCATTAGATAGCAATGGTATTGTTAACTCAAACGTAGATGCAAGTGCAGCGATAGCAGGTACGAAAATATCTCCTGATTTTGGATCGCAAAATGTACAAACAAGCGGTAGATTTCAAATATATGGTAGCGGAACTAATAATAGTGCTTTCGTAATCAATAATGGTAACGAATCGGTCTTTCAAAGTTTTGCTGATGGTAGTAATAACGCTGATTATAGAATTACTTATGCTGGTACAGGCGGATCAGAGATAATTTTACAACATGATGGAACAGTTCAGTTAGCGTATGGCGGTGCATTAAGACTTAAGACGGAATCAAGTGGTGTAAATGTTCAAGGCAATATCACAGTTACAGGTACAGTTGACGGAATTGATATAGCGACAAGAGATACATTATTCGGTGGTTTGACTTCTAGCTCTGGAGTATTAACTAATGGAGTAACAGCAACGACTCAATCAGCAAGTGATAACTCTACAAAGGTTGCGACAACAGCTTATACAGATACAGCAATAGCAAATTTAGTTGACTCTGCACCTGGTACGTTAAATACACTTAATGAATTAGCCTCTGCTTTGGGTGACGACCCGAATTTTGCGACAACAGTCACCAACTCAATAGCAACCAAACTACCTCTTGCTGGTGGTACGTTAACTGGAAATTTAACAATATCTAGTACACAACCTCAAATATTTTTAACTGACACAAATAATAACTCTGATTATAAAGTTCAAAATGCAAATGGAACTTTTAGTATTAGAGATGAAACTAACTCAACAAATAGGTTAAGGATTCAATCTGATGGAACAGTTCTTATAACTAACAACCTAGACGTAGGTGCTGGTATTGACGTTACAGGCAATATCACAGTAACAGGAACAGTAGATGGCAGAGATATTGCGACAGATGGTACAAAACTTGATGGAATAGAGGCATCAGCAACAGCAGATCAGACAGCTAGTGA
>FUFK010046126.1_pt1 | contig 19468 bp, 21 predicted proteins | sample 1021851 | NCBI WGS metagenome assembly FUFK01 (sample SAMEA51879418, study PRJEB19060) | metagenome
TAAATTATAATCAAGCGTCTGAAATCATTCGATTTGCTTGCTTTTTACTCAGTATTTTCTTTAGTGATTTTAATAGTTGCTTTAATTAATAATAAAACTGAAATTATCAAAGAAAGCAGAGGATGGTTTATAAATATCTTTTTAGTCTTCTTCTTGCGAGGATATGTTTATGAGCCTTGGCAAATACCATCTGAGTCAATGCGTCCTAATCTTGAGATAGGTGATTTTGTCCTTGTTAATAGAAATGCTTATGGTTTAGAAATTCCTTTTACTGGTAGAGAAAAATTGTTTTCAAAGGGCCCAGAAGTAGGTGAAATTGTGGTATTTTTTCCACCACATAAACCTACTGTCCCTTTTGTAAAAAGAGTAATTGCCAAAGGAGGAGATACCGTTACATATGTAAATAAAAAATACTATGTAAATGGTATTTTACTCTCCCAAGAAGAGTTTGATCAAAATTCAAATAGTAATTTACTGATTGAGTCTAATGGTGAAAATGATTACTTAATCAGACATATGGCAAGAAGAGGTCAAAACGGAAACTGGGTAATTCCAGAAGGAATGTATTTTGTGAGCGGCGACAACAGGGATAATTCTAATGATAGTCGAGCGTGGGGCTACATAAGTGAGGATGTGATTTGGGGCAGGGCAGATTTTATATGGATGTCATGGAAACCAGATGAATGGCCAAGCTTTGACAGAGCTGGAGAAATTAATTAATGAGTAAGTGTGGTTATGTAACCATAATTGGTAAAACTAATGTTGGTAAATCAACCTTTTTAAATAAATTTCTAGAGAAAAAAGTCTCAATTACTGCAAATAAATCACAAACAACCAGATCTAATATATATGCTATTAAGAGTCTAAAAACTACACAGATAATTTTTATTGATACGCCTGGCATTCATAAAAAAAGCGAAAAAACTATCAATAAAGTTTTGAGAAAGAAACCAGCTGAAGTTATTCATGATGTTGACGTTATTATTTTTATGGTCTCAGGTACAAAATTTGATGCAATTGATAAAGAGAGCCTAGACTTGGCAAATGAGTCGCACGCAAAAAAAATCCTTGTAATCAATAAAATTGATCTAGTAAAAAATAAAAAGGAGCTTTTTTCTTTTGTTGAAAAAACATTTAATAAAGATGATTTTTATTCAATCATTCCAATATCAGCAAAAAATAATGATGGTATTGATCTTGTTCAANAAGAGCTTGAAAAGGCCTTNCCCGAAAATGAATTTTTTTATCCGGAAGAAATAGATTTTCAAAGCAATACATTTGAAATTAGTGAAATAATTAGAGAGAAGGTTATTCGTTTACTAGGGGATGAGCTTCCTTATGAGACCGCAGTTGTNATNGAATTATTGAACGAAAAAAAAGATGTATTCGAAATAGATGCAAACATATATGTTTCTAAACAAAGTCAAAAAAGTATAGTGATAGGTAAGAGCGGAGACAAAATAAAATCTATTGGCACTGCTGCAAGAATTGATCTTGAGAGAAAATTGAATAAAAAAGTAATGCTTAAATTATGGTGTAAAGTTCAAAAAAATTGGGTGAATAACCCAATTAGCTTAGAAAGTTTTGGTATCAAGAGTTAATGATTTCTAGTCTGCAAAAAGCATATGTTATCCATTCACGACCATATAAAGAAACAAGTTTAATTGTTACATTTCTTACAGAAAAGAAAGGCAAAATTTCTGCAGTTGCAAAAGGCGCTAAACGTAAAAATTCAAGACTTTCTGGTAATCTCGAGCCGTTTCAATGTTTGAATATTGATTATCGTGGAAAATCTGATTTGAAGTCACTTGTCCTTGCTGAACCTAGTGAAGCGTTTGAGGATTTTTTTGGTAGTGAAAATCTATACTCAGCTTTCTATGTTAATGAATTAATTAATTATCTTGTTGCACAGGCAGATGAATCAATGGAAATCTTTGATATTTATAAAAAGTGCATTTCGAATCTAAAAAGAAACAATCAAATTGAAAAAATTTTAAGGGATTTTGAATTAAATATTTTGAGCGTCTTGGGCTATGAAATAAATTTCTTAAGTGATTACGATAGTAATGAGCCAATAATGAATGGCTTAAGATATAAATATTCACCGCAGTCAGGATTCTCTAAAAGTGAGCAAGGGTATGATGGTAAGATATTGAAAGAAATAAATGAAAGGAAATTCTCAAAAAACTCTTTGCAAGCATGTAAAGAAATTAATAGGACAACGATAAATTATTACTTTGAAGAATTGAACATTAAAAGTAGGATATTTTTTAAATGATTTTGGGTATTGGCACTGATTTAATTATCAATAGTAGAGTACAAAAGCTTTATAAAAAGTACGGGGATAGATTTTTAGANAAAATTCTCTCAGCCNANGAAAAANCANAGTTTTNNAANTTAAAAAANTCTCAAAAAATTGAAATTTCTTGTGNTCATCGATTCGCNGCNAAAGAAGCNCTTGTNAANGCNTTNGGNANTGGTTTTCGNGGTNTCTANCCANCTGATATCTCNATGNAAAANAATNAGCTNGGNAAACCNGAANTANTNAANNATAAATTNGAGAATATNAAACATCATCTATCAATNACNAATACTGANAGTTATACTTTGTCTTTTGTNGTNTTAGANAAATGAATTTAATACTTTTAGGCATGCCAGGAGCNGGNAAAGGAACTCAAGCAGANTTCATTCAAAAAGANTATGGTCTNGCAAACATCTCCACTGGTGCNATGATGAGAGAAGTNAGCAGATCANANAGNNAATTAGCAANNANAGTTCANNCNTATCTTTCNTCAGGANCNCTTGTNCCCAATGAAATNATAATAGAAATGCTTGTTGANAGAATTCAAAAAGATGATTGTNCAAANGGNTTTTTNTTNGATGGATTNCCNAGAAACCTNGATCAAGGAANGGCTTTAGATGATGCCAACATTTCNATAGATTTGGTCNTATATTTAAGNATTAAAGAGGAAGAGATCATTTCNAGAATGTCTGGAAGAAGAGTTCATTTAGCATCTGGTCGTTCTTATCACATANTACATAATCCTCCAAAAAAAGATGGTTTTGACGATGTTACTGGNGAAGCATTAATACANAGAGAAGANGATAATCCTGAAGTNATTAAAAAAAGATTGTCNGTCTATTACAATGAAACAGAACCATTGCTTGAATTTTACAAAAATAAAGATTTAAAATTCATTGAAATAGATGCATCAAAATCGGTTGATGTGGTAACCGACTCAATTCGCCAAAGCATTTCAACTTGAACAGTATTGTCATAGACCTCACTACAGATAAGCATTATGTNGCTTTGAATTATNATGAAAAGNNGTATTTTTTTGAATTTGAAGAAGAATCTATCAAGAAAAGAAATGATTGGGANNACAAGATCTCTACAATAAAAGACAATNTACCTNGATTTGAATTTNANCNCATTGAANAAATGGCCTATGCAGCAGGGCCAGGCTCTTATACNGGNGCCAGACTAGCCTTCACATTTTTAGACACTCTAAACTTGATTATAAATAAGAAGTTTTATGCGTTTTCTAATCTAACAGCATTACAACATAATCATCCTGAAAGGGTAGCAGTTATGAAAGGAAGTAAGAACGATTATTTCTATAGATACAATGACACTGATCATTATTGCGAAAGCTTAGATGAAATCCCAAAGGATAAAGCTTATGTAGTTTTACAAAACGATCAATTAAAACTTAAAAATATGATTGAGTTAAATTGTGAAGTTATTTCAAAAAATATTCTTGACTTGGTTATGGGATCTGAAAATAAAGCGCTTGCTTCAAATTATCCAAACTACATAAAAGAATTAAACTATGTAAAAAGTAGATGATGGAACTATCTTTACTGCAAATAATCATACTTAGCATCATCCAAGCCATAACTGAATTTTTACCTATATCAAGTTCTGCACACTTATTGCTTCCTAGCAAAGTACTTGGATGGCCTGATCAAGGTATTATTTTTGACATAACGGTACATTTTGCAACCTTGATGGCTGTTCTTATTTATTTTAGGGATGAATTTTTAAGATTAAGCTTCTATGTCTCTAAAACATTCCTGTTTTTGATTATAAGTACCTTACCAATCGTCTTGATAGCATTATTTGTTGAAGGAATAGGTGATTATAGGTGGTCTTTAACATCAATAGCCTATGCAAACATCTTTTTTGCCTTATTGCTTTATGTATCTGAAAAAACTAGCCAACAAAAGTACTCAAATTCAGACATGACGGCAAAACATGCAATTGTAATAGGTTTATTCCAAACATTTAGCTTGATATCAGGTGCATCTAGGTCTGGAACCGCTATTACAGGTTCATTATTTTTAGGTTATAGAAAGTCAGAGGCTGCAAAATACTCTCTAATGCTATCGATCCCAACCATACTTGGAGCTCTTGTTTTTAGCTTTTTAGAATTTGACACTTTAGAAGAAGATATAAACATATTAACGACTTTTATAGCATTTTTAACGACATTTACAGTATCTTATTTATCTATATCTTTATTTCTTGGTCTTGTAAAGAAGCTCGGTTATATGCCATTTATTGTTTATAGATTGATTTTAGGAATAATATTACTGTGGCTGATATAGAAGGAATAAAAGTATTAAATTTTAGCACCCAAAAAAGAGCTAAAAAGCTGTCTGAAAAATATAATGTACCATTAATTAACTCTGAATCTGCAGAAACATATGTATCTATTGATGATCAGTCAATTCTGCATTCTGGTAATTACAAATTAGAAAATTCGTTTAGAGAGGGTAAATTTCGTGCGAGGATTTCGCAGTATCAGGGTGAAAGTCTTTTAAAAAAAGCAATTGGTTGGCAATCAACATCACAAAAGCATATNTTAGANACTACAGGAGGCTTAGGGCATGATGCCTTTATTCTTGCATTGCTTGGACAAAAAATTACTGTTTTAGAAAAGAATACAGGGTTATGTATTTTGATTGAGGAGGCATTAAACAATTTACCTAATTTGTCATATTTCAATGATGCTAAAAACAACATATCAGTTATAAATAACGATAGTCGTGCTTTTTTATCATCCGNAGAAAACTTTGATGTTATTTACGTTGATCCNATGTTTAACTCGAAGAAAAAATTAAAAAGAACAAAACAAATGGAATTTTTAGATAATTATCTTGAAGAATATGATGATCCTTCAGTTGAATTTTATAAATCAAATTTTAAAAGANTAGTTATTAAGAAAGAATTGAGAGCAGCACCTAGTATAAAAGATTGCTCTGCTATATCATTTAAGGGTTCATCAGTAAGATATGATGTATATTCAAAAGGAGAAAAATGAATTTTAGTCAAGCAGTAAAGTCAGCATTAATAGATAATTATTCTACGTTCAAAGGTAGATCTTGCAGGGCAGAATGGTGGTATTTTCTGTTATTTACAGTAATTATTTCTATAGTAGTTAGCGCTGTGGTGGCATTTACAACTTTCGGTAGTGTAGATTGGGAATATGTGGCATCTTTGAGTGAAAACCAAGCAACCGAATTTATTCTAGACAGTAGCTTTGGAATAGGAACACGCATATCATCTGTAGCATTATCTCTAATATTCTTTTTACCTATGCTTGCTGTAACTATCAGAAGGTTACAAGACCTTGATGCTAGCTATTATTGGGCTGTGCCGTACTTTTTAGTTAGCGTTATGAGTATATGGTTTGCAATTTTTCCTTCTGTTGAGCCTGCAGCGGTCAGGCTGAGTGCAGCTGGAAACTTAATCACAATTCTTTATTGTTTAGCTTTTTTAAGACAGGGTGGCTACGAAGACAACAGGTTTGGCCCTAACCCACTTGAAGAAGAAGATACATATTAAGCTAATCTTCAAAAATTACAGCGGTGCCATAAGCAACCACTTCTGAAGCACCTTGTGCAATAGTACTGCTTTGAATTCTAAAACATATTATTGCGTTAGCTCCCTTTTTTTCTGCATCAACGATCATCCTTTCGACAGCTTGATCACGAGTTTGTTGAAGAAGTCTTGAATATTCTTCTACTTCTCCTCCAACAATGTTTTTAAGGCCTGCAAACATGTCTGCTACTGCATGCCTAGCTCTTGCAGAGCTGCCTTTGACGTAACCAATTGTACTGACAATATTTTTTCCAGGGATGCTTTCTGAAGTTGTTATCAACATACCCTAATTCTAACAAATTATTTCAATTGATTATTATGCTTCACAAGAACTATTAAAAGATTTAAAATGCATGCTTCATGGCTGTACAAAAAAGTAAAAAAACAAGAAGTAGAGTTGGGATGAGACGTTCTCATGATGCGTTGAGTTCTAATTCTTTGTCGACTGATCCAGTTTCAGGCGAAAGACATTTAAGACACAATATGTCTGCTGATGGTTTCTACAAAGGTAGATTGATCAAAGATCTCAAAAAGAAATCTAAAGTATCAGAAGAAGAAACCCAGCAATAATTTTAAATGGCTTTTTCGTTCTTATTTCCCGGTCAAGGGTCACAATATACAGGAATGTTCGAGAATCATTTCGAGGAATTTGAGGAATTCCAAAAAAATTTATCAATAGCGGAAGAATTTTACAAAGAAGATTTAAAAAGCATAATTTTTCAAGAAGATACTAGGTTAAACGATACTTATTATACTCAACCTCTTTTGATGTTAATGAGCTATTCACTCTTCCAAGTTTGGAAAAATCATAACTGCCCACTTCCAAAAGTTGCAGCTGGACATAGTCTAGGTGAAGTCTCAGCTTTTTTGTGTGCTGGAGGCTTAAATCTTAAAGATGCTTTAAAATTCATTAAATTTAGAGCAACCTTTATGGTTGAAGGTAAAGGGAATACCAAAACTAAAATGTCAGCAGTTTTAGGAATGGACGTGGAAAATATAAAAAAAATTCTCTCAGATAAGAAAGCCGAATTTCTTGAAGCTGTCAATATGAACTCCCCGTTACAAACTGTTATTGCAGGAAATACCGATGAAATAGAGTCTGTTAAAAATGAACTTAAAGAGAAAGGCGCTAAAAAAGTAATAGATCTTTCAGTATCAGTGCCATCTCACTCAAGCTTGATGAGAATTGCTACTTCAAAATTAAAGTTGGTGCTTGATGAAATGAAACTTGAAATGCCTGACTTTCCAGTCATTCAGAATTTACATGCAAAAATTCCTCTAACAGCCAAAGAAATTTGCAACAATCTCGCAGAGCAAATATCCAATCCAGTTCAGTGGGTTTCTTCTATGAACAGATTGAAAAAATATGGTCTAGAGGAGCATTATGAAATAGGACCTAGTAAAGTGCTCTCTAGTTTAGCTAAACAAAATAGAGTAAGAGGGTCGTTTTCATCTCTTGATAATATTGATACATTTAAGGAGCTATTGGACAAATATGGAAAGTAAAAAAGTAATAGTTACAGGAGGAAATAGAGGGATTGGTAAAGGAATTGTTCTGTCTCTCTTAGAGCAAAGTTATCATGTGCTAGCTACATCTAGAGATACAAAAAAATTTGATATTTCTCATCCAAATTTAGAATTGGCAGATTTGGATGTTTGTGATGATGAATCAGTTTCAAAGTTTCAAGAAATCGTAAACAAATATAATCCAGATATTTTGATAAATAATGCTGGTGTTACTAAAGATAACCTTTTCTTGAGGATGACCGAGGATGATTGGAATGAAGTTATCGATACTAATTTAAACAGTGTATTTAGAATCACTAAATTAGTAGTGAAAGCGATGTTAAAAAAGAAATGGGGAAGGATAATCAACATTAGCTCTATATCAGGTTCCATGGGAAATCCTGGTCAAACAAATTATTCAGCATCAAAAGCGGGCGTAGATGCTTTTACTAGATCATTGGCAAAAGAGCTTGGATCAAGAAATATTACTGTGAATTCCATTGCTCCTGGATTTATTCAAACTGATATGACTGAAAGCCTAATTAATGAAGATTTAGTAATGAAAATTCCTTTGAAAAGGGTAGGCAATGTTGATGATGTTGCTTCAATGGTAAACTTTTTGGCATCAGAAGAGTCTAATTACATAACAGGACAAACATTAGTAGTTGATGGCGGGCTATTTATGAAGTAATGTATGTTTTACAAATTTACTGAGGAGTAATAATGAGCGAAGTTCAAGATAAAGTTGTTGAAATTGTGTGTAACCAGTTAGAGATAAGTAAAGAAGACGTAACACCTGATTCTTCTTTAGTTGAAGATCTTGGAGCAGATTCTCTTGACACAGTAGAATTAGTGATGGCATTTGAGGAAGAGTTTGGTCTTGAAATCCCAGATGATGAGGCTGAAAATATTACAACAATTAAAAGTGCCGTGGATTGGATCGAAAAAAATAGCTAAGAAGTCTTTTTTTTTAATCCTGATCTTAAGTTTTATAATAATTTTTTTAAAACTTCAGTTTGCCTTGCTGCAAAAGATACCTATAAATGATTCGAATCAAACCTTCATTGTAAAAAAGGGGGACAGTCTCTATGGGATTCTATCAAGCCTTGAAGAGGAATATAATCTATCAAATACTTGGTGGATAAAGTTTAGATATATTTTTAAACGAGACCCAATAATTAAAGCTGGTCGTTACAATATTTTTCCAGACACTACAATTTCTGAGCTTATTGAGCGGTTTGAGGATGGAGATGTCCAGCTTTTCAAACTAGCAATCATTGAAGGTACTGTTGCAAAAGATAATTTGAATTATTTAGAAAAAATAATTGAGGATGAAAAACTGAATTTTGATGTCCCTCAAAGTGTTAAAGATTTATTTGCTGAAGAGGCTTTGGTAATGCCAGATACTTATTTTTTCAGTGATCAACAAGATTTAATTAAAGTTTTGAGCAACTCAAGATCTTACCTAGAGCGTTATCTGAGTGATTCATGGGCTAAAAAATCTAAAGATAATCCTCTTGAAACACCTTATGAGGCTTTGATCTTAGCATCTATAATCGAAAGAGAAGCGATATTGCCCTCAGAACAAGAGAAAATAGCCTCTGTATTTCTGTCAAGGTTAAAAATTGATATGAAACTACAAGCCGATCCAACGTCCTCGTATGGTTTTTATGGGTCTTATGGAAAAAAAATAGGCAGAGCGGTTTTAGATGACGAAAATCCTTATAACACTTACCAAAATAAAGGATTGCCTCCAGGACCAATTTGTTACCCATCAAAAGGAGCGATCGATGCAGCTATAAAATCCTCTCCGGGAGACTTTTATTATTTTGTTGCGAAAGGTGATGGTTCTCATATCTTTTCAAAGACATATGAAGAACACAATAAAGCTGTAAAAAAATACATTTACAGTAAATAATATATATTGTGTTTATATCATTCGAAGGCATTGAGGGATCAGGAAAATCCACACAAATTAATTTATTAGAATCTTCGCTCAAGGATTTAGGTCACAATGTAAAAAAACTTAGAGAGCCTGGCACTACTTTGCTTGGCGAGAGGATAAGAGAAATTTTTCTTGAAGATACTAATGAGTGTATTGATCCTATCACAGAAGCATTTTTGCTTTACGCATCTAGAAAGCACTTAGATCAAAATATTTTAAGAAAAAATCTGGATAATGGTTTCGTTGTAATTGCTGATAGATATGCTGATGCAACTTTAGCTTATCAATGTTATGGAAAGGGCTTAAGTACCGATTTTATTGATTATATACATGAAGAATCTAAACTTTTGACTCCAGATTTAACATTCTATATGGATATTTCAGCAAAAAAGTCCAAAGAAAGAATTTCACACAGAGAGATGGATAGAATGGAAAGTGAGTCATTAGAATTTTTTGAAAAAGTTAGACAAGGATATCTTGAAATAGCTGTTAAAAGTCCAGGTAGAGTTGTATGTCTTGACGCTAATAAAAGCATAGAGGAATTAAAAACAGAAATATTAAATAAAACTTTGGAAAAGATAAATGCTGCCATGGAATAACAAATTTTTAAAAAATCAGGGCAGCATCAAACCTAAAACTATAATTTGTGGTTCTGACGGTCAAGACACCAAGACAGTTGCTCGAGAAATTGCAAAAAGCTTTATTTCTAGTGTTGATGGTAAAGATTACAGTAACTTTGAGTTGGAAAATATAGCATCTCATAATTTTTATTTTTTAAAAAAAGACCCAGAAAAAAATAATATACCTATTGCCGAATTGCGAGCACCAAAAGATTTTTTATCTTTAAGTTCATCTGGCAAGAGATTGCTTTTTATCCAAGGAGGAGAAGATATTAGGATTGATGGTTACAACTCATTGTTAAAGGTTGCTGAAGATTCTGGTGATGATGCTTACATAATTATTGCGACCAATGATTTATCTTCAATCCCAGCGACTATTAAGAGTAGATTTCATATATCAAGAATTCCTCGGCCATCTGTTCAAGAAGTGAAAGTTTTTCTATCTGAGAGTAATGAAAACCTCTCAAGATCTGCAATTGGGTTTTTATCTGAGAATCCAAAAGAGCTTGAATTATCTTTTACTGAGGCTGTAAAAAAAATGGAAAAGTATGACTTGTTTTTGAGCAAGAGAGACATTCAGTCAAAAGATAGGGAAGAAATTTCTGGCTTTGCCGATTACTTAATTTATCTCCAAAAGTTGAATATTAGTACTACAGCAAAAATTTCTCTGAAAAATTTAGACGAGTTAATCGATATTAAAAAATCAATAAATCTTACTAATAATTTAAGTTTAGATGTTATTAAGTTAAGAATTAATTCTTGCTTATAGTTGGTTTTGGAAAAAAATTATTTTTTTGTTCAAAAGAGTAAGCAAGATTAATTAAGTTCACTTCATCCCAAGCAGTTCCCATAAATGAAAGCCCCGTTGGAAAACCGTCAACAAGAGCTAAGGGTATTGTTATATGGGGATATCCAGAAATAGCAGATAGTGCACCATTTCCCCAACCATTTTCGAAATTATCACCATTTTGATAATCAATTCTCCACGCAGTATTTCTTGTTAAGCCAACAATAGCATCCAACTTATTTTCAATTAAAATTTTATCTAAATAGCTTCTAGAAAATTCAACAATTTCTAATGCGTCCTGATAGATCTGATCTGTATTTTCATCTCCCATTTTTTTCCCAGGGCCTGCTGCAATGCTACTTAAAAAATATTCTTGCCCATAAAAACTCATTGTTTCTTTTTTATTGGCATTATTAAAATCGACTATTGATTGCATATTTTTCATGGACGATTTTGATTTTCTCAAATAATCATTAAGTCCGATAAAGAATTCATGTTCTAGGATAAAGAGCGCAGACGACCAAAAGTTGTTTGGTAAGGGTTCTAGAGTTATTGGGACAATTTCAGCGCCTGCCCTCAAAAAAACCTCTTTTGCCTTATTTGTTAGGGTAAAAGTTATCTCTAAATCGCCATTGCTTGGGAGGATTAGACCAATTCTTTTTCCTTTAAGAAAATTGCTATTTAAATTCACTAATCCAGAAAAATCAAAATTCGAAGGTATCTTGCTAGTGGCTTTATCCTTTGGGTCTTTACCTGAAATTGTTTTAAGAACTACAGCTGCATCATAGACGTTTCTAGCCATTGGTCCAGCTGTATCCTGTGTAGAGGAAATTGGGATTATTCCATGCCTGCTTACTAAGCCCACGGTTGGTTTTATGCCAACAACTCCGTTAATGGATGCAGGACAAGTTATAGAGCCATTTGTTTCTGTTCCTATTGAAACCGGTACCAAACCTAATGCTACTGCAGCAGCGCTGCCAGAGCTTGAACCACATGGGTTATAGTCAAGGTTATATGGGTTTCTTGTTTGCCCGCCATAGCTTGACCAGCCACTCACCGAATTTCTTCCTCTAAAATTTGCCCATTCGGAGAGGTTTGCCTTTCCGATAACTAAAAATCCTGACCTTTTCAATTTAGTCACAAGATTTGCATCTCTACGAGGGAAATTATCAAGCATTGAGAGGGAGCCAGCAGTATTTGCCAATCCCAGCGAATCTATATTATCTTTAATTAAGATTGGTATACCTTGCCACTCTTTATTTCTACTGTATACATAGGATTTATAGATTTCTGCCGTATCGTAAAGTGAAACAATCGAATTAACCTCACTATCAAGATAATTAATATCCTTTATATATTCTTCTATGAAAGCTTTTTTATTTTGGCTTGCATCAAAAGATTCTTTGAATTCTTCTATTGAGTGAAATTGCAGTGAACCAGCACTACAAAAAAACAGTGGGAATAAAAGAAAAAAGATGATTTTATTTTGCATAAAACCATCTTAAAGGATTTTTGTAATTAAGATTAAGTTTGAGCGAGAAAAATAACTTAAAGTTTATAGGGGTAAAAACATGAGAGTAGTAAGTTTTTTCCCTCGCTCATACTAAATTAAAATTCTGGGTATGCCTCTATACCAATTTCTTCAGCATCCAGTCCTTTTTTCTGAATTGCATCAGAAGCTCTGACAGGAACTATAAAATTGAGTAAAAACAAAAATGCATAAGTTAATGCAAAACCCCAGAGAGCAATGCACATTACACCATATGCTTGAGAACCAAATGTTGCTTCAGCATTGGTGAATGGCACAACCATAACACCAAAAATTCCTGCTGTTCCGTGTGCAGATATTGCTCCTACAGGATCATCCACTTTAAAGAATTGTTCAAGTGCAACAAGCGATCCATAGCAAAGTAATCCTCCGCATGCTCCTATAAGAGTTGCCTCATAGCCACTTGGTGATAATGGATCAGCTGTAATAGATACTAACCCTGATATTGCACCATTTAATGCATATAGAATGTTTGTTTTACCAAAAAACACCCTTGAAACAATTAAACAGGCCATAGCACCACCACCTGCAGCGGCATTAGTATTTAAGAAAATTTGAGCTACTGCATTTGCATTTTCTACACCATTAATTGCAAGTTGTGAGCCTCCATTGAATCCAAACCAGCCTAGCCATAGGATAAAAGTACCTAAAGCTGCCACAGGTATATTGGCTCCATAGAGTTTATTTGTTTTAGCTACTGGAAATACACCCATAGCTTTGCCGGTCACTTTTCCNTATTTACCCACTCTTGGTCCNATAAACATTGCAGCAGCAAGAGCNCATGCGGCTCCAGCAAGGTGAACTGTTCCCGAACCTGCAAAATCTGAATAGCCATCAACTTTNAAAAAGCCTCCGCCCCAATTCCAAAAACCTTGAACTGGATAAATGAAAGCTGCTATAAAGACAACAAGCATAAAGAAAGGCCATTGATTCATTCTTTCAGCAACTGCACCCGATACTATTGAACAAGCTGTTGCTACAAAAACTACTTGAAAAAAGAAATCAGCAGACTCTGCATACCCATAGCCATCAACAACTGTATCAGCAACTGTGTCACCAAAACCAAAGTCAAAAGCAGGCATCCAACCGCCGGCAAAATCGTCTCCCGGATACATGGCCAAATAACCACACAGCAAAAACATAAAACACGAAATTGAATATAGACCAACGTTTTTCGTTACTATTTCAGCAGTATTTCTTCTTCTAACTAACCCTGCTTCAAGCATTGTGAATCCTGCAGCCATCCACATCACTAATGCAGCAGTTAGAAGCATATATAAAGTATTTAAGGAATAACTTAATTCTTCCATAGCTCTATCTCCACATATACTAGAATGAAGCTCCTAGCGTAAAGAATACGCTATCTTCGTCTTCCATTTCACTTCCTTCCTCAGCTGAAAAATCGCTGTAGCCTACAGAAGCATCATATCCCAATAGTGGGAAAGCATATGCTACTAAGAAGTTTGTGCCATAACCATTATAGTCACCGTAAGAAATACTTACGTAATCATCAGAATAGAAAGCTTCCATATAATTAGCATCGCCTTCGAGAGGCTCATAGTATGAAAAACCCATGCCTTCATATGAAGCTGAGATATAGAATTCTTCAAAATCACCAGTGGTACCTGGGTAGGCGTAGTCAATATACCCTATGTCATAATCAATTACACCTTCGAAAACACCGGTGAAACCAGCGTAAGTGTCAAGCTCTAATCCAGCACCACCGAAAGCAACGTTGGACCCCCATGTTCCAGCGTAAAAGCCCGATTCATGTGAATAATCAAAACCACCACTGTAGCCAGGGTCATCCATAGTCTGAGTCATTCCTCGCCAAATATAGTTCGACGAAAAAGTAAAGTTTCCTGATAGTTCAGCAAACATTGGTAAAGTTAGAAACATGACTAAAGTCATCATTCCCTTTTTCATAAACATCTCCTTAAAAATGCGAAATATAAAAAAAAAGGGTCAAACCTTTCATAGAAAATCAAGCGCGTTCCTTCAGCTGTTGCCTACTTCCGTCCGTAATGGATGAACGATTCCGCTCCTTTTTTACCATGGAGATGGTTTAACTTTTAACCCATGTTAGATGGGCTCCTTTTATCCCATGGAGTATGGGCTATAAACACAATTTATAAATTAACATTATCCAAATTAATACCCTATAATGAAAAAGTCAACAGAAAAAAACGAATAAGGTAAAATTAAAGTTAATGAAAGGTAAAATTCAGATCCAAGATCATGATTCATGCGGAACAGGAGTCTTATTTAGTAAAAATAACGAATTCAATCATTCTGTAATTAAAAGAGCACTCTTATCACTGTCCAACATGAAGCACAGGGGCGCTTTAAGTTATGACGGAGTGACTACAGACGGCTGTGGAATACTACTTGATATTGACCGAAAATTTTACCAAAAAAAGCTACTGGAAGAGCAAAATCTCATATTACCAAATAATTTTTCTATAGCGGTTTTAATGGTACAGGATAATTTTGATTACAAAAAAAAATTCTCAGAAATTTGTTCAAAATTTGACCTAAAAATTTCAGCTGAAAGGGAACTTAACGTCGACAGAAATTTACTTGGAGAATTAGCTAGAAAGTCTTGCCCAAGAATAATTCACGCTTTCATTTCTCCAAAGAAAAACAATGACACTGAAAACTTAGAAGCTTCATTTTTTAAGATAAAAAAATACCTTGATAATAATTTTTGTGCAGAAAAAGAACTATATTGTGTAAGTTTCTCTGCCAAGACAATTGTATATAAGGGGCTCATTCATCCAGATGTATTTTCAAGTTTTTATTCTGATCTTGCTGACGAGAGACATAAATCAGCATCCTCAACTTTCCATATTAGATTCTCGACTAATACCTCGCCTAAATGGCACTTATCACAACCATACAGACTTATCGCACATAATGGGGAGATTAATACAATTTCGGGCAACAGAAATTGGGCAACAGCCAGAATCCAAAATTTTAAATCAAAGCATCTTGGAGATTTAAAAGATTATTACCCTCTAATTAATCAAAAAGGCTCTGATTCATCCTCCCTTGATAATATTCTTGAGTTATTCACTTTAGGAGGCATAAATGTCGGAAGAGCAGCAAGAATGCTTATTCCCCCATCTTGGCAAAATACTGATTTGATGGATCCTGATGAAAAAGCATTTCACGAGTACAATTCAATGCATATGGAAGCTTGGGATGGACCTGCATTAATATGCTTTCAAAATAATGACTATGTGTCATGTTTTCTTGATAGAAATGGATTAAGACCAGCCAGAATTGAATATTTTGACGATAACACAATATGTGTTTCATCTGAAGTAGGATCAAATGAAATGAAAGGTCTAAAGCGCATTGAAACTGGAAGACTTGGACCAGGAGGATTGATTCTCTTTGATAGAAACGCCAAAGAATTACTAATGAACGATCAAGTAGATAAAAAGCTTTCAACTTCAAAACCTTACAGAGAATGGCTGAAGGAAAATTCTAAACACCTTGAAGCAAATTTACATACTTATTCAGGCCCTGAAATGAGAGAGGTTTCTGAAAAATATTTTCAACAATCCTGCAATAGTTTCTTATTGAACAAAGAAGAAATGGAAATGTTAAGAGTCTATGCAATGGAAAGTAACGAACCTACAGGTTCAATGGGTGACGATACTCCTATATCTCCGATAAGTAAAAAAATAAGATCACTATATGATAATTGCAGACAAAAATTTGCCCAAGTAACAAATCCCCCAATCGATTCTCTTAGAGAAAAATCAGTAATGTCACTGGAAACTTGTATTGGACCAGAACTGAACATATTTGAAGAAACATCAGAACACGCAAATAGAATTGTTGTTAATTCTCCAATACTGTCTCACAAAAAATTTAATCTTTTACTAAAAAATAAAAAGTTTCCTTGTAAAAGATTCTCACTTGAATACAGAGAATCAGAAGGGTTAGAAGAAGCAATATTAAGAGTTCTTGATGATGTTGTAAAATCAGTAAAATTAGGGACAAACTTGATTGTTCTGGATGAAAAACAGTCAAGTAGCAAAATCCCCGTTATACCAGCACTTCTAGCAACTTCTGCTTTACACAACAGACTTATAAATGAAAACTTAAGAACTAAATGTAATTTAATAATTAATACAGCTTCAGCAAGAGATAATCACCAAATTGCTTGTCTTATAGCTTTTGGTGCTACATGTGTTCATCCATGGCTAGGTTTGCAAGCAATACTAAAAGTCTCAAATAATTCTATGGACCTATCATCTAATGAGCTGTGTGTCGCTTATAGAAAGTGCTTGAATAAAGGTCTTTTAAAGATTATGTCTAAAATGGGCATTTCGAATGTTTCCAGTTATAGAGGTTCTGGTCTGTTTGAAGTAATTGGGTTCTCTGATGAAGTAAATAGTCTTTGTTTTCCCAAAAATGATTCATTAATAAAAGGAGAATCTTTTGAGGATCTGCATAAAAAAAACATGCTTTCTATTTCTTTTGATGGTAGTGATGATCGGGTTGCAAAAGGCCTACACAAATTTAAACACAATGGAGAAGAGCATGCTTTCAACCCTGACGTTGTTATGAATTTACAAAATTCCCTTAAATCTGGTTCTTTCAAGGAATTTAAAAATTATTCTTCATATGTCAATTCAAGAAAACCCCTAGCTATTAGAGATTATTTTGAGCTTTGCTCAAATAATAAACCAATAAATCTTGAAGAAGTTGAGCCAATAGAGTCAATCCTATCAAGGTTTGACTCAGCTGGTATGAGCTTAGGGTCCATGTCTCCACATGCACATGAAACTCTAGCTGCTGCTATGAACGGATTGGGCTGTCGTTCAAATTCTGGTGAGGGAGGTGAAGATCCAAAAAGATATGGAACAAATTTAGAATCAAAAATTAAACAAGTTGCTTCTGGTAGATTTGGAGTTACACCTCATTATTTAAGAAATGCAGAAGTTCTTCAAATTAAAATTGCGCAAGGTGCAAAGCCTGGAGAGGGCGGCCAATTACCTGGTTCTAAAGTTGATTCTTACATTGCAGAGTTACGATATTCAAAACCTGGAATAACTTTAATCTCTCCACCTCCGCATCATGATATTTATTCAATTGAAGATCTCGCTCAATTAATTTATGACTTGAAACAGGTAAACCCAAAAGCATTAGTTTCAGTAAAGCTTGTTTCTGAACCAGGAGTAGGTATTGTTGCAGCCGGTGTTGTAAAAGCTAATGCAGATTTTATTACTATATCTGGTCACGATGGAGGGACTGGTGCAAGCCCAATATCTTCTATTAGGCATGCAGGTTCACCTTGGGAAACAGGAATGTATGAAACTCAAAATACTCTACTTCAAAGCAACTTAAGATCTTATGTAAGGCTCCAGACAGATGGCGGGCTTAAAACTGCAGAGGATGTAATAAAGGCTGCAATATTTGGTGCTGATTCTTTTGGTTTTGGTACAGCACCTATGATAGCTATGGGCTGCAAGTATTTAAGAATATGTCATTTGAATAATTGTGCTACTGGTGTGGCAACTCAACAACTAAGAATTATTAATGATCATTTTCTAGGAGAAGTAGAAAAAGTGCAGAAGTTCTTTGAATTTACTGCTCATGAAGTCAGAGAAAAGCTAGCAAAACTAGGCCTAAAGTCTTTAGAAGATGCAATAGGAGACACTTCTTTAATGATACTTAAAAAAGATTACAAGGATGAATCTGTAAAATTAGGATTTGATCGATTGCTTGACAGGTACAGACCAAATAAAAAGCAATCTAACGAACTCAAAAAGAATCTAATTAACAATTCCCTAAGCGATGAATCATTAAATAATTTGATTACAAAAAAGTTAAAAACTAATTTAGCCAAAGGAAAAGGGGGGTCATTTAATTTTGAAATTAAAAATACTCAAAGATCTGTTGGTGCTCGTTTGGCAGGTGATATAGCGGAAAAATTTGGCAGGGAAGGATTTCCAGAAAAAATAATTTTGAATTTTAAAGGAAATGCTGGACAAAGTTTTGGTTGTTGGAATTCAAAAGGTGTTGAATTGAAATTAAATGGATTGGCAAATGATTACGTTGGAAAGGGTATGAACGGCGGAAAGATTGTAATAACTAAAAATAAACATCTTAATCAGGAAAGACCAGTTTTAGTGGGGAACACATGTTTATTTGGTGCCACAGGAGGAGAATTTTATGCTACAGGTGTAGCAGGTGAGAGGTTTGCTGTAAGAAATTCAGGGGCAAAAGCAATTATTGAAGGAACTGGAGATCATTGCTGCGAGTATATGACTGGAGGCGAAGTTATAGTATTAGGGCCCGTTGGAAATAACTTTGGTGCTGGCATGACTGGTGGTTTTGCCTATGTTTTTGATCAGGATAGAAGCTTTGTTGATAAATGTAATAAAGATTTAGTTTCATTTAATAGAATCACTTCTCAAGAAATGGAAGCTCATAGGTCTTATCTAAAAGATAGAATCGCTCATTTCATTAAAGAGACTAACAGCAACATTGGTAATGAAATTTTAGAGGATTTTGAAAAGTATCAGAGCCTCTTTTGGATAGTAACTCCATATGCTGAAAACCTATCTAGAATTATTCGAAAAACACGAGAGGATGCTGCCTAATGTCATCAAATTTTGAATTCATAGACATAAAACGAATTGAACCTGAAACGAAATCAATCAAAGTAAGAAAAATTGAATTTGGAGAAATTTATCAAACACAAAACCTTGAATCTGTTAAAGAGCAATCAAGCAGGTGTTTGGACTGCGGAAATCCATATTGCGAGTGGAAATGCCCACTTCATAATTACATACCTGATTGGCTTAAATTAGCTCAAATAGGCTCAATTCATGAAGCAGCTGATCTGTGCCACGAGACAAATTCTTTTCCAGAAATATGTGGCAGGATTTGTCCGCAGGAAAAATTATGTGAGGGTGCTTGTACGTTAAATACTGGATATGAGGCAGTAACAATCGGTCAAATTGAAAAATATATTACCGATAAAGCATTATCTGAAGGCTGGAAACCAAAAAAACTTGCAGCAAGTTATTCAAAAAAAACTGTTTCAATTATTGGTGCTGGTCCGGCGGGACTTGCATGCGCTGAAAACTTAATAAGAAGGGGAATTAAATGCACTGTTTATGACAGATATTCGCAAATAGGGGGACTATTA
>FUFK010065918.1_pt1 | contig 19464 bp, 17 predicted proteins | sample 1021851 | NCBI WGS metagenome assembly FUFK01 (sample SAMEA51879418, study PRJEB19060) | metagenome
TATTTACCATGGTGCCATTTCTTGTCTTTTCCTATGTATTTACCAGCTTGTGCCTCTAAAATATCCCAAGTAGTAACAGCAGGATAATAAGAGAAACAATTCCAAAGCTGTAACTCGTCAAGTCTACGTCTAGGAACTTCTTTTGGTTTAAACCCTCTTTGAATGAACGCAGATATCGGGAGACGATAGAAGATAGCTCCATTTTCCATAATACAATGAAAAAGGATACTACGCCCTGTAATAGCCGANAGACCAAAAATAATGCAGTCTTCAACTTCTCCATGATGTTTCTTAAGGTCATAAAGATACTCTCTTTTTATTTGAGCATACTCTACAGGAATGTTTGCATTTAAATAAGCCATAATAAATCCTCATTTGATACTACCCCAGTTATCACCTTCTTCATAATCTACTTTATTTGGAACTTCAAGTGATACTGTTGACTCCATAATTTCTTTTATCTTTTCTGCTTGTTTAGAGTCCTGAACAGATATATCTAATTCATCGTGAACTTGTAGATGCGGTATGATACCTTCTTTGTGTAAATCAATCATAGCTTTTTTTGTCATGTCAGCAGCAGATCCTTGTATTAATCTATTTAAAGCTTTGTATGTGTAAGCTCGTTTGATCCCTGGTCCGTGTTCCGCCAACGCTGCATCGTGAGGTAATGGTTTATGTATTCCGAACTGATTGGGCTCCCACAAATGAAACCTACACAATCTACCTAAAAGCGTTCTTACTCTACCACGTTGCTGTGCTCTACTCATCACAGCATCCATGAGTTGTTTAACAAATGGAACTTTCGTATGGTATTGTTTAAATAGTTCTTCAGCTTGTAGTTTATTTATACCTAGTTCAGCTTGTAGTTTGTTTTTACCCATACCATAGAAAAGACCCAAATTGATCGTCTTAGCTTGAAATCTAGGTATGTTAGCCATATCTGCTACGATTTTATGAAAGTCTGCATCCTCGTTCTTGTACGCTTCAACAACATCGTCAACAGAAAAGAAACCTTGTAGCGCAGCATAGTGCACAACGAGTCTTGGTTCTTGTTGATTGTAATCAAAACAACCCCACTTACATCCTTCTTCAGGTATAAACAAACTTCTGATCCGTGGTCCGAGATCCTTGTTCCTTGCAGGTATCTGCTGTAAGTTTGGATTATTCATACTGAACCTGCCTGTTACAGTCCCGCCACTATCACCACGTAACTGGTTTATCTCAGCATGTATTCTACCACGTTTAGAATATTTAAGTATTGTATCTATAAAAGTTGTGTGTGCTTTGTTAATCTCTCTTGCTTTTGCAATAGCTTGCACGATGTTATGTGGGTGATTAGCTAAAAAGTTTTTAGTAAAACTAGGAGCACCAGTCTTTACAGTTCTCTCGTACGGTAAACCAAGTTTGTCAAATACTTTAGCGATAGATCTTGCAGCCCATATCTGCACATCTAATCTAGTCTCAGCAAAGATTGCACCTAGTAATCTGTTCTCTTCTTCAACCATATGTTGTTTTTCTCTAGCTGCTCTATCTGCATCNACACGCACACCAAGNAATCTCATATCAACCAACACAGGAAACAAAGCTAGTCTCCATNTTAAATATATCTTCTATGTCTTGATGTAAGATTTCTTTTTTCATTTCTTGCCAAAGTTCTAACGTAAGTTCTGCATCACGTTCTGCGTAAGCACCAACATACATAGCTGGTAGTTTGTACATCTCTGCTTTAGGATCTACACCCCAAGACTTTGCAGCTTCGTACAAAGCATTTTCATCTTTACCTTTACCTAAATAATCTCTAGATAAACCATTCAAATCATATCTAAATCTGTTTTCATCTACTAATGATGCGGCTATCATGGTGTCTACGATCTGACCCTTTACGTTGATACCTATTTTTCTTAACCAACAAATATCGTACATGGCATTGTGAAATATTTTTGTAGAATCTGTGTTCATCTGGTCTTGTAACCAGTTGAGGACCATCTTGCGATCCATGTTACCACCACCCTCGTGTGCTATGGGATAGTATGCACACCAATCATGTGTAGCTAATGATATACCCACAACATCACCAACACCGACAACAGAACCGGAGCCCATTCTTTCATTTAAGTTTGGATCTTTTGTTTCTAAATCTATAGCTATCTCATCATACTTACTTAGATCTGGAAAGTCTGTTGGTGGTATCCACTCTGTTTGTGGTTTAAATATCATTTTCATGCTTACATTCTCCTGCTATTGCCATGTATGCGGCTGCATCTACGTACGTGTCGCTAGTTGGCTGACCAAATTTAGTTCTTGCTACTTTTAACAAAGCCATCATCACAGCAGCATCGTGTGCCGTAATCTCTTTATCAAGATATGCTGTCCATAACTTTGCTATGTTTGCATGATTTACTATTTTATCACCATAGGTTTTTGCTCTAGGTCCTATGATAAGTTCTTTCGCTAATTGTAAAGCGTCTTCTGTTTTCATATTTTATATCCTTTGTATATGTCTTTTGGTCTGATGATGTGTAAATGATTTTTAGTTCTAGTTGCACCAACATAGAACAATCTATTTTCATCGTCAGGATTTTGTTCGTAATTTCTTTGTGTGTTTCGAGATAGATCTGTCAGGAGAACTACGTTATCCTGCTCACCACCTTTTACCCCATGTATTGTAGATAAAACTATTCTAGGTTTAGAATTTAATTTTTCACCATTCTCCCTCATACGTCTTATATATCTTACTTTCTTCTCTGGTGCATCATCAAAAGCTTCATACCAAACTTTATGTGTTTTCAAACCTCTTTTGTTTATTAAGTCATTCATGTTGTATGTAGAGTCTTTGTCTAAATATTTTAATTCTTCTTTTTGATAATGCTTCGGTGACATGTAAGACGCTATTCTCAATACTTGTTCATAATTTACATCCACACCTTTACGCACATTTTCCCAATCTGTAATTGCTTTGTACAAATCTTGTTCTTTGTTTGTTTTAAACTTGTTCTCGTAATACAACCCTTGTGAGTATAAGTGATCTTCTAAATCATTTAACATAAATCTAGTTCTAGCTAGCACTAGCCAACTACCTTGTTTCATGTTAACTTGTTCAAAGTCATCATAATATGAAAGTAAACCTCTTTGCGTTTTTGGTCTCCACTCTTTTGGTAATCTATTTTGTATTTTGTTTATTATCCTTGATGCAATATCATGCACAACCTGCGGTATTCGGTATGACTGTGTCAGCTGCATTATCTTTCCCGTCTGTGTTATAAAACTATCTACGTCTGCACCAGCCCATCTAAATATAGCTTGATCATCATCACCTGCAATAAAAGTATCTTGTGTTTTATCCCATATAGATCTTGCCATGTCCCATTGTGATAGAGATAGATCTTGTGCTTCATCTATGAATACAACATCAAACTTAGGTGACTTGTCAGATTTAATAAATTCTGTAATCATGTCTGTAAAATCTATTAGTGTATAATCTTTCTTGTATTGATTAAGATCAGATACAAACTGTTTTAGTTGTTGTATTGTTATATCTTGTGTGTGTTCTTTTAAATTATATTGTCTTTCTGGTGTAATATTACGTAACTTAGCCATTTGCACAATACGTAGTAAATCACTTTTAGTTGTAAATAATCCTGTGTGCTCGTTATCGTATTCGTTGTAATCTAAATTGTAACCAGTTTTGTTTCCTAGATCCTCGTAGTGTCTACGTTGCATCACATCTTCTTTCTTAATGCCAAGTCTTCTAAACGCCAAAGAATGTAACGTTCTGAAGTATGGAAGGTCATCCTCTGATAAATTAAACTTAGACATGGCTCTATCTCTAGCATGGTACGCAGCTTTTTGTGTAAAGGAGAAGTATCCAATTTTATTTGGATCTGTTTGTTTTAAATACTTATCTACCTCGTTTAATAATGTTGTGGTCTTACCTGTGCCTGGTGGACCCAGTACAATAGTTTTCAAAACGCATCCTCCTTCTTAAACTTACGTTCTTTTATTTTTATTTGTTCTTTCTCAAACTGTTTTAATCTTATTACAGATAGCTTCTTTTTACCTATATTCATTCTTATGTGCTCACAACCATTGTGTTCTAGTAACCAAAACAATGTCATGTCATACTTCTCTGTCCATTTGTGTCTGTGTAAAAACTTGTGATAAAAATGTGTGAATATAAAATGATGATGTGTGTCTTTGTTCCATACGTTACCAGCCTCCATATCTTCTTTTGTTGCACCCTCTGCTGTTCTGCTAGTGCAATAGTTCTCTAAGTGTTGAGATAGCTGTTCTAGTTTAGATGCACCAGTTGGTGCCTCTATTATTTCTGGATTAGACATCAACAATGCAACCATGTCCTTATAATCTTTTGGTTTTATTGTTGGTGGAAACTTATGTATTTGATTCATACATGCCCTTACAAATAATCTTTGTTCTTGTAGTTCTTCTGCTTTTAATTCTACTCTTTCNCCNTCTACGTTTAATCTAAATATCTTTGGATCTAACTCTACTATCTGTAAATCAGATAGTTGTGGAAACAAACTTTGCGTGCCTATTCCATACTTTCTAGTCTTACATAACTGTTTATCGCAGTGATTACACATTGGTTCTTCATTACATTTAAAACCATAGTCTTTGTTATCTTTTCTAAATTTTGTAATCTCGTCATGTCTGAATGGGTTTACAAAGTGTTTGTAATTAAACTCATCTAGTTTATCAGCCCAGCTATCTGGCCACTTCTTTTTTGCGTACACTCTAAATTGAAACATAACCCTATCTCTGCCATCATCTAACTTTTCTTTAGTTAAAGATTCTAAACAAGGTGGTCCGTCATCAAACTCTGATGGTGGTCTTTCTATTTTTAAATCTTGTAATTCTTTTGGTGTGAGAGCACCGACCTCTACAGAATTTAAAAAGGCATCTATTTTAATTGCTTGTCCTTTAGAATCAAAGCAATATCTTGTTGTATTTTTATAATTAAAGTATGGTAAATTTAAAAAATTTCCTGTATCATCTTGCGATTTTAATTCAATTTGTTTTGGAAATACTTCAGCGTTACCAAATCCTAACACAGCACTCAAAGACACTAATTTATCTCGCATTAGTTTTGCTGGCACAAAGTCTGTTGTAAATAAAAATATATGTGCTCCACCACTTTTTGATCTACAGACCCAAAGCGGCACACCCATTGGTAGTTTGTTTAAAAGTTTTCTGTGATCAAGATTGTATTTATCTACATCAATACAACCCCATCTACATTCGTTATTCTCGTTAATGGGTATGATACCAAGACTAGGTTCTATACCATTGAGATGGTCCTCCCAATGTTTATTTGTTACAGGTTCTCGTTTAACAAACGAAGTACCTTTTATTTTGAGTCCATCGGCACCCTTCTTGTCCACATAGGTGCAACCATGTGCTCGCATTAATCCTGTAAATATCTTTCTAAAAGCTTCCATAATTATTTTTGGGGGCGGGTCCAGTCTCCCATCACCGCCCCTCTATCTTCCCTAGGAAGTTTTTAGTACGGCGAATCGGATTTGGATTCTTGATCTCCGTGTTTAGCTTCGATAGCGCCTTTAGCAACACTGTTACTAAAACCCTTTACCGTTTTGTAAACATTTTGATCAGATACAGGTCCTTTTCTAGACACATCCCAACCAAACCATGTACCTTTATCGTTTGATTGCTGAACTGCTTTTAAAGTATAAATGTGGCTATATGTTGGCGGTGTAAAAATACCATTTTTACCCTGCATCTTTAANCCNGACATCATCGAGTTCCATTTTCTGCTAATCTTAAGTTGAGTAGCTTTCATNGAAATCAAAGCTGTNGTAGGATTTTTACCTAGCACATAAACAAAGTGACTAACAGTGTTCTCTAGATAATTACCGTTTGGTAATCTGTCTTTGTTAAAAGAATCTCTAGTTGTTTTAGGTAGATCATCACCAGCTTCATATATTTTTACTGGTGATCCTGTTCCACCTTTACCTCTGTCTTGCCACTCTATGTATTGTCTTTTGTAATACACAGGAATCACATCGATACCAGTGGCACCGTCATGTAATTCATTGGTTACTGAATTAATAATCATACCAGGTTCTGCCCCCTTGATATATTTATTATCCATCTTATTGCATTCTGGCGACAGCTGTCCCAGAACTTTCATAAACGGAAGTGCTAGATCCTCTTGTTGTATGTTTAAACCTTGACCTGCGTCAGCTTCAAACATATTAGCACTAAGCTCGTTTTTCTTTTTTGTTTGTACTTCACTCATGTTTATTGTTTCCTTTTTATTGTTGTTTTGTTTCCAACATATATGTTGAAAAGTTCCGTTGGCATTTCTTTACCTGCCTCCATACGCTCACGGACTAGCGCTTTTAGAGTCATGGGTTCGACCTTCAGCTTTTGCATCGGATCAAGACCCCGACTCTTTGCAAGTTCGGCATAATCAGCCGCCTTGTTATCCTCGTTACGACCGAACGATACGGATATCTCGTTTTTGATTATATCGCCCAGGCCATTCTCACGAAGCCAGTTAAACGCCTTCTCTTTATTTGCTTGAGTTATAGTGGCGCTGTAATTTGTTTTTACTTCTACAGACGAACCGTCTTGTAGTTTTAAAAAAGATAAACCCATTTCTGATAACATTGTCGGTATAACTTCACCAGACAAATATTCTATATCTTTCTTTTTTTGTTTGACTGCATCTTCTTGTATCTGCAGTTGCTCTTGTTGAGCTTGCAGTTCCTTTATCTTATCTGCAAGTTTATTTATGTTAGTAGTTCTATCTAGAACTTCTTCTTGGTCTTTCTCAAAATCAATCGTCATTCTTTGCTCCTGTTCCGTAAATATCAATCTCTATTGGATAGTATCTTTTTTCTTGTCGATCCCACTTCAAGAGATTCAATCTACCATTTGTTTGTTCTGATATCAAACAGCAGACTACACCTATTATAGCAGGATCACCTGTTAATAACAAGTAGTCTGTTGGTCTGAAATCTTTTAAAAGATTTTTTAGTTTGATTATTAGCGGACCAGGAGAAAAAATCATTTGTGATCTTTCATCCAGTAAAAATTTTAGAACACCATATTCTGCTGCACCCATAATATTAAATTTAGGACGGCCTTCCCTTGTGCCTGCAATTTCTTGCACAACATAAACATGTGGCGATCTTTCTTTTTTCACCTCTGAATAATTAATACTTTCTTTATCTTTCATATTGACTTTATAATAAAATCCTATATACATGTCAATAGAAAGATGAAATATAAATTTAAATTAAAGCCATATGCACACCAACTTACTGCGTTGGAAAAATCTTGGAACAGAGATACGTTTGCATATTTTATGGAAATGGGTACTGGCAAAACAAAAGTACTAATAGATAATTTATCAATGCTTTACGATAAAGGTAAAGTAGATGGTGCATTAATAGTTGCACCTAAAGGTGTGGTGGGTACTTGGTACAATCAAGAGTTGCCTACACATCTACCTGACCATATAGAGAATGTGACCATTTTGTGGCAATCAAATATAAATAAGAAACAAGAAAAAAAATTAAAATCTCTTTTTGAAATAGAAACAGCTCTACACATATTAATAGTAAATGTAGAGGCTCTTAGCACAGAAAAGGGTAGGTCTTTTGCTGCACAGTTTTTAAGATCTCATAAATCTTTAATGGCTATTGATGAGAGCACAACGATAAAAAACCCAAAAGCAAAAAGAACTAAAAACATATTATCACTAGCATCTTTAGCAAAATACAGACGTGTAATGACAGGATCGCCTGTAACTAAAAATCCATTAGATCTGTACACACAGTGTCAGTTTTTGGACATACATCATCTTGGACATGAGTCTTACTATTCATTTAGAAATAGATATGCTTTGATGAAAAGTGCCAACATATCAGGTCGTTCTATAAATTTGGTTGTTGGGTATCAAAATTTAACTGAACTATCGAATAAATTAAAACCTTTTTCATATAGAGTGTTAAAAGATGATTGTTTAGATCTACCGGATAAAGTGTATATGAAGCGAGAAATACAACTTACTGATGAACAGAAAAAACTTTACAAACAAATGAGACAAGAGGCTTTAGCTACATTAAATGGTAAAACAGTAACAACCATGACAGCTCTCACACAGTTGATGAGACTACATCAAATAACATGTGGTCACTTTTCTGCTGACGATGGAAGTATACAAGAAATAAAAAACAATAGACTATCTGAGTTGTTAGATGTTTTAGATGAAATAGAAGGCAAAGCAATTATTTGGGCACACTACCAACACGACGTTAGAAACATATTTAAATTGTTAGAGGACAAGTATGGTCCAGGTTCCGTGGTCCATTATTATGGTAAGACGTTACCTGAACAAAGAGACTACGCTATTAAAAATTTTAAAGACAACGATAAAGTTAGATTCTTTGTAGGCACACCACAAACAGGTGGATACGGTATAACACTAGTACAAGCTAATACAGTTATCTATTACTCTAATGGATATGATCTAGAAAAAAGAATGCAATCAGAAGACAGAGCACACAGAATAGGGCAAAAGAAAAAAGTGACATATGTAGATATAATAGCAGAAGATACTGTAGATACAAAGATCGTAAAGTCTTTACGTAAAAAAATTGACATTGCCTCAAAAGTTTTGGGCGAAGAAGTTAAATCCTGGATTTAAGTTATAAATCTTTCTAGTAAAAGTATTGCTACGGTCCCCACCGCAGCTAAAAGAACCCAATAGATTTTGTCTATTTTACCACCCAATTTGTGAATACCATTGTGCATATGTGTAATATCTTTTTTAACACCCTTGATGTGTCCATATAGGGATACGATATGTTCTCTAGTTGTTTTAGGTTCAATAGCCATTAAGTTCTGTTCCTTGCTCTTATAATCTGTTCTTCTGGGGATAATAAAGCTGTCTCTGTAGCTGTCAACCCTGTTTCTGGTATCACGTTTGCTTGAGGTGGTGGTTGTAGCACCGCACCAGTTCTAGGTAATGGTGGCGCCGTGCTTGTTGGAATGTCTTGAATTAAAAAGTCTGCTGGGTTTATATCAAAACTAGATGTCAATGGTAGTTGTCTAAACAGTCTATCTAATACTCTTAAAATAGGATTAGCTACTTGAAAAGGATTTGCTTCACCTATGTTTCTAGAGATCTCTCTAAATCTCTCTTGTATGTCTTCTGATGGAAAATACGGTGTAAACTTACCTTTATTTAAAGCTTCAAAAGTTTTTGCAGCTACTTGTCTATCTTTAAATTCTGTTCTAAGTTTTTCTGTGCCAACACCTAANAGTTGTGCTGCTTTTATATCTCTATACATTTCTCTTTCAACATTAAATCTAGCTCTATTACTTGCAATAAATCTTTCAATAACATCGTTAGGTGTTTTTCTACCACCAGATAACACACCAAATACACCACCAGTGAACTCTCTTCTAGCGTTACGAATACCTGCTTGATAGTTCGTAACTTTAAAACCCATGGCATCTAATGGTTTAATATCTACACCTCTAAATCCGAAGAACCCTGCCACCTCTGGTAACACTCTATACTCTTCTCCTCTTTTACCTACACCAAGAAAAGGTCCAACTCTATCTGTTGCACCTAACCCTATTCTAACAAACTGTTTGTAAGATGGCGCTAATGCTACAGCCAAATGTCTTATTTGTATTGCAAGTTTATCACCAGCTGCAGTTTGATCTGTATATAATTTTCTACCATCCGCTGTTACACCACCCCTAAACCAAAGATCATTCATAGCCTCTGTAAAGATTGATTCTGATATAAATGGATCAGATAGTTCTCCAAAAGCAGCTGCACTACCTCTAACAAAACTATCTATTAAAGATTTTTCATTGTCCTCACCTCTTTGTACAGCATTTAATAATGTTACAAACGGTCTAGCTAATGTGTCGTATGCGTTACCATGACTAAAATCTACATACATAAGATCACCATTTTCTTTTCTAATAGGCACGATTGTAGAATTTTGTGACCATTCAGGTAAAAATCTTTTTAATGCTTTTAATTCATCTTCTGTAATATCGTATAAAGCTTTTGCACCCTCTGTGACAGTAGCAGGAACCACAACAGTAGTTGTTGCCATACCAGCCAATCTTTTAAAACCTATGCCTTTCAAAGGATTTGTGCTTGTAAATATGTTTACACTACCTGTTACAGGATCTCTTATTTCTTTGAACGCACGCTCTACAATATTTGTAGACGTTCTCAATATTTCTGATGGAAATGACATAAAGTTACCAAACGGCAATACACGTAATGCTCTAACGGTATCAGATACATACGCATAGTTTGGCACTGTGTTTCTTACAATATCAGCTGCTTCTTCTTTTAATTGTCTCGGTGTTCTAGATATGCCAGCTTTACCGTAAGCAGTCGCTAGTCTTTTTCTTTCTATTGCAAAGTTATATATTTTAAATAAATCATCCTCTGCCACGTATAGATCTTGAAAAAATTTACCCGTCTTTTTTAATTTATTTAACATTGGGCGTAAAAAATTATCCGTGTTTAACATGCCCTCACCAAATTTTACATCTCGTAATAAATTTTTAAGATCTCCTATTTGAACCTGTGAGTTTACAACTCCTAGCTCTAATAGTTCTCTATATACTTTGTTTGCTTCATCACCTCTTGTGCCCACCTGTAGAGCACCAAAAGATTCTGTAAAAGCATCTTTAATTAATTTAGGATTTTCAAATAATGTTCCGTTTGCACCTGCAAAGGCACCCGCACTAAATACGTTACGTAAGTGTGTTGGTATGGACAAAACTGTTTTTGCTATTTGTGATAAACCTTTTGGAAATAAAATCATATTTCTATATCCAAATGTTATAAATTTTTCTGGTAATGTTGCACCTTTTCTTTCACCTCTAAAAAATGCACTAACATTGTTAGCATTACCTATGCCTTCAGCTATATCCCTAGATGTAAATGTGCCTTTTAGTGGATTAACAATTTTACCACTTTTCATAAACGGGTCTAAAAATTCATCTAACTCTACTATTTCTTGATTAGGTAAATTTCTAATAGCATCTGATTTGTTAGTATAAAAAAATCCTCTTGATCCTCTCTTTATAAGATCATCATTAACTAATTTTAAATCACCAAAAAATTGTGTTGTTCTAGCTATGGATGATAGCTTTGTCATGGCGTTAAACACAGAATATCTAGGGTCTTTTATTTCACCAAATAATTCTCTAAAAACTTTACTACCTTTACCTATAACAGTTGCGGTTTTACCCTCTGGATCTCTTGCAAATTTACCTTTTGTTACCGTTCTAGCAAATGTTTTTAATACATCTGGTGTATCTGCACCTGCTGTAAGATTTATATATTTAAAAACTGGTAGCTCACCTTTTGGTCTTGTTTTAGGGACACTCTCTAATACGTTTCTAACCATAGCTCTTGCTTCTTGTTCTGGTAACTCGCTAACAGTTTTGTTATTTCTTTGAGTAAATCTAGCGTATCTTTGAAATAACTTTGTCGCTTTTTGCATAGCCTCATCTGTTGGCTCATAGTTTGCAAAAGGTAAAATAGATTTTTCTTCAAATATTTTATATGTGTTACCAATGTATTGTTTTACACGATCACCCATAATTTCTTCTAATTCATTTATGTTTACGTTAACTTGATCTGGTGAACTTCTTCTTTTAACAAAATCCAATAGTTCTACAAAACCACCTCTTGCAGTTTTTAAGGCATCGTACATCTTTTGTATGTCTTCTTTACTAGATTTTTTCTTTGCCATAGTTTCAGATACTTTAGCCCAAAGATCTACATCAACGTCTGCTCTTAAATTACCTTTGAACAACGCTTCATCAAGTTGTCCTAAAAATTGATCTTTTTCTTTTTGCATTGACTTGTCAAATATTCTTGATGTTGGTGCAAACATCCTATCGATCTGTTGTGTAAATTTACCTACGATACTTTCTGCAGTTTTAGCATCACCCATCTTTCTACCAAACTGTTTCATTTTAGCTTCAAATACTTCTTGTGGTTTTCTACCTCTAGCTCTAAAGGCACCACCTAATTTATCTACTAGTCTTAAGAATTGACTGTCACTGTAGGCTAAATCTTTTCCTCTCTTTGCTAATTCCTTAACACCTTTACCAACACCATATGCAAATGGTGTAAACAATACACCCTCTGTTCCAAATCTAACTCTATTTAATAATTTACGTAAAGCTTCACCTCTTGCAGTTGGATCTTCTTCTCTATCTATGGCTGTGGGTCCACCAAATAAATCTCCAAACGAACCTATTTTATCTATATCTGCTACAAAAGCCTCACCCGTTGCGCCACCAGCTACACCTGCAGCAAATCTTTTGTATCCTGCTTTGCTATTTAATTCTTCAGTTTTTTTTATTGCTTTTTGTAAATTAGGATTTTTAAAATCTACCATGTTGCCAGCTGCTTTTGTCTTAAATGCTCTATCAGCTAGTTTTTGCCCTAATCTAAAACCTACACCACCTGGTATACCTATCTGCGTAAATGCCTCTGTAAGTTTACCTACGGCCCTTCTTTGGGCATATTCTTCAAAGGGATTGATTTGATCAAAAAATTTTTCTACATCTGCAGCCACATCAGTTCCTGCTCCGAGGTCCAAGAGTTCTGCTGCAAGAGAAAAGACTCCTTCTGGAACTTTAATTAATCCTGATGCTATTCCTGCAGCTCCTGCTAGAAAAAAGTTTGCGTCGTTGTTTAACTCTGGTCCGGCAAGAGGATCATATGTCTTGACCATTTATCCTCCTATGCTTGTGGGTCGTCTATATCAAGCCCAAAACTTGGCATTGGCTCCATGTCCGGTGTATCTTCGTCTGGTGCTATAGCTTTAGATATCGGAACAAACTGACCATTTTTTAATTCAACCGGTGTTAATAAAGGTGTGTTACCATCAAAGCCATCAAATCGAACATAACCACTAGTTGTCACTGCTGGACTATTAACTAATTGTCCTGCATCATTAACGATTGTAAATATTGTGCCCGGATTAAAAGCTCCTGTTTTTAATGTTGCAACTCTAGACTTTGCATCGGAAGGTAAAAATTGTGCGCTAGTGTTTACACCCGGTGTGTTGTCTATTATTCTTTGTTTTGCTATTGCAACACTTCTTGAATCATTTGGAAAATTTTCCATAGCTTCTTTGGCATACTCAGTGTCGCCTCTACCTGCTAGTTCCATTTCTAATAGTTCTTTCTTTTGTTCAAACTCTCTTTCACCTGCTAATACACTAGCAGCAATTTGTCTTCTTTCTGCTGCTCTAGCAGCTCTACTTTGTTGAAGCATCATAGCTGGATCTCTAGCTGCTACTGCAGCTGTTTGAAATATATTACCTTGTGATGGGTTTGATAAAATATTTAAACCAAAGTTTTGAAGAAAATCATATATACCAGGATCAGCTCTTGGTGCTCTTTTATCTAAATCAGATAATATCTGATCTACTTTATCACCTTCTTTATAACGCTGTCTCATACCGTCCATGATACCCACATTCTCTGTGCTACCACCCATTCTAAACATTGGTCTTTTTAATATTCTACTCATATTATGCTCTTTGCGGTCTAAATAAACTTCCTATCGTAGAAGCAACTCCAAGAGCTGTTTCTAGTCTTGATAGACCTGGTGTTTGTGTTTGTGTGCTTGAACCAGGATATCCAGAGATTAATTGTGTGATACCTCTGCCAAGAGTATCTAATCTAGTTTGTGGTTCAAACGCTTGTAATCTGTTTGCTTCTTGTTGAGCATCTAAAACTCTTTGTTGTTGCAATTGTTGAGCGGCGCCCACCTGACCCAATGATGCAATATCTGCTCTTTGTAATGATGGTAACGCACCAGCTAATCCTGTTTGTGCCTCAAAAATACCAAATCTATTTGAAAAATCTTGTTGTCTTCTACCTACAGCGTCTTGAAAACCTTGTTGTAGTAATCCTGCTTGTAATAAAGCTCTTTCTCTATCTGCTCCAGAACCATACTCAGCAAGTTGCACACCTGCTCTACCTGCACCAAGAACACCTAATTCTGCTTGTTGGTCTCTTAATGCTTGTTCTTGTATTGCTCTGTTTCTATCAAATTCTGCAAGTGTTGTATCAATTACAGATGATTGATATGGAGACATAAAATCAGATACTGTGCCTGCACCTGTTCCCGCCCCGGATCCTAACATACCTTGTGCACCTGCTAATGTAGTTTGTGCTTGTTGTAAAAAAGGTTGATATGATCCAATACCTTGACCAGCTAATGTAGCTGCTTGTTGTTGTAATGGATCTTGTGCTGCAACTTGTGGTGCAAATCTAGCTGTATTTAATGGTACAGATGTAAGACCAACTAATTGTGTTGCGTAATCTTTTGATAGATCTTGTAAAAATTCTGGTGCTTGTGTTAGTGTTCTTGTTACTGCCATTATGCTACTCTATCCTCTAGTTTTTTCATTGTTGCGTACATCTTGTCAGCGCCTTTGTCGACGTCTCCGCCGCCTGCTGCTCTCACTGCATCTGCAGTAAATACAAATTCATTTTTAGATAGTCTTGCTGGCACATCATCAGCTTTCTCTGCTCTGCCCATAGGCACAAAACCACCACCTCTTAAATCCATTTCCATACCACCCATGTCCATCATGCCACCTTCAGCCATAGACGCTATTCCACCTTTTGCTGCTCTGAATTTATTCTGTAATCTATCTATTTCCATTTGTAATTCTTGCATTTCTGCTGGATTTAATTCTTTTACAGGTTTACCAAATAATTGTATGGCTAAGTCATCAGACTCATCCCCTAAAATATCTGATGCCATCATACCAGATGTATCTTGTCTTTTACTCATTTCTGGCACAACCTCTTGTAAAAACTCATCAAAAGACATGGTTGGAGGTATTAGACCTTTTTTCTTCATATCTAAATATGAATCGTAAGTATCTGACATCGCTTCATCATAACCATAACTTGCTTTCATAATACCACCATCTTTAGCTTCTGGTAAATTTTCTAACATTCTTTTTCTTTTCATAAATTTTTCAAAATCTTGTAATATTCTATCTTGCAACATGCTTTTATCTCTATCTTGCATGTCTTGTAAAAATTCTTCAAAGTCTTTTTGATCACCCATGATACCACCTTCTTGGGCTTGTTGTCTTTTTTCTGTAAAGTCTACGGGTTCACCAGCTGCAAACGACGCTGCCATTTCTGTTGGTGTAAATTTTCTAGCTTCAACATCAGGTAAGAAACTTAATCCTATCGCTTGTCCTGCCTTTGGATCTGTAACGTTTGCTAGTCTTCTTATGTCTCTTAAATTTAATCCTACGTCTTGACCCGTGAACGCTGGATCGTCTTTATCTTTTGTAAATGCACCAGCTAATAATCCTGAACCAATGGCTAATGCTTGTGGTGTCATTAACAAATCTGCAATAGATTTATCTGTACCTAATCTGTCTTTTTTAAAAAAGTCTATTGTCTTTCCTATAAGTCCTTTATCATCGTCTGTACGATTTGATGTTGGAATAAAAGGTGGTGTGCCATATACGCTTCCCTTCACTCCAAATTCATCTAATATGTTTCCTGTTCTTGCTATTTCACCTGTTCTTCTGTCTATTGGTCCAGTAGTTCCAGCTGGGGTTCTGCCACCTGTAAATATATTACCAATTCCTCTAAATATATTTGATATAGATCCTTTACCTATATTCTCTCCTGTTGTGCCCATTCCAGATGTTCCAGGAATACCAAATTTATCAAGACCAAAACCTAATGCGGCTGCTCCTAAAGCTTTACCTGCATCACTTTTTACAGCTTTTTTAATTGGGTCCATAATTTTCTTTTGGAAAAACGAACCTATACCATAGTTTCGTCTACCGTCTTGGCCCATTATTCCGCCGTATGCTCTTAACTGTCTGTTCATTTGAAATCTAGATATTGCCATAGTTTAACACATTACTTGGTTTTCGGGAACAAATCAAGCGAAGGCATGATTACCTTGACATCCCTTCTGATGTCAGCTTCTGGCACGCCTTTTGCCTTCCATTCTTCCTCTGTATTGTATTTTTCACCTGTTTTCAAGTTCGATATTGTAGTTATTATCTTTTCTGGCTTTATTGTTTGCATTACGTTGTTACCTCTCTTGGTTCTATTTCTAATATTGAAGCTATAACATGCAGCTCATTTGCATCAGTAGCTTGGACTTTCAGGGCCTCACTAGCCTCCATAACAAGAGGTTGGGTAAGTAGCTCTGTTGTAGTATTTGAAGATATAGATTTGCTCTTAAATAAGCTAAATATATTAGACGATGCGTCCACCAACGTCACTGTTATACTAGCTCCTGATCCTGCATCTTCAGATACTAAAATCGATTTAACCACAGCAGTTTTAAACGACGGCACCGTGTATAATGTCGTAAGGTTCGTAGTCGTTAAATCTGCTTTTTTATTTATAAAACTATTTGCCATTAATTTACAAAGAAGCTTTCTGCCTCCATCTCATCTTTTAACTCTTGTTGATACGTCGTATTTAATTTTTGTATAACACCATCGAGATCTCTAACCTGTGCATCTGCTACAGATTGTTTGTAGGTTTCACTTGGTCTTGTTAATACTTGTACTATCTTTGCCATTATCTATATAAACTTGCTAGTCCTCCATATCTAAATGATCCCATTTCGTCTGATCCTCCCGGTCCTGCCGATCCAGGGGAACCGCCCCCACTTCCACCGTTTGAACCAGAATCATCACCATCACCACCTGTTAAAGCGACTTCATCATAAACGTTACCTATATTAATTCCAGTTGATGCATCGGTAATGTTTCCAGTGTTGTAATCAATATCAGTTCCAGAATCTGTGCTTCCTAAAGTGTCTTGAATATTTTCAAATTGCATACCCTTTGCAGTTACACCACCACGTTGAGGGCCTATTTCATTTGGGTCTCCACTATCAGGTAAGAGTCCTCTTCGTTGACCTAAATTTAAAAGACCTTTACCTCCAGCAAAAGCTAAGGGACCTAGTATGGGCCCTAATAAACTAAAAGCTAACGCTCTACCAATTATAGAACCTAATCCACCAGGTTTTTGTTGAGATACAAAACCTGTGCCTTTATCTTTATCTCCATCATCACTAGATGTGCCTGTAAATCTTTCAATACCTGCAATACCTTTATCCAAAAGTTTATTGGTAACGTATTGTTTAATTAACGCTGGTCCTACTTCTGTTAATGCTCCTAATGCCATTATCTTCTACCATCCGGTTGTATGTCTAATCTAAATGTTCCAAGTTTCCAATCTTGAGACGTGCTTATGTTTTCTATTTTTAATGCAATGGCTCTAGCTCTGGCTCTTGTGTCTACCTTAGTTGTAGATGAACTAACATCAAAAGGTCCAAGTGATGAGCTTGCCGCTGTATCATTAGAATAATTTTTTAAGTTTAAAGTCACTCTTGTATTTCCTGTTTGAGATATAAAGTCAGGCACAAATCTTCTTATCTTCATTATAAACTCTCCGTCTCCTCTAATATCTGCCGTGCCTGTTGTAGCACCTCTTGCCACTCTTTGTGTAATATCAAAATCACCAGATAATATGTTTGCAGTGATTGCTGTAACTGAACCACCTTTAACCTGGTCGGTTCCTGTTTCGTGTTGATAGTATGTAGTAATTCCATCCGTGTTCCCTTGTACATACGTAGAAGAACTAGATCCTTCAACACCATCTGCATCATACTCCATAGCGTGTGGTTTACCAAATACAGCAGAATCAGCCCAGGCTGTTCTAGCTAGTGTGCCCACTGTCCATATTGGTCTTTGTGGTGATGAATCTTGATAATTATAACAAACCATTTTATTGACTACAGAAGAATTAGATGTTGGATAGAACCACATAATCTCACCAAACAAATTATTTAATCCCGCAAAAATCATTTGATTACCAGAATCTAAATTAACATCATCGTATACAAAGTCTTCTACTAAACATGGCAGTGTTTCAAGAGCACCAGCGTATCTAAAGAAACCATTTTCTGACATCCAGTATGCAGCACCATCTACTTCTACTGCTGCGTTTTTACCTACAAGTCCACAGTTTGTGCCTGTTTGCACAAAGGCAAATGTAAATGGTTGACCTACGAATCTTTGTAAAAACAAAGCTGTATCTGTATACACATAAATTGCATCTCTACCTCTAATCGCTCCAACGATCCGTGATCCGTCGGCCAGTCTCTGTGTACCAGCTGTATTAGTTGCTGTAGGTGTATACGTGTTAATATCCTCTTGGTCCGAGAATCTAATAAACATATCATCTTGTGTAGACTTTGTACCAATCGTTGTTTCTGTACCAAAGAATACTAAGTGTCTGTCCGGTGTAGATACAATCATGTGTCTTGATGCAGTTGGTGCACCAGATATAATTGTTGCTCTAGAATTAGTTGCATCTGTTGCTGCAGAGTCCCACTCAAAAACCTCACCATCTACAATTAAACAAATAGCTTTGTCACCAAAGTTATCAATGGACCACATACCAGGGTCAACAACTAAGTCACCTGATGCTGCCTCACCCCAAGCCACGAAGTTAGATGTGTCTGTGACTGTAGCGCCAGATGAATGTGATGCTGCAGTTGTGTTCCTTACGCCTCTTGTTACACCAGTTAATGTATTTGTTGATATACCTGTGTAAGATATTTCTTCTGTTCCTATTTGCACAAAGTTTGTACCAGAGGATGGAAACTGTGATGCATCGTTTAATGTTATACTTGTTGTAGACGCATCTATGTCTGATGATAAAACAGTTGTAAAAGCTCCTACTTCTTGTCCACCCCAAGATCCAAGAGACCAACCAAAACCTTGAGACTGCACATCAGGTCCTACTCTATAATAATGTTTAACTCTAATACCACCTGATTCAGATGCACCAGATCCTGACTCTGCGGATGGCATTGTGATTGTAATTGTGTTTGAAGATGGCACTGTGGTTACCATAAATCTTATGTCATCAAAGTTTGCTGCAGCATAATCAGAGTTAGTTGCAGTTGAAAAATTATCTAGTAATATAATATCACCTGCTTGAATACCGTGATCTGTAGAAAAGTTTATTGTAACTGTCGTTGATCCGTTAGTCGTGCTGAATGCATTTGTAAGCGTTGTTGTAGATTTAATTGGGTGTATGTCATAGAACACACCACCTGAATATGCGTATAAAATTCTGTTTGAACCTATAATAGAATACTTTCTACCTGCACTATTGGTAAATTGATGAAGAGCTCTAACTGCTCCAGTAATATTATCAGCTCCAAGTTGTTTCCAACCGCCTATTTTTTCTGGAAACAAATATCTAAAACGGACATTATCACAGTCTATCCACTGTCCCTCTGCGGCTGTAGCAGTGATTTGTTTATTGATTCCAGGTGCAAAGTTAACCTTCTGTAACATAGATCTCCAGATTATATTAGATTGCGTTGATATT
>FUFK010044864.1_pt1 | contig 19461 bp, 19 predicted proteins | sample 1021851 | NCBI WGS metagenome assembly FUFK01 (sample SAMEA51879418, study PRJEB19060) | metagenome
GGGGTGGAGAGATTCGAACTCCCGACCCTCTGGTCCCAAACCAGATGCGCTACCAGACTGCGCTACACCCCGCTCAAACTTTATTATTATCTCTAAACAAGAATGAAAAGCTTTTTTTTATTTTTANATATNAAAAANTTGGTTNTTTAATACTAAGGATACAAGTTTTTAATTGACCAATCACCATCTATGTTACTTCTCTTCCATAATTCTCTTTCATGTAAACGATATTTACCTTCCTTCCAGAATTCAATTGATAAAGGACGAATTCTTATTCCTCCCCAAAAATCAGGTCTAGGAGGGTTAGACTTAAATTTATTTTCCATTAATTTAATTCTATCAAGAAGTTCTTTTCTATTATTCAATATTGAGCTTTGTTTAGAAGCCCATGCCCCAATTCGGGATCCCAATGCTCTTGAGTTATAATAATCATCTGCAACCGTTCCATTTTCTTTTTCAGTAATACCTCTGATTCTGATCTGTTTGGCTAAAGTTTTCCAATGAAAAGAAAATGCTATTTTATTATTATGCTCAATTTCTTTTCCTTTTTGTGAATTATAGTTCGTAAAAAATACAAATGAGTCATTATCTATTTTTCGTAATAAAACTGTTCTAATGTTAGGAAAACCTTTATCATCTACTGTTGCTAGGGTAATGGCATCAGGATCATTAATTTCTGACTTTTTTGCTTCATTATACCATTCCAAAATTTTGATAATGGGATTTTTATCCATAACTTCTCCGTGAAATAATATCTTTGATAAAAAAATAAAATTCATTTAAATATACAGCATGATATAATGACAGATACTTTAATTAAAAGGTTTAGATCAAATTTTTAAAATTAACTACTTGGGATAATAATGTTTGGAAATTTATTAGAAGGTAAAAAAGGCCTCATTATGGGTGTAGCAAATAATAAATCTATAGCTTGGGGTATTGCAGAAATTTGTAATAAAGCTGGAGCTAAACTTGCTTTCACCTATCAATCTGATGCTTTGTTAAAAAGATTAGAACCGCTAGCTAATAGCATTGGAAGTAATATTTTAATTGAATGTGATGTTAGCGATCCTAATTCTGTTACTAAAACTTTTAAAAAACTAAAAGAAAATTGGGATAGTTTTGATTTTCTAGTTCATGCTATAGGTTTTTCCAACAAAGACGAGCTTAGAGGTCGATATATAGAGACAAGTAAAGAAAATTTTACAAATACACTTTCTGTATCAACATTTTCTCTGACTGAAGTCTCAAAAAAAGCTGAAAATATGATCAATGAAGGTGGATCTATTCTTACTTTAACTTACTACGGGTCTGAGAAAGTACTGCCACATTATAATGTTATGGGGGTTGCTAAAGCAGCTCTTGAATCATCAGTTAGATATTTAGCAATGGATTTAGGTAAAAAAAATATTAGGGTCAATTCTTTATCAGCAGGAACAATAAAAACACTTGCTGCTTCAGGAATTGGAGATTTTAGATATATAATGAAATGGAATGAACTTAACTCACCTTTAAAAAGAAATGTTACTCAAAACGAAGTTGGTAAAGCTGCTCTTTTCTTATTATCTGATATGTCATCAGGCGTTACAGGTGAAAATTTACATGTAGATGCAGGATACCACATCGTTGGGATGAAAGCCGAAGACGCCCCTGACATCGATGTAGTAACAGGTAGAAAGGAATAATAAAATTGAAAGATCAGTTACCTCATGAAAAAGGTTTTCACGTATCTTGGGATCAAATTCATAGAGATAGTCGTGCTTTAGCTTGGAGATTAGAAAATAAAGGTCCTGAAAATGGACATTGGAAAGGATTGATTGCAATTACAAGGGGTGGAATGGTACCAGCCATGATTATAGCAAGAGAATTAGATATAAGGTTAGTAGAGACTATTTCAATTAAATCTTACGACCATAAAAATCAATCTGAAGCAAAAATCCTGAAGCATCCTGATGCAAATATAATTGCTGATGGTTCTGGACTTGTAATTATTGATGATTTAGTAGATAGCGGAAAAACAATGCAACTAGTTAAAGAGATGTTTCCAAAAGCTCATTATGCGTCAGTTTATGCAAAACCAAATGGAAGAAAAATTGTAGACACTTTTATAACCGAAGTTAGTCAGGACACATGGATCTTTTTTCCATGGGACATGGCTTTACAATATGTTGCACCGTATCGTGGAGACGGGTGATAATCATATACATGATCCATAAAATAGTCATAATTAATCACATTTATTTATGAACAAATCACATACAACTGATAAAAAAAGTTCCTTAAATGATCTAATCGATATCGTAAGACATTTAAGAGATCCACAAAAAGGGTGTGAATGGGATATTAAACAAACTGCAAAAAGCTTAAATACTCATATAATTGAAGAAGCATACGAATTAGTTGAAGCAATAGATGCTGAGAATATTGAGAATATAAAAGACGAACTTGGGGATTTGCTACTTCAAATTATTTTTCAATGTCAAATAGCAAATGAAAAAAATGACTTTAAATTTGAAGATATTGTAGATAAAGCTTCCAAGAAAATGATTAGGCGACACCCTCATATTTTTGGACCACAAAAAGAAAAAAGAAGTATAAAAAAACAAAAAATATTTTGGGAAGAAATAAAAAAAATAGAAAGAAAAGAAAAAGGAGAGAATACATCTCCATTTAGTCAGTTTAGCAAATTCCAGCCACCAATATATCAAGCTGTTAAATTACAAAAAATAGCAAGTACTCTTGGTCTTGATTTTTCAAATGTAGAAGAAGTTTTAATGAAAATACAGGAAGAAACATGCGAAGTTAAGGAAGCCTTACAAGTAGAAAAAAGCCAAAAGAAAAAAGAAGAAATAGGTGATTTATTTTTTTCATTAATTAATTTAACGAGATTGTTAAATTTGGATCCTGAAAAATGTATTCATGAATCTAATAAAAAATTTGCACAAAGATGTGAAGTTTATTTCGCTTTAAAAGAAACAAAGACAATGAAAATGACAAAAGATGAAGAGTTCGAATTATGGCAAAACGCAAAAAAGAAAGTGAAAAATGAGTAGTATAAAAAAGATTAAAGCAAGAGAAATAATTGATAGTAGAGGGAACCCAACATTAGAAGTTGATGTATTCTTAGATAGTAGTGATTTTGGTAGGGCGTCAGTTCCCTCTGGTGCTTCTACAGGGAAACATGAGGCTTTAGAATTGAGGGATAAAAATATAAAAAAGTTTAACGGTAAAGGGGTTACCAAAGCTGTAAATTCAGTAAATAAAATAATAAACTCGTTATTGATAGGAAAGAATGTGAATGATCAAAAGTCAATTGATCAACTTATGATAGACACTGATGGAACGTCGAATAAATCAAATTTGGGAGCAAATGCAATTTTAGGAGTTTCAATAGCTGTTGCCCAAGCTAGTGCAGCTTTCAACAAAAGACCATTATATCTTAATCTTAATCCAGATAGTACAAAATATAAATTACCTATGCCTATGATGAATATCCTTAACGGTGGGATGCATGCTAATAATGATTTAGACATACAGGAATTTATGATAATTCCGGTTTCAGCTACCAATATGCACACAGCCATAAGAATGGGATGTGAAGTTTTTCATACTCTTAAAAATATTTTGAATAATAATAACTTTTCCACCGCAGTTGGTGATGAAGGTGGTTTTGCTCCTCCACTAACAAATACAATTAAAGCCCTTGATATAATTTTAATGGCTATTGAAAAATCGGGGTACAAACCCGAGAAAGATTTTCTTTTGGCATTAGATTGTGCTTCTAGTGAATATTTCTCCCAAGGAGTTTACAATATGTCTGGAGAAAAAATTATGATTAACTCTAACGAAAAAGTATTATTTTTAAAAAGATTAGTAGAAAATTATCCTATTATTTCAATTGAAGACGGTATGTCTGAAGATGATTGGGAAGGATGGAAAGATATTACATTACAACTTGGCAAAAAATGTCAATTGGTAGGTGATGATTTATTTGCTACAAATCCAGAAAGATTGAAAAAAGGAATATCCGATAAAGCTGGAAATGCGATACTAATTAAATACAACCAAATTGGGACTATATCAGAAACACTTGATGTAATTAAAATGGCACAAAAAAACAATTTTCTTCAAATTTTTTCTCATAGATCTGGAGAGACAGAAGATGTATCAATATCAGATTTATCGGTTGCTACTTGTGTTGGACAGATTAAAACAGGCTCTTTGAGTAGAACAGATAGAATTGCAAAATATAATCAATTAATAAGAATAGAAGAAGACTTAGGTAAAAAATGCTATATGTCAGATGATCTAATAAAATATAAAAATTAATTATTTAATATTTGATTGGAAATATCTTCAGAAATTATACTTTCTACAGCAATTGTAAGTTCTTTTCTGTTATTAAAATCTTTACTATCAAGAGGTTTATGAAACTTCAGAATTACTGATCCAGATGATAGGCACAAAATTTTAATGATATGAGATATAATACTCATGCTGCCCCACCAACCATAAAAATCTTTCGATAATTTTTTATTATTTACCTTATAGTATATAGAAAGAGGTTGAACTGTGCTACATTCATTTTTAATGTTTAAATTTTTATCAAATAATAATTGAAAAAATCCAGATTTAAATTTGAGCACCCTAAGTCCATCAGTACTTGTTCCTTCAGGAAAAAAACAAATAGATGCTCCTTTTTTGATAATTTTTTTTATTAAATGAGAATCTTCTGAAATTTTTTGAGGGTTTCTATCAATAAAAATTGTATTTGCAATACTTGCAAGGAACCCCAAGCCAGGCATTTTTTTTACTTCAGACTTTGCTATAAATATTATATCTATAACGCTTTGTATTACCAGAATATCTGTCCAAGAAATATGGTTACACACAAATATTTTAGAATTATTAGATTGTTTTCCAACAACTTTGAGCTTTAGCCCAAATAATCCAAGGATTAATAAAGACCACAATTTTCTAATAAAAAAAATGGGGCTATATAATTTTAATGGTTTAAAAAAAGCTTTAAAAAAAAGATAAATAAACACAAAAAAAAATGTAACTGGTAAAAAAACTATAAGTCTAAAAAATCCAACTACAAATTTTGAAAAACTTATAGTGGGATAACATTCAATTTTATCTTTATCCCAAGTATATTTTTCATCATTTTTTTTCATAATAAACTTTATATTTTTTAGTCATTTTTAAAACATCAACAATAATAAGGATATCAATTGTATTAAGTTCTTTATCAATAAAGGCACCCTCCCCAACTTTTGCACCTAATCTTAAATAACTCTTCAATAAACTTGGCATTTGCTTCAAAGCATTTAATTTATTTATTGCACTTTTTTGAATTATATTCATTGCTATAAATCCATCCTTTAAAGCTTTTGGTCTCATTTCAGATGGTGCCAAGTATTCGTGATGAATAAAGCTTAAAGCCATTGAAATTTTTTTAACATTATTACCTCTAAAAGAAGCAACACCGAATAATAATTCAACATCATTTTTAGAACAAAAAGCACCAATTTCTATCCACAAGTAATGTAAAATTAATGTATTCCTATAACTAGGATCAATACAAGTTCTTCCTATTTCTAAACATTTTTTTTGAGTTGATATTATAGGGCTTAAATTAAATTCTTGAGAACTATAAAAACCTATTTCTTTATGGATTTCATCACTAAGCATTATTCTGGTAACCCCAACTATTTTGCCTTTTGGATATAAAGTGGGGTCTTTATGATCAATTATTATTAAGTGCTTATAACAATCGTCAAATTTATCTTTTTCTATTCTGGATTTAGCTTTTTTTTTATTAGAAGCACCTATTTCATCTATAAATATTTTATGTCTTAATCTTTGTGATTCAATAAGCTCATCTTTATTTTTAGTGAATCTAATTTCAAATCTTTTCTGATATAAATTCATATTAAATTTTACAATACAATTTTTTCAAAATTATTTTTGTATAATTTAATTTTTTCAAAATATCCATTTGCAGATTTTTGAATAGAGTTAATTTCTAGTTTTGTGAGTTTTCGAATTATTTTAGCTGGCCTACCAATTGATAATGTCCCGTCTGGAATTATTTGATCCTGCAAGATTAAAGATCCTGCACCNATGATACAATTTTCTCCTATCTTTGAACCATTCATTAATATAGATCCCATTCCAATAAGTGAGTTTTTTGAGATTTTACACCCATGCAGTATACAAGAATGTCCAATTGTACAATCACTACCTATATCCAAAGGGTAACCCTTGTCAGTATGTAATATTGAATTTTCTTGGATATTACATTTGCTTTTAATAGTGATCTTCTCATTATCACCCCTTATTACTGCACCAAACCATATAGATACACCTGAATAAATAATGACATCACCAATAATATAACTATTAGGAGCAACCCAAGAACTATTAGGATCAATTATCTTAGGTTTAAAATTATTAAGACCATAGATACTCATTATATTAAGAATTACTTATAAATTCTTCAAATTCGTTGTTCAATTTTGATATAAAATCAGGTAAGAGAATTTGCTTATTTCTTCTCATTTTTTCTATCTCAATTATTTTTACTATATTTTTTTTAACTTTTTCGAAATTATCATTTATCATAATATATTCATATTCAGACCAATGGCTAATTTCAGAACGAGACTCTTTCATTCTTAGTTTAACAGTTTTATCATCATCTTTATTTCTGTTTAATAATCTTTCATGTAAAGTTTTAATGCTAGGTGGTAAAATAAAAACAGAAACTACGAGCGGAGAAAGGTAAGAGTTTCTTATTTTGGTGCCTCCCTGCCAATCTACATCAAAAATTATATCTTTTCCATCATTTAGCAATTTCTCAATTTGATCTTTGGGAGTTCCATAATAATTTCCAAAAACCTCTGCATACTCAATAAATCTTTTATTTTTGATCATTAGATTAAACTGATCTTTTTCTACAAAATGATATTCTCTTCCATTTTTTTCACCGTCTCTAGGCGGTCTTGTTGTTACAGACGTAGAAAAGGAGATATTTTCATTTTCTTCAACAATTGAATTAGCTAAAGAGGTTTTACCTGCTCCAGATGGAGAGGAAATAACAATTAAAATTCCTTTAAATTTAAGTTGATTTACCATGAACTATCTCTTAACAAACTGTTTTTCATTTATACCTTGTAAAAATAAAAGTGATGTTAAGTCCGAATAATCAATATGTATATTTGTATTCTTTTTTACTATATTTTTACTTTTAAAAGCAACACCATGACCAGTATTTGCCAACATTTTTATATCATTAGCCCCATCTCCAACTGATATAACATTTTTTACGCTCAGGTTATGTTTTTTACAAATACTCTTTATTAAATTGTATTTTTGAATTTCATCAATTATAGGTTATTTTTAGTTTTCCTGACAAAACCCTATTTTTAACAACAAGATCATTGGCAAAATGATCAGTTACCTTGAGTAAATTTGCAACCTTATTAACAAAAAAATTATACCCTCCAGACACAATATAGGTTCTTGCGTTTCTTGAATTCATTGTACTAATAAGAGTTTTTGCTCCTTTAGAAATACTAATACATTTATTAAAACAGTCTTCCAAAATATCAAGATTTGTTCCTTTTAACAACTCCGTTCTTTTGATTAAAGATTTAGCAAATAAAATTTTTCCGTTCATGGCTTCTTTGGTAATTTGGAAGACTTTATCCGAAAAACCTGTAAACTTTGCAAGTTCATCAATGCATTCTTCATTGATCAAGGTGCTATCCATGTCAGCTATAAGCAACTGTTTTTCTTGATTTATTTTTGAAACAATGTTCACATCAACTTTCATACATCTAACTTTTTGCAAATTAGAAATATTAACGGCATCTTTTAGTGAGAATTGGCACCCAGCTTCACCTAACCTTAATGGGTTGTATCCACCAACAATACATAGAACATCTTTGATTAGGTCATCACTTAGATAATTATCTTTTGTAATAATTCCTACTAATTCATTCATTATCAAGAATTATTAACAAAAGATTCCAATTCTTCAGCAATTAAAAATGCTAATTCTAAGGATTGACTAGCATTTAATCTTGGGTCACAAGCAGTATGATATCTTGATGATAAGTCATTATCATCTATGAGTTTTATACCACCAGTACATTCTGTAACGTCTTTTCCAGTCATTTCTACGTGAACTCCACCAGGAAATGTTCCTTCACTCATATGAATTTTAAAAAATAACTTTACTTCATCTAATATTTTTGAAAATGGCCTAGTTTTAAAACCATTTGAAGATTTGATTGTGTTTCCATGCATTGGATCACAACACCATACTGTTCTTAATTTTGCATTATTCACTGCCTTTATAATTTTAGGAAGATGTTCGGCAATCTTATCAGAACCAAAACGAGTAATTAGTGTAAGCCTGCCAGGTTCATTTTTCGGATTTAAAATTTGACAAAGATGAACTAATTCATCTGGATCTAGAGATGGACCACACTTAAGACCGATTGGATTTTGAACTCCTTTACAAAATTCAACATGCGCACCATCAATTTGTCTAGTTCTATCCCCTATCCATATCATGTGGCCAGATCCTGCTACAGGCAAACCAGTTGTGCTATCTTCTCTACAAAGAGCTTCCTCATATTCAAGTAATAGTGCTTCATGACTGGTATAAAAATCAACTTTACTCAAAGAATCTGAATTATTTGAATTTACTCCAGCAGCGCTCATAAATTCTAAAGCATTTGTTATTTTTGTTGCTAATTCAAAGAATTTNTTATATCCATCTTCTCCTTTTGTACTTTCNAAAACCCAAGAATGTACTCTGCTTATATCAGCAAAACCACCTTGGCTAAAAGCTCTAAGTAGATTTAGAGAAGCGGAAGATTGAGTGTAAGCCTTCAACATTCTTTCAGGATTAGGAATTCTATCTTTTACTGTTGGAGAAATGTCATTAATTATATCACCTCTATATGAAGGTAGCTTTTGACCATTTATAATTTCAAAATCAGATGATCTGGGTTTTGCAAATTGACCAGCCATTCGACCTATCTTAACAACAGGTTTTTTACCCCCAAAAGTTAAAACCACAGCCATTTTTAATAATACTTTAAAAGTATCCCTAATTAAATCAGCTGAGAATTCTTCAAAACTTTCAGCGCAATCACCACCTTGCAATAAAAAAGCCTTTCCAGATTCAACCCTTGCTAAATCATTTTTTAGGTTTCTAACTTCACCAGCAAATACAAGTGGAGGAAGACTACAAAGTGAATTTACAACTTTATTAAGTTGATCTTTGTCTTCATAATCAGGCATTTGATGCTTTTTTTTAATTCTCCAAGAGGATTTTTTCCAAACTTCATCCATAGCTTTTACCAAAAAATATTCAAAACCAAATTCAATATTCTAAATAATTATACTATTTTGTTATTGACCTAAATAATTCTTCAATCGAATATCAAAAATATAAGTTTTGTTTTAAGCACTTATTTATAGTTTATGCAAGAAGCTTGAGTAATTAATGATGAATATTCAAAAAAAATATAAATATAAAAACTTTGTTTTTGTACTTATTAATGATTTCTCTTTAATTGCTTTTAGTAATGCTATTGAACCATTACGTATAGCTAACAGACAAGCTCAAAAAGAAATATACACTTGGAAACTGATGTCTGAAAATGGTGAAAACGTAAAGTGTTCATCTGGTTTTTTATTTAAAGTTGATAGTCCAATTTCTCAAGTAGATAATGATGATTTTGTTATATTATGTGCTGGACAAAATATTAAGAAAAATACAACAAAAAAATTACTTAATTGGATTAGAAAAGAATCTCGGAAAAAAATTTATATAGGATCTATTTGTACTGGAACTTATGTTTTAGCTAAAGCAGGTTTAATTAATGATATTCCTTCTACTATTCACTGGGAAAATAGAGAGGCTTTAAAGGAAGAATTTGAACATTTAAATATTTCTGATGCAATTTATACAATTGACAAAAAATGGTTTTCTGCAGCAGGAGGTACAGCTTCAATTGATTTAATGTTAAATATAATATCTCAGGATCAAGGAGTGAATTTTGCAAAAAAAATTGCGGATCAAGTCCTACATGATTCAATAAGAACAGAATTTGACAAACAACTCCCTCTTATACCAAATAGGGTTGGGGTAAGAAACCCAAGGATATTAACTGCCATTCAAATGATGGAATTAAATATAGAAGAGCCCCTTAAACCATCTGATATTGCTTTAAGTTTGGGTATCTCATTGAGACAACTTGAAAGACTTTTCCAGCGTTTTTTTAATTTGTCACCTAAAAATTATTATATGAAAACAAGACTACAAAAGGCTAGACACTTATTATTACAAACAGAAATGAATGTTTTACAAATTGCAATGGCTACTGGTTTTACTTCTTCCTCTCATTTTTCGAAATGCTATAAACTAGAGTTTGATATTACACCATTCAAAGAAAGAGGTTTTTCTAATAGAGAAAATTAAATTAATTAACTTAATTGACTTTATANACTCTAGCTGCTGCATACTTGAATTCAGGAATNTTACCGTAAGGATCTAAATGAGGGTTAGTCAACTTATTCGCAGGTGACTCTGTAAAACAAAATGGTATAAAAAGCATACCCTTACTTACATCCCTATCTTCTCTTAAAAGAATTTCAATTATTCCTCTTTGAGTTTCTACTAATACATTTTCTCCTCTTTTAAGACCTAACTTTCTAATATCATAAGGATGCATGGATACCGTAGGTATTGGTTCTTGAGCTTCTAACATAGAAGATCTTCTTGTCATTGCTCCAGTATGCCAATGTTCTAATAATCTACCAGTTGTTAAAATAAAAGGATATTTTTTATTAGGTTTTTCATCTGGTGGCATAAGATCTGCTGGAACAATCTTTGCTTTTCCATTTGATGTTGGAAATCCATCAGAGAATAATATTTCATTTCCAAAACTTCTTTCGTCATCTACAGGATAACATACCGCGCCGTCTTTTTCTAATCTTTGCCAGGATATATTATTTAAACTAGACATTGTGGAAGCCATTTCTTCATAAACAGCCGAAACATTCTTGTAATCCCAATTGAGCCCACACCTCTTAGCCAAATCAACAATTAATTTCCAGTCTTGTTTAGCTTCACCAGGAGTTTTTCTTACAGGGAAACCAATCTGAACTTGACGATTGGAGTTTGTATAAGTTCCTGCTTTTTCAGGTTGAGCAGATGCTGGAAAAATAACATCTGCAAACCAAGCAGTTTCAGTAAAAAATATGTCCTGAACTACTAAATGTTGTAATTTTGATAATGCTAATCGAGCATGATTTTGATCTGGATCAGACATAGCAGGATTTTCTCCCATTACGTACATTCCAAACATTTGACTGCTAACAATACGATTCATTATTTCCACAACTGTAAGACCCTTTGTCGGATCCAATGAACGACCCCATTTGTCTTCGAAAAAATTTCTAATATCTACATCTTCAACTGATTGGTAATTTGGATAGACCATTGGTATTAAACCTGCATCAGATGCGCCCTGTACATTATTCTGACCCCTTAATGGATGTAAACCTGTGCCAGGTCTTCCTACATGACCCGTTATCAAGGACAAGGCAATCAAACACCTAGAGTTGTCTGTACCATGAACATGTTGAGAAATACCCATACCCCAAAAAATAATTGAATTTTCTGAAGTAGCATAAATTCTAGAAAACTCACGCACGTAATCGGCAGGAACTCCGGAAATTTCTTCCATTGCTTCAGGTGAAAAGTCCTTTACTTTTTTTTCAAGAGCTTCAAATCCCTCTACGTTCGCCTGAATATATTGTTGATCATATAGTTTTTCTTCAATAATGACATGTATCATTGAATTAAGGAGTGCAACATCACAACCTGGTCTAAAAATTACTGGATGAGAGGCATGACGCATCAAATTTTGTTTTCTTGGGTCAAAGACTAAAAGTTTAGCACCTCGCTTAGCAGCTTGTTTAAGATAAGTAGCAGCTACTGGATGATTTTGCTCAGGTCTTGCNCCTATTACCATAATACAATCACTATCATCAGCTGCAGTAAATGGAGCTGATACAGCACCACTGCCAATACCTTCCATTAAAGCTGCTACAGAGGACGCATGGCATAACCTGGTACAATGATCCACATTATTTGTTCCAAAAGCCTGTCTTATGAACTTTTGAAATAAATAAGCTTCCTCATTTGTTCCTTTAGCTGAGCCGAATCCACACAAAAAGTCTCCACCATATGAATTTAAAATCCTTAAAAAACCATCAGCTGCAACTTGTAAGGCTTCTTCCCATGTAGCTTCTCTAAATGTTTTATCTATATCATTGAAACTCAGGTTTGCTTCTGGGAATTTTTTAGCTGTTTGCAATCTTATTAGAGGTTTTGTTAATCTCTCTGGAGACATAACATAATCCATCCCAAAACGACCTTTTACGCAGAGTTTACCCCGATTAGCAGGACCCTGTCTCCCATCTACTTTTACAATGTCATTCCCTTTTACACTTACAGAGGTTTGACAACCAACACCACAAAATGGACACACACTATCAACAACTTTATCAGGGTAAATTTCTCTTTTGGTGGAATCTTTATTTAAAAGACTTTTTTCCATCAAAGCACCGGTTGGACATGCCTGTACACATTCACCACATGCTACACATGAACTTAACCCCATAGGGTCTTCTAAATCAAAAATAGGTTTAGAAGATTCACCCCTATTTCCCATACCAATAACATCATTTACTTGTATTTCTTTACAAGCTCTTTCACAAAGACCACACGATATACATGCATCCAAATTTACAGCAATAGAAGGATGTGAATCATCGTGAAATATACTATCAACAGGAATTTCTTTAGAAGCTCCAGGCCGAGAACTTGGAAAACGAGAGCTTTTCTCACCTAAAACTTTGCTGGTTTGTTCCCAAAAGTGTGAATCTGGATCAGGACTTTCTTCACGCTTTGGCATATCAGATTTCAAAAGCTCAAAGACTAACTCTCTATTTTTTTCAACTCTTTTACCTGAAGTTACTACTTTCATTCCAGGAGTGGGCTTTCTCAAACAAGAAGCAGCTAAAGTCCTTTCACCTTCTATTTCAACCATGCAGGCTCTACAATTTCCATCAGCACGATATCCAGGACTGTCTTTCCAACATAAGTGGGGTATCTCAAGACTCAACCGCTTAGCTACTTGCCAAATAGTTTCATCATTAGAAGCAGAAACAATTTTACCATTTAAACTAAATTCTATTGTTTTTATAATTGCATCTTTATCATCGAGTGCCATTTAATTCCTCTGAAAAATATTTCAACAAATGATTTAAACAATTTGTAGCAGCTTGACCTAAACCACAAATTGAACTATCGCGCATAACCATCATTAAGTCTTCATAAAGTTCAACATCTTTGTTACTATTAGATAGTAATGATATCAACTTTTCTGTCCCATTTCTACATGGAGTACACTGGCCACAACTTTCATGTTTAAAAAATTTAATAGTGTTAATTACAGCATCTAAAATACTATCTTGGTCAGACAAAATAATAACAGCATGTGAACCTACAAATCCACCATGTGGCTCAAATATACCAAAATCCAAACCCATATCACTCATTTTAGCTGGAAAAATACCTCCTGAAGCTCCCCCTGGGAAAAATGCTTTAAACTCGTGACCAGGCAACATTCCTCCACAATAATCATCAATAAGTTTTCTTACAGGTATACCTGCAGGCGCTACTTTAACACCAGGATTTAATACCCTTCCAGACACACTATAAGATCTAACACCCTTATGATTTTCATTAAAACCTAAACCTGAAAACCACTCAGAACCTTTTGACAAGATTTCTGGGATCCAAAATAAGGTTTCAATATTATGATTCAAAGTTGGTCTTCCAAATAAACCCTTTTCAGCAATATATGGTGGTCTATGCCTNGGNAATCCTCTTTTACCTTCNATAGACTCTATCATTGCACTTTCCTCACCACATATATATGCTCCTGCTCCTCTTCGTATTTCCATAGGAACTAACCAGAAATTAGTTTTTTCTAGTTTCTCAATTTCAGCTTTCAATATTTCTAATACCGCCGGNTATTCATCTCTCATATATAAATAAATTTTATTACAACCAACTAAAAGTGCTGCTATTTGTGCACCTTCCAACATTTTATGTGGTTCACTCTCCAACCAAAATCTATCTTTAAATGTACCAGGCTCTCCTTCGTCTCCATTAATTGTCATATATCTTATACCATTATAGGAATTGACAATTTGCCATTTTTTATNAGCTGGAAAACCTGCACCACCTAATCCTCTTAATCCTGATTTAGCCAAAATTGAAATAGCATTTTCTAAATTTAGCTTTTTAGCAATTACCTTTTTTAAACACTCATACCCACCTATGTTAAGATAATCACTCAAATTTTGATAATNAGGGATTTCAGGAGTTGNATCCTCTTTTGAAAATTTTAATAATTTTAAAGGTGTAGCATTATTAACTGCTTTTTTTCCTACCTGAGCAGCTGGTGCATTTGCACATCGTCCAATACATGGAACTTTTTGTATTCTAATTTTGTTCTCATCAATTATTTCTTTAACATTTTTTATAAGGTGTTGAGCACCAGCCATTTCACATGAAAGTCCGTCACATATTCTTATTGTTAACTCATGATCTAAACTTTCACCATCTTTAACAATATCAAAATGATGATAAAAGGAAGCAACTTCAAAAACTTCAGCTTGGCTCAATTTAAATAATTCAGATAATGATTTCAGGTGTCGTTGGCTTAAACAGTTAAATTTGTCTTGAATAAGGTGTAATGCTTCAATCAACTGACTACGGTCAAAGTGTAAATCTCCCACTAACTCTTTGATTTCTTTTTCAGAGATATCATCTGTCTGCCTTCCTTTGGGAAGACTAGGATCCCTTTTTACACCTTTAGTTAATTTTGAATGCAACAAAATTAATTATCTCCCCCCATTTACCAGTAAATATAAACACATCTAAAAATTAAAGTGTATAAAAAAAAAACAAATGTGTACCAAATATTTACCAAATATTTAGTCATTAATGTATCTTAAACTAACCAAGAAAAACTCATAAAAAAACTATCTCAATAAATTCACCTAATTATTTCTTTTTAAACTTTAATCTTATATTATCCCAAAGTTTAGCCATACCTAATGGTTCATAAATCATAAAAATTATTATTAAAACTCCAAAAACAACTTGTTCAATTGAAGAAATAATTGTTGCATCNATAGCTCCGTGAAAAACGTTATTTCCTATGCTATTAAGTAAAACGGGAAACAACAATATGAAAGCAGCTCCAATAAATGCACCACTTATTGTCCCAAGTCCTCCTAAAATGACCATAAACAGAATTTTAAAAGACAATTTTATATCAAAAGCTACAGGTTCTAAAGATTTTAAATATGTAAATGCAAACAAAGCACCTGCAACACCACAATAAAATGCACTTATAGCAAAAGCTTGTAGTTTAGTCCTTAAAAGTGAAATCCCCATAGATTCTGCTGCAATATCCATATCACGAACTGCCATCCAATTACGACCTGTGCTACCTCTAGCCATATTTATTGCTAACAATGTAAGTACAGTNACCACAAAAACAATTACCAAATACATTTCTAATGGTGATGTAAAACTCTTACCCATGATAACAATATCTTGAGCAGTAATAATTCCTGAGGAATCATAATTTTTAAACCATCCAAATTTATCAATCATCCAAACAATAAAAAACTGTGATGCTAGAGTAGCCACCATTAAATAAATACCTCTAACTCGTAAACTTGGTAATCCAAAAAGAATTCCAAAAGCAGCAGCGATTAATCCTGACAGAGCCAATGCAACAAAAAAAGGGATATCAGGAACACGTAAAATCAAGTTGTAACAAGCAAATGCACCTGCAGCCATAAATCCAGCAGCTCCAAGTGCTAGCTGTCCTGCATATCCCATAACAATTTGTTGACCAATCGACGCCAGCGCAAGACATAACCAAGGAATAAGTATAGAAGAGTACCAATATCCAGACTTTACTGTAATTGGAATTATTAATAATGATATAATCATTAANAACAAAAAATTTATTAAATCATTTTTTGTATATTCCATAAATATTTTATTACTTTTCACAGAAAAACTCCTATCCTAAACTCTTCTAATAATTTTTTCGCCAAAAAGACCTTCTGGCCTATAAAGAAGAAAGAAAATTGCGAGAACATAAGGAGCCCAACCTTCAATTGCCCCCCCAAAATAAGGACCAATATAAACTTCCAATACTTTTTCGGTAGCNCCAATGATTAATCCNCCAACNATAGCTCCAGGAATAGAGGAAAAACCTCCAATGATTAATACTGGTAGAGCTTTTAATGCTAAATCAACCAAAGCAAACTGGACACCTGCTCTTGCTCCCCACATCATTCCAGCCACTAATGCTACAACACCTGCAGCGGTCCAGACTAGGAGCATAATATTATTTAAGGGTATACCAATAGAACTTGCAGCTCCAGGGTCATCAGCAACTGCTCTTAATCCTAAACCCATTTTAGTATATTTAAACAAAATTGATAATCCTAAAATTAAGGAAGCGGCTACTAAGCCTGCTGTTAAATCAAGAGCACTTACAAAAAGTCCAAAAGTATCAATTATCCACTGTATTGGAAAATCACCTATGCCAAGATCTAAACGTCTTACCTCAACACCCCAAGCAGCCTGTGCTAATCCCTCTAATACAAAACCTAGTCCTATCGTAGCCATTAAAAGTGTATCTTCACTTTGGTTCATTAAAGGTTTCAACACTAAACGTTCAGTACAAAAGCCAACAAGGCCCATTAAAAGAATAGTTACAATAAAAGCTAGAAAAAATGGAAGCCCAAGTTCCATAAAACCAACAAAAGCAAGCACTGCGAAAAAAACCATAGCGCCTTGAGCAAAATTAAAAGTAGAGGAAGCTTTATAAATTAATACAAAGCCAAGTGCTACGAGAGAATACATAGTTCCAGCTAGAAGCCCTGCAACTACTACTTCCACGAAAAATAACAGTTCAGTCATGTGCAACTCCTAAATAAGCGTCAATAACATCTTGATTAGCTCTAATTTCACTGGGTGGGCCATCTGCAAGAGTTTTACCATAATCTAAAACTACCACATTATCTGAAATATCCATTACAACGCCCATATCATGCTCAATTAAAACCATTGTAGTTCCAATTTCATCATTTACCTTTAGTATAAACCGACACATTTCACGCTTTTCTTCTACATTCATTCCTGCCATTGGTTCATCTAACAAAAGAACTTCTGCTTCCGTTGCCAAGGCTCTGCCTAATTCAACTTTTTTTTGCAAACCGTATGGTAATTTACCTACTGGAGTATTTTTAATGTCATCTATTTCCAAAAACTCTATTATTTCTTCACATTTTTTCCTATTTTCTATTTCTTCTTTCCGAGCTTTATTAGTTTGAAAAGCGACTTGGATAAAATTAGCATTCATGTGAAGGCGTCTTCCAATAAGAATATTATCCAGGACAGACATTCTTTTAAACAATGCGAGATTTTGAAATGTTCTAGAAATACCTTTTTTTGCAATCAAATTCGGATTTACTTTTGATAAAAGTTCATTTTTAAAAATTATGCTACCTTGTTGAGGTTGATAAATACCATTTATACAATTCAGCATAGAACTTTTTCCAGCACCATTCGGACCAATAATAGCTTTTATTTCATGCGTAAGAATAGAAAAAGATGCATTTGTAATAGCTTTAACACCACCAAAACTTAATGAGACATTTTTCACTTCTAAAATAGGAGATCCTATTGGAAATCTTCTTTCTTGTGCCATATTACTCTCTTAAATTTACCTTAATAATCAATTAGTTTTAGAAAATTTGTTCTCTTTTTTGTGATTAACTTCTTCTCGAAGGGCATCACGAAAATTCTTTCTACCTTGTTTTGAAATACCAAGGTAAAGCTCTTTAACTTCATCATTATTTAAAAGCTTTTCTGCTGTTCCGTGAAGTTTTACATTTCCAGTTTCAATNATATAACCGTANTCTGAATTTTTAAGTGCAATATTTGTATTTTGTTCTGCCAATAAAATACTTACTCCTTCTTTCTCGTTGAGATCTTTAACGATTTTAAAAATTTCTGAAACTAATTGTGGAGCTAATCCCATGGATGGCTCATCCAGTAACAACATTTTTGGTTTAGCCATCATAGCTCTAGCAACTGCTAACATCTGTTGTTCTCCACCTGAAGTAAAACCTGCTTGGCTTTTCCTTCTATCTTTTAATCGATTAAAATAGGAATAGATCTTGTCCAATTCATCTTTCATTTCAGAATTAGTAAGTTTCCTAGAGTAAGCTCCAGTAATGATATTTTCCTCAACTGTAAGATGACCAAAGCATCTTCTGCCTTCTAAAACTTGCACCATTCCCAATCCAACCATTTCAGTTGGATTTTGGTTAGTAACAGAAGTTCCATCATATATTATTTTGCCTTTTGTTACTTTTCCTCGTTCTGAGGCTAGCATCGTAGATATAGCTTTTAAGGTGGTGCTTTTTCCNGCTCCATTACCACCAAGTAAAGCAACAATTTTGCCACGCGGTACGGATAAGGAAACATCATGAAGTGCTGATATTACACTATCATACATAACCTCAATATTCTCAATTTTTAATATATCTTTTGAATTATTAGTCACTTATTTATTTCTCTGTATATGAGTTTTNATTATNNATAATCTAATAGAATAATTTGGTAAAGTTGGATCAAAGATTTTAAAAAATATTACTTTGATCCAACTNGTGTTAAGTTAAATTTACCCACAAGATTTTGGCGTAATATTGTTTTCTTTTGCAAATTTTGCAGCAGAATCTTCTACCAATTTTCTAATAAATGCAGGATCTAATGGAGCTTCCCAACCTGTAACNTGTACAAATTTATCTCCATCCCATTGCATTACAGCAAATTTACCAGCTCCTTCGTGGTTTGCGCATGATATAGAAAATGGTGCAACCATNCCCTTAATCCCAATTTCTTCTAAACGATCTTCTGTCATGTTAAGGGCTTCATATCCATCTCTGAATTCAGCTCCAGTAACTGCTTTTCCAACTTTTCCATGCATTTCTTGAGCATTTTTTAGAGCTTCTATCCACATAACTGCAGCACCNAAACCNCTATTCCAATAAACAGTTCCNACACGACTTTCGTCAGCAAGATTTCCTTTTCCAGANCCATAAACTTGCTCTTTAATAGCTGCTACTAATGGATAATCATCACCAGGTAATGCATTGGCAACTGCATAAGTACCTTTAGCTGCATCACCCGCAGGATACATGTCTTCTTCAGCAGCACCAAATGTAACATACATCATTCTGTCTCTTGGAAAAGCAACACGA
>FUFK010067814.1_pt1 | contig 19456 bp, 22 predicted proteins | sample 1021851 | NCBI WGS metagenome assembly FUFK01 (sample SAMEA51879418, study PRJEB19060) | metagenome
TACTTTTTAATAACCTTATTTCTTTAAGAAATAAAGATAGATTTTCAATTTTATGAGAAATATAATCTTTATCAGAGTCAATTTTTCCAAAATGCTCATCATTGATTAACCAAACAGTTGTACAGCCTCTCTCAAAGCCAATACTCAAATTTTTAGCTATATCTTCAATATAAATTGTTTCTTTGGGGTTAATACCAAATTTTTTAACCATTAAATCAAAGGTCTGTGCTTCTGGTTTTGGAACATATCCAGCATCTTTTATATCAAACACTTTTTCTTTTCCAAAAAGATCATAAATACCTAATCGTGTTAAAATATTTTGAGCATGATCTGCACTACCATTTGTAAAAATAAATTTTTCCATATCTAAGTTCTCTAGCTCATTTCTCATTATTTTGTCTTCTTTCATGAATGAAATATCTATATCGTGCACATATTTAAGAAACTCATCTCCAATTACATTATGGTGTAACATAAGACCGTTTAGACTTGTATTGTACTTGTAGAAATAATTTGTTTGAAGTTCTTTGGCCTTTTTTTCATCTAATCCAAGTTTTTCCTGAATAAAAAGAGTCATTCTTTTTGATACAAGACCAAAGACTTTTTCTAAAGGATAACCATTGTGGGATCCATAGCAAACCCCATCAAGGTCCAAAAGAAGGTATTTCATTTCTTTTAAACTTTTCATTTTCTTATTAATGTTCCTGATCCTTTATCTGAAAATAATTCAAACAAAACCGATCGAGGTTTACGACCATCAATTATACCAACTGCGGTTACATCATTTTTTACAGCATCAAGGCAAGTATTTATTTTTGGTATCATCCCCTCAGTAATCGTTTTATCCTCTATCATTTCCATTATTTCTGAAGAATTGATCTCTGAAATAAGTTTTTTTTCCCTATTCAAAACTCCCTCTACATTCGTCATTAAAAGTAATCTTCTTGATTTAAGAGATTTCGCAACTGCTCCAGCAGCATGATCCCCATTAATATTATAGGTCTGTTTATTTTCCCCTAATCCCAATGGAGAAATAATAGGAATCATATTATTTTTTAGTTTTTCAAATATAGTCTCTGTATCAATTTTATTAGGAATTCCCACAAAACCAAGTTCCTTTTGTTCAGGAATAATTTTTATAACATTATCTTTTTTTGTATGCAGTGAGGCTGCCTGAGATCCAATTTTTTTTAGAGAATTTACAATATCTTCATTAAAGTCAATAAGAACTGTCTCGACGACATTAATAATTTTTTCATCAGTTACTCTTAGACCTCTTATAAATTTGGAATCAATATTTTGTTTAGATAACTCTCTTTTTATTCTTGGCCCTCCCCCGTGCACAACAACCACTTGCAAACCAAGCTTGTTAAGTACACTTAAATCTTTAATAAAATTATCAAAAATTTTTCTATCAATNAATACATTGCCCCCATACTTTATAACTATTATTTCATTTTTGTATTTCTCAACATATTTCAAAACTTCTTCGACTGGTGGTCCGTCTGTAGGTAAGATCTTTTTTAAATCCATTATTGAGAGGTTTTCACAGTAGTTCTCTTCATAATGACGTACTGTTGAGCCATTGTAAGAATATTGTTGGCCGTCCAATACAGAACTAATCCNGAAGGGAAAGGTGCAAGTATTACAGTTAAAAAAACAGGAAAAAACATAAAAATTTTCTTTTGTATATCATCTTGTGGAGCTGGATTAAGTTTCTGTTGTGCCCACATTGTTAAGCCCATCAGAACTGGTAACCCACCTATGATTAAAAATTCAGGGGGTGCCCATGGTATCAGTCCAAATAAATTGAAAATTGATGTTGGGTCNTTNTCAGANAGATCTTTTATCCATCCAAAAAANGGCTGNTGTCTCATTTCAATTGTTACAAANAACATTTTATANATNGCGAAAAAAAATGGTATAGAAATTAAAATTGGCACACAACCACTTACAGGATTAACTCCTTCTTTCTTATAAAGNTGCATNATTGCCTGCTGAAGTTTCATCTTATCATCTTTATGNACTTCTTTAAGACGAGCCATTTCGGGTTGTAAAATTTTCATACGACTCATCGATCTAAATGCATAATTATTGAGTGGAAAGAACANTAATCTTAAACAAACAGTTATTAATATAATTGCTANTCCATAATTTCCTGCAAGTTTAAAAAAGTAATCATTTAAAAAAAATAAAGGTTTTACAATCCAATAAAACCAGCCCCAGTCAATGACAAGGTCAAATTTTGATAATCCTAATTTCTCATTATANTCATCAATTACATCTACTTCTTTTGCGGCAATAACAATATCAACTTTATTACTAATTTGCTTATTAGGTTGTGCCTCTAAAGCCTCAGTTTCTATATAACTAATTTTAAATTTTTCACTGTACTCAAAGTCCGCTCTAAAATTTTTGTTCTTTTCTGGTATTAAGCTTGTAAGCCAATATTTATCAGTAATACCTAGAAAACCTTTTTCAGCATTTATAGAATATTTTTTATCTATTACATCATCATAATCTTTTTCCACTAACTGATCATCAAACACCCCAAGTGGTCCCTCATGTAAAATAAAAAAATTTACTATATCTCTAGGAATATTTTTTCGGATAATTTGGCTATAAGGATAAAAATTATATATTTTGTTAGTATTATTTTTTATTTTTTGGTTAACAGTAAATAAAAATTTATTATCAATGCTAATAATTTTTTCAAAAGTGAGTCCTTGAGTATTTTTCCATATTAATTTAACGTCATTTCCTGGGGAAAGTTTTGTGTTTCCTTCTACTTTCCATTTTGATTTATTATTTGGTAAATCAATATTTTTATTGTTACTAACCCAGCCTGTTTCTAAGTAATATGTATCAGAAGCGTTTCTTGGATTAAGTAGTACTACCTTTTTTNTACCCTCGAGTTTTTCATTGTAATTTTTAAAAAGTAAATCATCTATAATTGCACCTTTTAAAGAAATTGAACCCTTAACGTTATCGTTTTCAAATATAATTCTTTTATCTTTATTTAAAGCCTCTTTTCTTGAAAGAAGGTTATTAGTTTCAGAATTTTCTATCTCTGGAGCATCTAAACTTTTAACTGAGTCTATTCTTTTTTGCTTTATNTTTTCTCGATCTTCTGGTGAAGGTGAAAAAAATAAAGCCCATAAAACAATTATTGCTGCACTGAGTGATATAGCTGCGATTATATTTTTATTTGAGTCCATTTTTAATTTTTATTTTTTTTAACTGGTTCAAATCCTTCACCACCACCAAGGAATTTTATGGGATGACAACTTAAAACTCTTTTAGTACCTTTGAAAAAACCTTTAATCAAACCATACTCCTTTAAANANTCTATAAAATACTCTGAACAAGTNGGTAAATACCTACAGTTGTTACCCANCAAAGGTGAGATTAAGTACTGATAAAACTTTATTATCTTGATAATAATCTTGGTTAAAATCTTCATTATCTTATTTTTTCAAAACTTTTTTGTAATGCCTCTTTAATTTCATCGTATTTTTCCTCTAAAACACTTTTTTTTGCAAGAACTAAATAAGAAAAGTTAAGATTTAATTTAGCTATTTTAGTTATTGCATATGTCATATTTTTGAGCCTTCTTTTTATCTTATTTCTATCAACAGCTTTACCCATTTTCTTTTTTGCCACAAAACTTATATTGAGACATGTATTTTTTTTATCAGGAATCTTTTTAAAAAAAATTGTGAAATAAGAATTGGAAATTTTTCTTCCATTAAGAAGTTTTTTAAAGTCCTCATTCTTTGAGAGACTTTTGATTTTAATATTCATTAAACAGTAAGTTTTTTTCGACCTTTTTTTCTTCTTCTGGCTAGAAGTTTTTTTCCACCTTTTGTTTTCATTTTTGATCTAAATCCGTGGCGTCTTTTTCTGACAAGTTTACTTGGCTGATAAGTTCTTTTCATAAGATTTTAATTATGTAGTATTAAAAATTTAAGTACTTATAATGTAAAATCTATAATATGCAAACTATGAAAAACGTAAAAATATGGTTAGGTTTAGCCTATATTATATTNCTGGGATTGTTTTTATACTTCTTGTTAACTTATATAAGTATTGAGGAGTTAACTTCATATAGTTTNCTCAAATCAAATAGTGAGTATCTAATTAATTTTAAACAAAATAATATAATATTCTCATCNTTTGTATTTATTATATTTGGAATTGTTTGGATTTCTTTACTTCAAGGATTTGGGTCTCCATTAGGGTTGATTTGTGGTTATATTTTCGGACCTTACTTTGGAACTTTAATTTTTTCGTTAACTTTTGCTTTAGGATCTAGTGTAACATTTGTAGTTGCTAATTATTTTTTTAAAAACTACATCATTGAAAAAATACAAAATAAGTATCAATATCTTAATGACAAAATAAGAAACAATCAGCTTTTAGCGGTNGGCCTCCTTAGATTTCTTGGTGGTATTCCGANACAGATACAAAATTTAATACCTGTATTATTTGATGTAAAATTAAANAACTATTTTTTTGGAACCTTACTTGGAGTTATTATTCAAGCATTTATTGTTTGTTCATTAGGATCAGCTTTAGAAAAGAAAATATATGAAAATGATGAATTACCTAAAATATTAGATCTTTTAAAAACTCAAGAAATTTATTTACCAATATCAGCTATAATATTTTTGTTCGTTCTGACATTTATTTTAAGAAAATTTTTCTTTAAAAAGTAATGGTGCCCTCGATGAGAATCTAACTCATGACTGACCCTTACCAAGGGCCTGTTTTAACACTAAAACTACAAGGGCGAATAAATAAAAATAGTGTAAAAATCAATAAAATTCAAATTTTTGACTTAATTTTTTATTTTATTAAGTCTATAATAATTTTTGGTAATTTTATGGGAATTCACTACGATTATAAATCTACAAGAGGCGCTAAAGCAATGGAGAAGCAAGCTAAAAGAGAAAAGAAATTAGCTGAGCGAAGAGCCAAAAAACAATCTAAGCAGGGAACAAATAAATCTGAAGATAAGACAATACCAATTGATCAAGTTGTAACTTTGGAGCATCTTACCAATCCTGAGAAAAAATAATCTTTTTAATGAATTCAAAAAGAAAGCCTTCTAAGCTTGATCTCGAGAAAGCACTTAGAAAAAATTTAAGGAAAAGAAANATNCACAAANGAAAAAANCAAAAAAATGATNNTAAACGATAAACAAATTAAAGAACTTGCAGAAAAAGAGGAGATGATAAGTCCATTTGTGAGTGAAAGCGTATCTAAAGGCATTAGTCATGGACTTAACTCATTTGGTTATGACTTAAGATGNGGCTCTGAATTCAAAATTTTTACAAATATAAAAGGAGCTACNGCTGACCCAAAGAATTTTAGTGAGGANAATTTTATAACTATTAAAGGTGAAGAGTCTNTTTTAATTCCTCCAAATTCTTTCGCACTGGCAAGTAGTCTTGAGTATTTTAAAATGCCAAGAAATGTAACNGGATTAGTAACTGCCAAGAGTACTTACGCAAGATGTGGACTTGGAACTCCNCCCACAGTTTTAGAAGCGGGTTGGCATGGCAACTTAGTTTTAGAATTTTCAAATCATACAAGCAACTCTATAAAATTGTATGCAAATAGTGGAGCAGCGCAAATTTTGTTCTTNAGTGGAGATCAGCCAGAGGTATCNTATTCTGATAGAAAAGGAAAATANCAAGGTCAAGTTGGTATAACTTTAGCAAAATCAAAATAGTATGAAAANATTTATAATTACTGGCCCAAGCAAAGCCGTAAATGGANNAGTANATATAAGTGGTGCAAAAAANTCNTGCCTTCCNCTTATGGCNGCATCTATTCTTTTTAAAAAAGAAGTGATTTTAAGAAATGTTCCTTTGGTTCAAGACGTTCTTACAATGAAAGATCTTTTAATTTCCTTAGGTTCTAAAGTAAAAATTTTAGAGAAAAAAAAGATTATGATTATTACAAATAAAAAGGATCATAAATTAACTGTTCCCTATAACTTGGTATCTACAATGCGAGCAGGAGTTCTAACCATGGGTTCCTTACTTGGAAGATATCCAAAGAAAAACATAAGAGTTGCTCAAGGAGGAGGTTGTGCATTAGGAATTCGCGATACATCTTGGCATCTCGAAGGTTTCAAAAGTTTAGGGGCTGAACATGTTTTGGAAAAGGGATATGTGAAAATATCTTCAAAGAATGGTTTGGTAGGTAAAAGCTATAAGTTTCCAAAAATTACTGTTACAGGCACGTCAAATTTAATCATGTCTTCAGTTTTTGTAAAAGGTTCCCATGTTTTAAAAAATATATCTTTAGAACCTGAGGTAACAGATCTTATTAAATTTCTGAACAACTCAGGTGCAAATATAAAGTTTATTGGTAAAAGATCTTTAAGAATTAAAGGTGTTAAAGAGCTATTAAGCGGTAATCATAAAATTATTGGTGATAGGATAGAAGCATTTAGTTATCTATGTGTAGGAGCAATTACAAAGGGTAGTGTAAAGGTGGCGAATATAAATCCTAAATTTTTACCTTCAGAATTAAAGATATTAAAAAAAATAGGTTTTAAAATTGATGTAANTAAAAATTATATAAAATTAAAAACAATTAAAANATTAAAACCTNTAAANGTCAAAACTGGACCNTGGCCTGGATTTGCAACAGANTGTTTGCCAATTTTAATACCTGTTTTAACAAGAATTTTTGGACAAAGTAAAATTAAAGAGACAATTTTTACTAATAGATTTATGGCTGTACCCGAACTTAATAGAATGGGAGCAGATATAAAAATTAAAAAAAATTTTGCAGTNATTAATGGAGAAAAAAAATTGAATTCTGCTGATTGCATTTCATCTGATCTNAGAACTACTTTCTCAATAATATTGGGTGCNATCGCAGCAAANGGATCATCAACAATATCAAGAATTTATCATGGATTGAGAGGGTACTCAAATCTTCAACTTAAATTAAGAAAACTTGGTATTAAAGTAAAAATGAAAACATAATGGTAAAAAATTTTTTATCCAAAATATTAGCAAGAGATCTCAATGGTTTAAATATAATTTCTACATACTGTGAGGACTCAACCACAAGCGTTTCAGAGATTAAATATCTTAAAAAAAATAAAATATTCTTACTGTCTCTAACTCGAAAATCTCTAAAAGATAACAAAAAAAGTAACATTATAAGTGTTTGTAAGTTTGAATTTATAGAAAATGTAGTAGCAAAAAATGTAGATCAAAAAGATAGTAAACTGAAATTAAAGTTGATGGGAATAGATGTAATGAAAATAGATAAACAATATGAAATTAATTTGTTATTTTCAGATAATCGTTTTATAACCCTATACTCTGAAATTATAGAGGTAACATTGGAAGATTTAAAAAAAGAAATAAAATGAAAGTAATTTCTGCTAAAAATAAGAGTTTTGATAAATTGTTGGATAAACTTCTTTCTAAACGAAAAAATAAACTTCGATCAGATTATATTTCAGTAAAAAATATAATTAAAGATGTAAGAAAAAATGGAGATAAAGCCCTAGTAAAATATGAGAAAAGATTTAATAANAATAAAACAATTATTCCGAACTCAAAAAAAATAAAAGACTCCATTAAATCCTTAGANCAAAAAGTAAAAAAAGCGATAGATGCAGCTTATAATAGAATTTATAAATTCCATTCACTTCAAAAGTTCAAAGATGTCTCATATATTGATAAGTATCAAAATAAAGTGAAATATAAATATGTTCCACTNGAGTCAGTTGCGATCTANGTTCCAGGTTCAAAAGTTTCNTATCCATCNAGTGTTTTAATGNGCACNATACCTGCAATTGTTGCGGGAGTTAAAAGAATTGTAATGATAAATCCTGGTTATAAGGGAAAGCAAAACGCTGCAGTTTTGTACGCTGCAAGAAAATGTAAAATTAAAGAAATTTATTCNATTGGTGGCCCTTCAGCAATTGCAGCTGTCGCATATGGAACTAAATCAATTAAACCTGTAAATAAAATTGTAGGACCAGGAAATTCATATGTTGCTTCAGCAAAAAAAGAGGTCTTTGGGGATATAGGAATTGAGTCAATGACAGCTGGACCTTCGGAGGTCTTAGTTGTTTGTGACAACAAATCTAATCCAGAATGGTTGGCAAGTGATTTAATTGCTCAAGCTGAACATGATTCTCTAGCCCAGTGTATTTTAATTTCAAAAGATAAAAANNTTCTAAAAAAAACTAAGAATGAAATAANAAATCAACTTAAAAGCATTTCGAGAAGCTCAATTGCAAAAAAAAGTTTAATGACGAATGGCATACTAATCTACGAAAATTCAGAAAATAGAATTGCAGAAATAATTAATAAGGTGGGCCCAGAGCACTTAGAGCTTAATATAAAAGACTATAAGTCTTTAATTCCAAAAATTAAGAATGCTGGTTCTATTTGCTTNGGAAAATATGCAGTGATGGCAATGACAGATTATGGAGTACCGGGCACTAATCATGTTCTTCCAACCAATATGACCAGTAAATACTCAAGTGGATTAAGTGTTTCAGAGTTCATTAAAAAAATTTCATACATAAATTTATCAAAAAAGGGTATTGAAACTCTTGGTCCATCAGTTATAACTCTTGCAACTAATGAAGGTTTAGATGGACATGCTAAATCAATTAAAAAAAGATTAGGAGAATTATAAATTTGTCAAAACAAGACTCTTTAGAATTTAAAGGAAAGGTTATAGACCTTTTGCCCAATGCAATGTTTAGGGTCAAATTAGAAAATAATCACATTGTTACAGCGCATACAGCTGGAAAATTAAGAAAAAACAGAATTAGAGTTTTGCAGGGAGACAATGTTACTGTAGAAGTAACTCCATATGATCTTACAAAGGGTCGTATAACATTTAGATTTTAATGGCCTTGTAGCTCAGTAGTAGAGCAGTACCCTGAAAAGGTATGTGTCGTAAGTGCGATTCTTACCAAGGCCACCACCAAAAAGCTCAATAATAGACAATTAAATCACTTGCATCTAATTTAGAAATCTAATAACAAAACACATTCTTTGTATAAACAAAGATAAACTAATAAAGAAAGAGTAAAATGAGTCTAAAAGGTAAAGTAAAGTGGTTTAATGGAAAAAAAGGTTATGGTTTCATTGAACGAGAAGATAAAGAAAAAGATGTATTCGTGCATGCTTCTGCTGTTAGAGAAGCTGGTTTAAGATTCTTAAACGAAGGTGACGAAATTACATTTGAAGTTGAAGACGGAGAAAAAGGTCCTGCCGCAGTAAAACTGCAAAAAACCTCTTAATTCTAATTCATCATTATTGTATAGGAGTATAAAACCCATTGGGTTTGCTATTCCTATACAATTCATTCTTGTATTTCTAGAATTAAATGCTATTTAAGCTCTATGACTATATTAAATAATAAGTTCAATTCACTTCACAGACATCATACACATGCTGGCTGCACGCTAGCTATTTAATTATTTAATAAATTTAAATTTAACAACAATTAATATAAAATAAACATAGGCCCTGGTGGTGAAATGGTTATCACGGAAGTTTGTGGAACTTCAGTTTTTGGTTCGATCCCAAGCCAGGGTACCAAAAAAATGAGTAAAGAAAATAAATTAACTCCTGGGTTNCCTCAGGGATTTGAAGATAGGTGGAATAAAAAATTACTTCTTAAAAAGAAACTTTTAAAAGTTATAGAGAATAATTTTATAAANTACGGGTTNGACCCTTTGGAAACTCCATCTTTTGAAATTGCAGAAAANATTGGATCCTTTCTTGCAGAGGATGAAAGTAATCCTATGTCTGATGTATTCTCTTTTAAAGATGGAAATAAAGACATTACTCTTCGCTATGATTTATCAAGTCCATTAGCGAGATTTGTTGCTCTAAACAATCAAGATCTTCCATCAATATATAAAAGATATGCAATCCAAAATGTATTTAGAAATGAGAAAGCTGGAAATGCGCGATACAGGGAATTTACGCAAGCAGATTGTGATATTGTAGGAAATGTTAACCCAGCTCAAGCGAATGCAGAATTATGTAATTTAATTGCAAGCACNTTNTTGGAGTGTGGTTTANAAACAGATCAATTTATCATNAACGTCAGNAACAGAAAAATAATTCAAGGNATAATCAAAGATCTAAANATTCCAGATACTAAACAGACNAAGGTTATGAGAGCTATAGACAAGCTTGATAAACCTGGTTTTGGATTAAGAGGTGTTGAGGATTTATTAAAAAAAGAGAGAAAAGATAAAAGTGGTGCAATTACAAAAGGTGCTAATCTAAGTGATGACCAAGTATCTAAGATTTTAGATTTTTTAAAGATTAATGATTTGAGTAAACTTAAACAAAATTTTAAAAATCCTTTAACACAAGAGGGAATTAAAGAATTAGAAGATCTTTTAGAAATTTTAAAATTTGGAAATTATTCTGGTCAAGTTAAAACTAATTTTGCAATTGTAAGAGGTCTTGCATATTATGATGGTTTTTGTGTTGAAACTAATCTTAATTTTAAAGCAAAAAATAACAAAGGCAAAGAAGTAGATATTGGAAGCATTTGCTCTGGAGGACAATACAATAAATTAATATCTAGATTTAAGGGAGTAGATATACCTGGTACAGGTGTAAGTATTGGTGTTGATAGATTGTTATTTGCGATGATGCAATTAAACCCAGAAATCAACGAACAAAAGCCGGTTATTATTTGTGTGATGGATGAAAAATATTTAAAAAATTATTACGAAATTTTAGAAACTTTGAGAAAAAATAATATTAATTCAGAAATCTTTTTAGACAGTAAAAAAAATCTCGGGAAACAATTAACTTATGCCAATAAAAGAGGGTGTCCGGTCGCTGTAATTTGTGGGGAAAATGAATTTAAAGATAACAACATCACCTTGAAAAATCTTCTTGGGGTTAAAGGAGAAAATAATCAAGTTACATTTTCAAAAGAAAATTTAATCAATGAAATCAAAAAATTTATCTGAAAAAATTCTTAGATCTGTAAAATCTAAAGGATTTAAATACATTGAATTACCATCCGTAATTGAAGCTAATCACATAGTTCAAAGATCAGGCGAAAATTTTAGAAAGTTTATCTTTTCATTTATCGATCAAAATGGAAGCGAGTTATGTTTAAGACCTGATTTAACAATAGTTTCTTGCTTAAGGTACCTTGAAAACAATCTTAAAACTAAAGAAAAAATATTTTATAGCGGTCAGGCATATAGAAAATCAAATAATAAAAAAGACTCAATTATTAGAGACCAAATTGGATTTGAAATTATTGGTTCAAAAGATGAGAAAAAAGATGATAAAGAAATAATTGATACTTCTCTTAAATCAATAAAAAACTTAAAGTATTCTACAGGCACATTGACAATAGGAAATGTGGAAATATTTAATCTTTTAATCTCAAAATTGGATATCCCTAAGAGATGGAAGTTGAGACTTTCAAGACATTTTTGGAGAGAAAGCTATTTCAACGACTTGCTGAAAAGATTAGAAACAAACTCAGATGTTGATCCAACAATTGTAGAGGTTGATAAAAAACGTTATTTAAAAATGACAAAAGAAAATAAGTCATCAATAATTGCTGGTAGATCCATTGATGAAATTTTAAAGAGGTTTGATAAAAAGATTAAAGACCCAAGACGCCCAAGCAAGGGTAGAAATGTTTCTAAAATTATTAGANGGTTTTTAAAGATNAAATGTCCAATCAACAAAGCNGCACAGGAATTAAATAAATTTTTTAAAAAAAATAAAATTAATCTAGCAGTTGATCAAAAATATTTTCCATTATCAAATAAAAAAGTTTCAAAGCTTAATGTAATTTTTTCAACTGCCTTTGGAAGACAACTCGAATACTACACAGGCATGGTGTTTAAAATTGACATTAAATCAAAAAATAAAATTAAAAATATATTTAATGGTGGAAGATATGATCAATTAATTTCTGATTTAGGATCGAAAAAAAAAGTGCCAGCTGTTGGGGCAGCAATAAACTTAAAGTAAATTATGAAAAATACAATTAACATAGGTATACCAAGCAAAGGCAGATTAAGGAAAGACGTTTTAAAGATTTTTAAAAGAAAAAAACTAAAACTTATTTCAGAAAGAGGGGAAAGGGATCTCATTGGATCAATTAAAAATAAAAAAAATTTAAAAATATTATATTTACATGCTAGAGANATTATAGAAAGACTAGGGGATGGTTCTCTAGATATAGGTTTTTCTGGTTTTGACTTATTTAAAGAAAGTGAATTTAATACACAAAAAAAAATAAACCTTGTTAAAAAATACGATTTNGGAAAAGCAAATCTGGTTGTTGCTATTCCTGATCCGTGGATTGATGTTCAAACAGTTGCAGACTTAGAAGAAATTGCATTTGAATTTAGAGATAAAAAAAAGAAAAGACTTAGAGTTGCAACTAAATATCCCAATCTGACTAGAGACTTCTTATTTTCAAAAGGTGTAACTCAATTTCAAATTGTCGAAAGTTTGGGCGCCACGGAAGTTTATCCTTTTACTGGTTCAGCAAATTTGATTTCTGACATTACCTCTACTGGGAAAACTATTAAAAGCAACAATTTACGTATACTTAAAGACGGTGAAATTTTGAAATCTCAGGCGTGTGTTTTTTCATCAAAAAAAAGTTTTTCAAAAATAGGTTTAAAAAATATTATTAAGCTATTTTCTTAGTAACAAGTCCTTAAGATAGATAAGAATAATTTTAATTACATCTAAATTTCTTAAAGTTGCATAAACAGCTATTAAAACTCCTACTATAATTATTATTTTAAAGGTTAATTGAAATTCCATTATTTTAATTAATTATATTACAATTTCATTTGTTTTTTTAATCTTTTTACTTGTATAGTTTGATAAAATAGGAATATTCATAATTGATAGCATGCAAGATTCGATATTATATTTAATTTTAGTTTTAATGGTAATAATAATTTACCTATTAATTACTCAGAGGAGAAATAAATCGGAACCAAAAGATAATTCTCAAGAAATTAATAATTTAAGGGATAGTATTAATAGTTCATTTAATACAATGAGTGCATCTTTTAACAGTTTATCTAAAGATGTCACAAGAGATATGACTCAGACACTAACATCAGTAAATCAAAAAGTTGAAGCATTTAATATGCAGGTAAAAGATTTAAATGAAAGCCAGAGAGGCATAAATAAGATACTTGCAGGGGTGAAAAAATTTGGAACATTAGCTGAATTCAGTTTAGGATCTTTATTAGAGGATTTGTTACCAGCTTCACAATATTTGTCTAATGTTAAAATGAAAGAAGATACGAGTGAAAATGTTGAGTTTGCTATCAAACTTAAAGAGGATGTGCTTGTACCAGTAGATAGTCATTTTCCTGTAGATAAATTTAAAGCCATAGAGGATGCATTTAAAGATGAGGATAAAAAGGCCGCTGCTGATGCAAGAAAAAATTTAGCAAAAGCTTTTAGGGACAAAGCAAAATCAGTTAATGATAAATATATAAACCCTCCTAAAACTACAGACTTCGCAATTGTTTATGCTCCAACAGAAAGTTTATTTTCAGAATTAAGCTCTTACCAAGACCCTGTTAATAAAGAGCTGTTGACNCAAGAAATAATGAAAAAGTATAAAGTTGTAATTTTAGGACCAAATACTCTCTCAGCTTATTTGCAATCTCTTCATATGGGATTTCAAACTTTGAAAGTTCAAAAGCACGCAACAGAAATCTATGATCATTTAAAAACAATCAGCACTAGATTTTCAACTCATTTCGATAATATTTATAAATTAAGAAAAAAATTAGAGGAGGCTATGACAGTCGTTGACAGTTTTGGAAAAGATGCCAGATCTATTACGCGGACACTAGAAAATATAAAAGATCCAGAGCAGATTGAAAGAGCTATCAATACAGAGAATGTAGAAAAGCTAAGTAAACAACCCAAACAAGCTAAAAACTAATTCATTTCAAATTAAAAAACAAATATAACAGCTCAAATGGAATGGAATAAAAAATTTAATTATCCAAGTTCTACTCGAGCATTAATTCAAGGAAAAAGGCACTACTCTTTAGATGGATCTAACTTACCCTCTGTTACAACCATACTCTCAGCAACAAAAAGTGAAGAGGACAAAGCTGCATTAGCTGCATGGAAGGAAAGAGTCGGAAAGCTTGAGGCAGATAGAATCAAAAAAGAAGCATCAAGTAGAGGTAGCTCAATTCACAAGTTTATTGAAGAGTTTCTACATGGAAAGCTTAATCAAGATTTAATTGATGATAACAATCACTCAAAAAAAATGGCAGAAGAAATTATAGATAATGGCCTAAAAAATAAACTAACAGAAGTTTGGGGTGCTGAAGCAACACTATATTATCCCAACAAATATGCTGGCACAGCTGACTGTATAGGTGTTTATGAAGGTAGAGAGACAATTTTAGATTTTAAACAAAGTAATAAACCAAAAAAGAAAGAGTATATTGAAGACTATTTTTTACAAATAGGAGCCTATTCATTAGCGCATAACACAGTTTATAACTCCAACATCACACAGGGAGTTGTTTTGATGTGTACAGTAGACAGACTATTTCAAGATTTTAAAATTGAAGGTAATGAACTTTTAGATTATCAAAATAAATTTCTTGAGAGAGTTGAAAAATTTTACAACCTTTTTGTCAAATGAAATTGACAAATTATTAAATTAATATACTAACAAATTTACTTGCTACTTGTTTAGATGCGAGATCATATCCTCTTCACAAAAAGCATTAAGNTAAAAGGAAAAAAATTGAATATTGTTATTTGGGATATTGAGTCATCAAGTTCTTCTACTGATTTTGGCAGCATAATTGAAATTGGAGGAATATTGGTAGATGAAAACTTTAAAGAAAAAGATAGATTTAATCTAAGATGTAGACTACCCGAAGGTGAAATACCCCAGTGTATGGCGCTGCTCGTTAATAAAACAAACGTAGATTTGCTAACAAAAACGAACCTAAGCCATTATCAGATGTTAAATCAAGTTGAAGCAATTTTTAAAAAGTGGAGTCCCGCAATCTTCATGGGATGGTCAAACATAGGTTTTGATGATGAAATGATTAGAAAAGAGTTTTTTAAGGGTATTAGATACCCCTANATTACTAATGCCTCACCAAACAAAAGACACGATGGACTAAATATAGCAAGAGGTGCTTTCGCTATTGATAATAAAATATTAAACACTGAAATTAACGAGAAGGGTAACGCAGTGATGAAATTAGAGTCTTTAGCAAGAATGAATGGTTTTGAATCTGGCGGAGCTCATAGTGCAATTTTTGATGCTGAGCTCACACTTAAAGTACTAGGCTTAATTAAGAAAAAGCAGCCAGAAACTTGGAACGATTTTTTAAAAACTGCAAATAAGCTAGACACAGAAACAATTATTAAAAAAGAAAAGATTATTACTTTAAATGAGTATTTCTATGGAAAATCAAGACTTTACCTTTGTGCTCCTCTCCACCCGAAATTTTGTACCCATCCAATATATCAGTGGGGTCAAGCGGTCGACTTAAGGGTTGATGTAGAGCCTCTTCTTAAAATGTCGATCAATGATTTAAAAGCTGAGATGAAAAAATCACCCAAATTTTTAAGAACTATCAGATCAAANAAAGCACCTATAATTTTGGATAAAAAATTTGGTATGGATGTTGAACCCTATAATGCAATAGATAAAAATATNCTGATAAAAAGAGCTGAATTAGTAAACAGTAACGAAAAGTTTTCAGAAAATATATTAACCGCTTTAAGAGAAATTGCTGAAGAAAAAGAACAATCAAAATCTCAAGAGGATATACTTCCAGAAGAGAGTATATATAAAAAGTTCACTCCAAACAAAGATACAAATTTATTCTCAAAATGGCACGAGGCATCTTGGTCAGATAAACTAAGACTGCTGGATAAGTTTGAGGATGAAAGACTTGTTGGATTTGGTAAAAAAATAATATTTCAAGAAGCTCCACATGTTCTGCCCGAATCTATTTTAAAACAGGTGAAGCGAGATATAGCTAAGAGAATTCTTAGTGATAAAAAAGAGAAGTGGTGGACTTGCAAAGAATTTTATTTTGAGTGCGACAATTTAAGAGATAAGTTTACCAATGAAAATGACGAGAAAAATCTCAAATTTTTGGACCAACTAAATAATTTTGTAATGTCCATTGAGAAGAAATATCAAAATGTTTAATGTGGATAAAATAAATTTTAATCATTTTGGGCTTGAATATAAATCCAATCTTTATATATAAATACTATGGCTACTGTAAACGTAACAGATGAAAANTTTGAAGCAGAAGTTATTAAAGCTGGCAAACCAGTTATAGTTGACTTCTGGGCAGAGTGGTGTGGACCTTGCAAACAAATCGGACCAATCTTAGAAGAAATTTCTAATGAGATGTCTGATGTTGTAATTGCAAAACACAATATTGATAACGAACCTAACACTCCAACAAAATACGGAATTAGAGGTATTCCAACTATGCTCTTATTTTCTGGTGGAGAATTGAAAGCAACAAAAGTTGGAGCTACCACTAAATCTAATATTGTTTCTTGGATTAAAGAAAATACTTAATTTAAATTTAGAACTTCCCCAATTAAATAAAGTGATCCTGTAACTAAGGTAATAGTGTTAATATCCTTTGAATTTAAATGAATTGCACCATCGATACTATCTGAAATTTTTAACTTAAAATTGAGATTACTTATCTTTTCTTTAAATTCATTTTTAGAAATCCCTCCATCCTGATTAGGAATATCAATTAAAGTAACTGAATTAACTAGACCCTCAAAAGATTTCATAAATTTTTGATGTTCTTTATCTTTCATCATAGCTACAACGAGATTAACTTTTTGATTTTGGTTTTTAATCCAGTTTGCAATAACATAACTGCTTGAAATATTATGGCCTCCATCAACTACCAATCTATTATTACCTGCAATTTTTTTGAGTTTTCCTGACTTTATTTCCTGTAATCTTCCTCTAAGAGAGATGTTTTGAATACCTGATTTGATATCTTGATCTTTAACGTTAAATATTTTTCTAGACGCTGCAATTGAAGTACTAATATTATAAAGTTGATGGTCTCCTAGAATATTGGGTTCTGGTAATATCAATTCACCAATATCATCTTGGTATTGAATGAAGCTATTATCTGATCTTGAGATATTGAAGTTTTTTCCAAAAAAATATTTATTTGATGTATTTTGATTTAAAGATTCTTCCACTTTTTTACCTATCTCATCATTCACCTGTTTGTTTACAAAAATATTAGAGTTTAAAAGCTTACAAGTTTTTTCATGTATAACTCCATCAATACTCTTATTTTCTAACCATTGAAAATGATCGTTATGTATTACACCAATTAATGTCATTAAATTTTTTTTAAAAACATTGGTACTATCGAATTGGTGAAATAATCCAGCTTCAATTATATTGACATTGTTTTTGAAGCTTTCCGCATATTTTAAAAAAGCACATGTAAGTATTTCAAAAACAGTCGCATTATCATCTCCTAAGACTTTTTCNGTATCCTCTAACAATTTAAAAAGATTTTCTTCATCAATTTCAGNATCATTAAATACAAAACGTTCAGTATAGGATTGAAGATGTGGAGAGGTGTACATATTACACTTTAATCCNGCTTGATTAAGGATTGCCTTTAGACTATATGACATACTTGCCTTAGCATTCGTGCCTACTATCGTAATTATATTATTAAGTTTGTCTTGAGGGTTTCCAAGTTTTTTTAAAAGATTAAAAGTTCGACCCAGGGATAGGTCTAATTTCTTTTTATGATGCTTCTCTAGTTCCGATATTAAATTCTGGAGTTTGTTCATTATTCTCTGAATTTACTTCAGAATTTTTCTTTAGCAATATAGATAATACCTGGCTAATTTTTTTAGATAAATCTTTACGAGGTATTATGTTATCTACAAATCCACAATCAAGAACATGCTCAGCTTTTTGAAAGTTTTCAGGTAATTCCTCTTTAACTGTTCCTTCAATAACTCTTCTTCCTGCAAATGCAATTAGGGCTCCAGGTTCAGAAATTTGAATGTCACCAAGCATCGCAAAAGANGCCGTGATCCCTCCAGCAGTTGGATCTGTAAGACACACTATGTAAGGTAATTTATTNTCTTTTAANTCATTAATNGCCATAGTNGTTCTNGTCATTTGCGCAAGGGCTAGGGGACTTTCATGCATTCTTTGACCACCACCACAAGTAAAAATCACAAAAGGTTTTTTTTCTTCAACAGCTTTTTGAATACCAAAAATAATTGCTTCACCTTCACTTGTTGCAATTGAACCACCCATGAAAGCAAAGTTGATTGCACCAACTATAGCATCTATGTTTCCAATTTTACCTTTAGCAATCATAACTGCACAATCTTGATTTGTTTTTTTTCTCGCAGANTTTAATTTNTTNATATACGGAGANGAATCTTCAAATTCTAAAGGATCATCGGCAGGTATNGGGGTTTTTAATACTTCATAATTATTTTTACCAAAAATTATATCAAATCTTTGAATACAATTTATACGATGATGTTTTCCACATGCATTACAGACCCATAAATTTTCCTCTAAATCTTTTTTCAAAACTGGACCTTTGCAACAAGAAGTCCAATCACTATTTTCTATATCACTCTTTGATGGTCTTTTTTTTAATAACTGTTTTATCTTTTCACCGAATCTAAGAGTTTTTTTTAACCAATTCATATAATTTTGTTTTTTAGTTTCCTTACTAATTTACTTACATTTGTGACGGGATTTTGTCTATCTTTTAAACTTCTTGTTATTTCTCGACAAATTGCACTACCAACAACTANACCATCCGCNGATNTNANATTTGAAATAGTTTTTTCGGTAATACCAAAACCNATAACNACATTTTTTGANGGTTTGATTNTTTTTATAANATTATAATTNTTAATAATTNTNTTNATACTATATTTTAANGCAGANCCTGTAGTTGATATAGTTGAAATCATNTAAATCATTTCATGNGAANTNTTTATTATTTCTCTCATTCTTTTTACAGTTGTAGTAGGTGCTATTAATTGAACNAAACAAATAGAATTTTTCTTACACAATTTGGCAAAATTTTTATTATCAGGAAATGATAAATCAACAACAATTAANCCATCAACACCAGACTCTTTACATTTTTGAATAAATTTTCTTTCCCCATAATTAAATATCATTTGGTAGTAACCCATTAATATCATTGGTTTAGATGGTTTTGTTTTCTTAAATCTTTTTACAAGTTTAAAAATATCATTTAATCGAATACCATTTTGCAAGGCTCTGTAAGAACTATTTTGAATATCTTTTCCGTCAGCAGTAGGGCAATTATGAGGTATTCCCCATTCTGCAATATCCAAATCCTTTGATATTGAATTTAGTA
>FUFK010045427.1_pt1 | contig 19448 bp, 33 predicted proteins | sample 1021851 | NCBI WGS metagenome assembly FUFK01 (sample SAMEA51879418, study PRJEB19060) | metagenome
GACTGAACAGGTAAACAACGATCCACCGTTACCTAAATTAGAAAAATATAAAAATCCTAGTCGTCCTTGGGATGGTTCAGATCTTTCTCAAAAGGAATAACATTATCCCTTTCAATTATTCTTGCTCTACGTCCTTTTTGTAGTTCTTCTTTGAGAGAACCTATCTCTATAACAACTTTTTCAAAGTCGTCTCTGCTTTTAGATAACATTTCTGTAAGATTTTTAACANCAAAAACTACCCACCACCACCATGCAAATGCTATGGATCCAAATGCAACTGCTATTGTTATGATTACGTATTCTGTCCAGTGTTCTGGATCTAACCAAATTGATAAACAAAGAGCGAGTAAAGCCATCATGGGAGCTATTCTTCCTAGCCAATGCCAAAACTTAATGTGTCCTAGCATTTTTACGCCCCTATTTGTCCGAACGGCTTCCATTCTCCAGGTGTTCCGTCCTTAATGCACACCCAACCAACGTATCCTGTAGGTGTTGGATTTGCATTCCAAATAACATCACCTTTTTTGTATACGCCTTGAGTTGGTAAGTCGTTTAAGACCTGCATCTTCTTGTTTTCAAACTTAATCGGGCCTGATGTACTAAAACATACATCTGGATTCTCAACACCTATTCCTAGTTTTCCTTTGACAGTAGTAATAGAGTCAGCATCAGTACCAACTTCTATTCTATTGTTTGACTTAATTTTAATTCTTGTTTGGTCATCAGTAATAAGTTCCATATCACTTGTAGTGAATGCTCCAACTTTTACTGTGTCATATCCTGGATCAACTATAAATTCAACTTCATTACCTGAAACTGTAAGTTGACCATTTCCTGCGTCAGCACCAATACCCAAACGCATATGGTCGCCATCGTAAAATATAAATTGATCTAGTACAAAGTTACCTTCTGTTCTTAGATTCTTAATTGTGCCTAATTCTCTAATGCTAGATTTTGTAATATCTGGACCTAGCTCATTTCCTGAAAGCACAGTAACATTATTGATTCTATATTCTTTAAGAGTGTCTACTATTTCTGTTGACATTATTCTATCTGGATTACCTTGCATTACTAATTGCTTGGTATGTCCTGATCCAGTCCACATTAATCCTTTACCATATAAGGTATCGTTTTCACAATCAAAGTTTAATGGGCTTGTTCTGTCATTACGTACATCAGCTTTTATTTCATTAACTTCTAGCTTAGATGCTTTGATAGTACCTTGTACTTCTAAGTCTTGTTCTACCTTTACACTATCTTTTAATAAACCAACTTTTAGATTATCTGTGGTTACAAGACCATTCTCAACAACTAATTGAAGTGATGTTGATTTGTCTTGTATTCCTAATGTGCTGAATTCTGTAATTGTTCCACCGTGAATCTTATCACCGCTTATTTCGTTATTTTGAAATTCAGGCTTGGGTAGTTCGCGTTTTGCAATAGTCTCGATCGATTCGCCTAGCTTCGCTAAACCGTCTTTTACTGCTTGTAATTCAGAATCTTGTATGTCATGTGTGCTCATGTAAGTATTTATCAAATGAGCAACTAGTATGTTTAGTCTATTGTTTTGAGTAAAATTGTGTCAGGATTGATACGACCATTAAGTTTGATGTCTACTGCATTGATTTCATCCAGGAACTTCTTGATCTTGATTTTGCCAGCTTCTTTAAATTCTTTCAGCTTTTCTTCTGGTTTACGTAGTGTTTTTTGTATGGATTCGTCCTCGCTAAAGCCTATGATAGTAGTTCCTTTAACACTTAATCCTGTACCTTCTCTGCGTTGATGTAGCGGATCTTTGCTACTTGCAATATATCTACCTAGCTTACGTGTTTTTGTGTTGAATACCCAAAGCTCTTCCGCACCTATGATTTCCTGTGGGTTGATACTTGCTAGTTGGAACTTCTCATCATTGATTCTAAACTTCAATTTAGCAACCATCTTCTCTTTGCTACGAATACGTTTACGTGGTTTTCTGTTTGCTTTGGCTGTGTCAATGATAATATCACAAGCACCCATGAACAATGTAAGTGCTTCAAGATACTTCTTAACATCTTTCTTATCGTAGTCTGCGTATGCTTCAATTAACTGTTCTGCCCAATCACGTTCCTGTTCTGTCATCTGTTCACGTTGGGCTTTGCTTGGTGGTTGTAAAACTTCTGTAAATTCTGCTACTTCATTTGCATACCATTCCTTGATCTTACGTGCATGAGCCTGTGTGCATTTTACATCATTAAGATGTTTGCTGATTCTAAATCCTTTAGGATTAAACTTTGCAGGATTCTGTCCCCAAGTATCTAACCAATCATCTACCGCACCCATCATTAACAAAGACTGTGATGCTATTCGTTCTTGTATGCTTGGCTTCTTAGCTTCAAGTTTTGCTTCTGCTTGTTCTTTCTTCTTTACTTCTTCAATCACTTTATTTCCAGCTTCAACGAGCTCTTTTAATTGTTTATCTATAAAAACTTCCATCGGCTTTACTTCTCCCATCGTACCTGGAAGCTCTCGCCAATAGTCTGCGTAAGGTTTGTGTAGTGTCGGAAAGCCTTTGTTCAATAGTCTACAACTTGTACCAAGTGTAGGACTAAAACGCCAATCCGGATTCTTTGCAATAGCCTTTAAGTGTTTCTTCCATTCAGGCTGTCCCTTACAATACTCAAGAATCCATCTTTTGTAGTCAGCACCTTTAAACTCCAACCTATAGTATGTATAGCAACTATCNTTTAGTCGCNNAAAGGTTGGNCCATCNAGTTCACTTGCCTTTGANATATCCGGCTCATGGTTCTTTTGGCTTACACGNCTCGTNANTCTTTTCTTTCTACGAGGTGCNCCTTTTAAAAGTGATTTAGCCAATCTTCAATCTCCTGCAAAAATATGTCTAACACAGTTACTATATAGCAAAAAAATAAAAAGTCTACTAAAAATGACTTTTAATATTATATTTTTTCGCCATTTTCGTCTGATCTAAATGTTTTAAATCTAGGAAAACGTAAACTGTATGTGTCGGAATCTTGTGATTGTGTTCTTGCGTCAGCTCTTATTTCTACTAAAGAACCAATGAGGTTAGCACGGTCAGTCCAGAACTGATCACGTTGACTGTCAGTGAAACCACTTCCACAGTTAAGGTGATAATTGTATCCATCGTCTTCTCCTTCTACTATGATTGCGCCAAGTCTGCCTTCGTTTCGTCCAGTTCCTTCTTCAACTGATACTACTTTTAATGTAACTTCAATAAATGGTTTGGCTTTTAACCAAGCATGAGATCTTTTACATTCATATACTGCTTGTTGATCTTTGATCATAACCCCTTCATATCCACCGTCTACAGCCGCTTTATTAAGCTCTACAAAGCGATCTTGACCTTCAGGGCTACTTAGGTCTACATCTTCCCAGTCCAGTGCTTGTACGTGCTCTAAGGCGTCTTTATTAGCTTCTACCCAATGCCATACATACTGACTTCTTTTGGATTGTTCTACTTCATACTTTCCTTCTAAGAACTTGTCTAAAGGTATCATATCAAATAAGTGTAGTACTGCATCTTTGGCAACACCTCCACTCTTTCTATGTACCTGTTTCATAAGGTCTTGGAAGTTAGCACTCATAACCTCTCCGTCTAATACTAGATCATATGGAGCAGGCTTTTCTTTTAATACATCTTCTATCTCTGCGATGATGTGTCCAAAGTTATGAAACTGCTTACCATTTCTGCTAAACATTTCTACCTTACCGTCCTTGATAACTGTTAGCACTCTAACACCATCAAGTTTAATTTCTATTTGTTTTGGTCCAACCATCTTCTTTTCATGGTTAGCTGAATCGTGTGCAAGTTGGCAAGTAAACACAGGAACCATGTATTTGTCAAAGCCATTTTTCTTTGCTACATTGTTTACTGTCTTTTCACTTACACCACAACGTAAATCCTTAATAAGGATACGTCTATAAAATCCATTCCATTGTTCTGCTGTCGCTGAACTCATTACAAGGTTAATAGCATCTCTGGCCGCATGACCAGTTAATTCTCTTTTGTTAAGTTTTTCTGCAAGTTCTACGAATATTTTCCATTCACAACCTTGTCCACTTATTACTGTGTCTTTTGTTGGAACTTGCTTTACGCCAAATGTGTATAATGGATCAAGTGCCATTCTTACACCTTCAAAGAACTCATCTAGTCCTTCGTTCATTGCGTCTAATAATATTGATTCTTTAGCTAGACGTGAATTGTCTGCTTCTAGTTTTTCTATGATTGCCTGTGGTTGTGTTCTCATTTGTGCCTCTCTTTAATTATTATATACATTATATAATCAATATTTTCATTTGTCAAGTCTTTTTTTGGCGGACCCAAAGAGATTCGAACTCCTGACCTCCAGTTCCGCAAACTGGCGCTCTATCCAGCTGAGCTATGGGTCCGTTCTATTATTATAGTTTATTATTTTGGTTTTGTCAATTAGAATCTACAGCCTACTGTAGCTTTTGGTACAATGTTATCTCGGAGTTCTTGTAATGTAGGTTTTCCCATTGATAAATCTATGTCTGGTGTAAGTTCACAATTTGAAATCGTTCTGGAGCAACTTATTGTAAATGCAAGTACCACACAGAGTATTAAGATTCTCATTATAACATATTTATTCGGTCACAAAAAAAGGGCAACTGAATACACAGTCACCCTTTAAATGAAAAACTAAATTAGCTTCTTGAAGCTAATGCTTTGTAACCAGCGGCTACAACTGCTCTAGAGGCAGAACCTAATCTGTACTTTCTAGCACCAGTTTTAGTTTTGTTTAAGTATACAGGATAACCTGCGAATCTTAAACTTTGGATTACCGCTTGTGGGTTACCAGCTTTAAATTTGCTTGAAATTTGAGCTGACGTTAGTTGTGAACCGTTTTTAAGTGCGGCCAATACACTATCTTGAATTGTATTTTTCATAACATCTCCTTAATTAAGTTTCAAATACAGTAACAAGTATAACAAAAATGTCTAATAAAGTCAAGTGGTTGTTTGCCAATTACACAAAATCGGGCCCATGAACCCAACCAACTAATGATATTCTTGTTCCTTTAGTTACAGGTACTACCTTGTGAGGCATCCAACTTGGAAAGAAACATATCTCATATTTCTTTAGTTGGATAGGATAACCAATTGAGTCTGGCATCAAAGTTAATTCGCCTCCTTCAAACTCACTTGGGTCATTTAGTAAACAACTAAATGAAATCTTTCTACTGTCATTATTCACACCTTTGAACCCTGCATCAGAGTGCATTGAGTAATGACCTTTCTTATCTGCATTGTAAACACTATATTGAAGTGTTTCTAAATACGTAATTGAATATTTAAAATGAAAATCGTTTGCATGATGTATAACTCCTCCTAACAAGTTATACAATTCATGATTGGTATTGGTATCTATCCAACTTATGTCTGTTGAACGTAAATCAAAATCGTGTTCATCGTCACCGTCTTTAACGTATCCTGCATTTTGAACGGGATTCTTTGTTCGAACCCACTCATGAAGGTCGTTCACTATCTTATCAGTAAGTCCCCATTGTTCCACACAATATTCTGGTGGTGGATTATCTCTATGTTGTGGTGGTGTTAATATATACATTATTCCTTGTCCTGTATTGCTAGTGTCCTGATATAACTTCTAGTAACCAAATCACAGAATCTTTGAAACTGCACACCTATCTGTCCGTGTGCATACATTCGAATACTAGCAGAGTCTCCTGTGTTTACTACACATCTTTGTTTTATTGGATTGATTAAAAACGTTTTACCTAATTGATTAGGTACAAGACCAAAGTCTTCTACAACTGTATGGCAATCCAATCCAGGTTCGTTAATACAAGTCATTAATGGTATAGGCCAACCAATTAGATCTAGTGTGTTTACATCATTTGTTGGTTCGTCTATGTTAAAGTTATGCGGTCTTATGTAGCCGTTTGGTTCTACGTTCCACATATTTAATTTGTTAAGTTTATCTATTGCTGAATTATTAAACCACCAATCAGCTATCTGTGTTACATCAGCACCTGGGATTTCAAACCATTTGTTATTGTATAAGGTCATTCCTTGTACTTCACCAAGTGGCAGTTTTTTCATTTTAGCAACTACTCTATCTGCTTCTAAACGTGCTTTGTAATTAAATGCAAGGTCAACGTAATCGTGTGGGTTAACACATTTCATATCTAATTCGAGATATCCTATCTTGTTTGATAGCATTTGTTGTATTACCCATTTACAAACTGTGACTCCATCTTTCTGATTCATGTCACTAGGAAGGTATGGAAGTTTAAAACTTTTATCTTTNTGTTCTTCGTAAAATTCTTTTGTTTCTTTATCCATATTATTCTCAAAAATGGTGCCGCTTCACGGACTCGAACCGCGGACCTACTGATTACAAATCAGTTGCTCTACCAACTGAGCTAAAGCGGCTTATAAGATTAATCAAACTCTGTTCTAACAATATGCTTTCTCAATGCTCTAACTAGTTCTTCTAACTTATCAATTATACCAATTAAACTTTTATCAGTAATATATGATTGACGTTCACGTAGCTTATCGTATTCTCGCAAAGGTATGGTTACCGTACTACCTTCGTTTTCATATGTTGCATCTTCAGATCTGTCATTCGTCATAAATCCCCTTTAACTGTTTGACTCGATGATCCATCCAACTTATAGCAGTATGAATATGTCCTGTGTCATGTGGTTCCAGTTGACTCTTTGCATATTCAATTTCCTTTTCCAAAAAGTTTATCTGTAATAGATTACCTGGAAAGTCTTTATGCTTTTGGATCTTCTTGGTTTTCTTCATCTTCGTCATCAGTAGTACTTACCGCTTCGTCTGGACCATTGTGGATTCTTCTGATTAAGCCATCAACATCAATGTCATCTGTCTCTAACAACTGCAATCCTTGAACTGGAGTCTTACAAAGACCTTCTTTGACCATCTGCCTTACAACATAAACAATTGAATACTTGTCTAAGTTTGGATACTTTCTATATAAATCTTGACTAAAAACTCTACCCATTATCAACAACCTTTCTAACTCTATCATAAACAAAGGAACGCCAACCCTTGGCATTGGTATCCCATACTGTTATGTTTTTCTCGTGAGCTTCTTTGGTTGTTTTAGGGTGATTTTCTTTTGGAATAACTTTTAAGTCTTTCGTGCAAGTCATTACACGTTCATCACCGTTTAATTTGTTAAAAGTTACTGTTGCTGTCGATTCTGATAATAGTTTTAGTAGTTGGTCTTTGGTAGGTATGCCTTTTAATTCTGCTATTTTATCTATACTCATCTACCGCGTCCCTCATTTACTTTGTATATATCAGGACCTTTTGTAGTAAATTCTAATCCTGACTTATTTCCAACGTAAACGGAACCATTCCATAAAAGTTTTATTCTGTTTTGTGCTATAAACACTTCAACAAACTTCTTTTCTTCAAACCTGTCAACGTCTGCTTCATTGACAATGTCGTTATCAGTACAAACTATTTTGCACTTGTTATCGTAATTATTCATCTTTACCCCACAATCTGTTTATTTGTTTTTTATACGACAAATATAATATAAAGTCAATCAACATGAAGTTCAAAAAAAAGCCTACTATAGTTAAGGCCACTCCGAACAATGCTGGTAGTAAGAATAGGAACGTAACTAACTTGACCAAATAATCAGTTACAAAGATATTAGGAACTATCCACATAGGAAAATCACCTAGCATAGGCTTAGGCGGTTTCTTCCTGTAATCTTCATACTCAAAGTTCATATTCAAAATTCTGTGATGTGTCGTTGATGCTTATTTGTTTTGCACCGTTACGTATGTGAAAGTGTGTTGCCATTGGAGTAAGGGGTGAAAGTGTGATTACTCTTTCGATACCCTGTTCTTTGGCATGACTCAATACTTTTTGTATAATCTCTCTACCTGCTCCACGTTTACGTGACCAAACTGTGTATGCAATAGCAATAGTAGGTTTTTCTTTTTTCATGTGTACTAGTTCACTCATCATATCAAGTTCCTTTACACTATGAGGGACATCATTTGTATATGCAATACAAATAATTCCTTCTATATCATCTTCAAATTTCAGTCCGTATATTTTACGACCTTTTGTGATACGCCAACCTAATGTTAATTCTGGTCTGACTGGATCTTCTGAAACGTCTATATCGTCTAGTTCAACTAGTTCGGTACCTTTGACCCATCTGAAGAAATCATCTGTTTTGTTTTTAAAAAATTTCACAAACTAATCCTTATAATTAAATTCTTCTGTCTCTATCTCGTTGTGCCTTCAATGCTCTTTTGATACCACGTTTTTTAGCCAAACGTCTTTTCTCACTTGGCTTTTGGTAGTATGCTCTCTCTTTGAGTTCTACTAGAAGACCTTCCTTCTTGATCTTTCTTTTCATTACTCTCAGAGCTTTTTCAACATTGTTGTTTCTTACGATAACTTCCATGCTTCTCCTTTAATGTATGGTGTTTTCAAAAATCTCTTCATCTTGCCAATCAACTCCAAAGTACCTTTCGCAAATTGTTTGTATTGCTATAGGAACATTTTCATCTTCTTTGCCGGCAGGAACATAAAGACCTTTTAGTTCACCGTCTTTGTTAATAATTAATCCCCAATCATCATCAGTGAGGACTTGTTCTATCGAAACGTATTTGTGTGCCATTGTGCTTTCTCCAAAAAGTTTACGATAGATTGACATATTTTTAATATTACTATAAGTCGTCGGTTTTGTCAACCTATCTTTACGTAATTTAAAATCGTTTCAGGGAATTTGGTAATGAAGTTTTCCCCATGCCTTTTGACTTTTGCCTTGATTTTGAAAGTTGTTCCTTCCTTTGGCAAATCCTTTGTTTGGTCAAAGCTCTTAAAGAAACTTATTAAGTTTCCTTCGTGACTGCCATTTAATACATGACAGGTATACTTTTCTACAAACTTGATTTCGTGCAAAGTGAACGCACCTTCAAAAACACTTCCAATAGTACTTATGTGTTTTGACTCTTTAAAACTATCTTTAAGAGTCTTTTTAACACTTTTCTTCTTAACTCCTTCAAAGTATATCTTAGGTGTTACTGCAACAATGCCAAAGTCTTCCATAGAAAGTTCTTTTGTGTTTAGACAGTTAATAAGATTCTTCATATAATCAGTAAGGCTATCTGCTATAATCTGCATAGCATATTCTTTGTTAATCCACTTAACCGACTCAATGGCATTCTCCATATCAGTATCAGTTACAGTCATAGGTTGCCAATCTGGTGGAAAATATTCTGTAGCGAATTGATTTACCAAACAGTCCTTGTTTGAAAATTGTGTAGGGGATTCTTGGAAACGCCTAGTCTCTTTGTAGTAGTCTCCATTGATTCTATATGCGGCGAAACTTGCCGAAAGAATATCTAATAACGGTTGTTTTTTCATTTGTGCCTCACTTGCCTAATTATAGTGTATACTATAACATCAATATTTTGGTTTGTCAACCAGAAATTATAGTATATGATCTGCGATTTTTAAATCAATTAGTTGTTTGGCTGTAAAGTATTGGTCCGATGGATTGTTGAATTTTTTACGAACATCGGATAATGAAAACCCTGTAGCATCTCTAAGTATCTGCATACATCTTTGTTCACAGTTTGTATTCTCTTTCATCTGTGCTTTCATGTCATGCATCTTAGATTCCATTGTGTCTGAATGTTGATGGTTCATAATACCTGTGTTTTTACCAACATATCTTTCACCTTGTTTACCACTTGCTAAAATTAAAAATCCTGCACTCATTACCGCACCAATTCCTATAGTGCTAATATGATGATAGCTTGATTTCATTACATCAATAAGTGCGAATGTTTCATACAGGTCACCGCCAACTGTGTTGACATAAAGTTTTAATGTTTTCTTTGGCTTCTTAGATAAGTTAGCAGAAAGAATCCATTTGATACATTTGCTGATATTTGCCTCAGACAACTCACCATTTAGATAGTGAATATCATTGTCCTGTAGATAAACATCTACTCTATCGTCTGCGGTATATTGTTCGTATTTTTTCATAGGTAATAATATGTGTATTTATCCACGTTCGTTTTCTTGGGTCCATTTTAAGTGGCCAAGCTGATTTGCTTCTGCCCACCTAACAAATAGCCCTAATTCACGGCCGTGTGCTTCTATTTCCCATGGTCTTTCAAAGTAATCGTCCTTATCAAGCTCATACTTTTTGCCATTATAGCTGACTCTTTCAGCACCAGCAAGATCTCGCATTTCACCTTTTGCGAACTGCTTTACGTGTACCATTTCGTGGCATACACTTTGTAGCACCCTGCGAAGTTTAAGATCTGCATCAATCTCTAGCAAGAATTCTTTGGGTCTGTAGCTGTCATCTTCCCACATACAATTTCCTGCTTGGTTATATTTGTCTAATAATCCTTTCACAAAGTGAACCTTAATGTTCAAACTCTTTGCAAGTCTCTTGCTCATAAGTTTTGCACCACAGAATCTAATGATATCTTTGGCATATTTCTTCTGAGTCTTTGAGCCACCTTTAATTGAAATTTGCATAGTTCTAATCCTTGTGATTGTTATTATATTATATAAAAATTTACGAAAAAAGTCAACCAAATAGGTTTGAGTAAAACCTTGCTTTTTCAACACTTTAAAAATCTATGTTACCAAAATAGATAAGTACTATTATGAAGGACTTTTATCAAAGTGCCTTTTACGGCGTTGTTAAAGAAACGCAGGAGAGCAGTGGCTACACATTACCCGTAGACATTGAGTCCTACGTAGTCATGCTTCTTGCTGACCATTTAGACAAGCCAAACTTTCTTCCTGAAACTACATTTGCTGAATCATACCTTAGATTAAAGAATTCAAGAGATGCAAAGGCATTAGGAGATAGTTGTTTATTCGTTACTGGTGTGTTTCCTGACTATGGTATTGATCAGGAATATTATATTGGAATCGGACAAAGCTCATACCACAGTATATCATATGGCATGAATAAAGATCTATTCAACGATCTTTCTAAACACTTTAAATTTTTACGTTATTTTATAGAACTTACGACTTCTTCTCATACTTCTGTTTATCGTTAGCAACCAATAAACAATCAGCTTGAATTGTTTGGATCATATTATCTATCTCACCATCAGCAAACTTAACATTACCATACTTCATATCTCTTAGTCTGTCAGCCATAAGTTTAATAGAGTCTATCTTGTCGCAAAATTCTGATATTTTATGTATCATCTGTACCTCTACTAGTAATTATTCTATATACTAAATATAGCAAACAAACAAGGTTCAGTCAAGTGGAAATTTTCCTTTTATTAATGATTAAACACGCCATAATAGATTTGGGTATGCAACCTTTTGGAATCGGGCATACCAAGTTACGTTATTTTGGCGGGCCTGCTCATATACAACATTACATACCACATGGGGTCTTAACCATGCTTGTAATGGCCTTTTATTGCAACATAGAGGTCTCTGTAGCACTTGGTTTACTGGATTACGTACTACACTGGCATACCGACTTTTTAAAGACAAATATACGTGAATATTTTGGTTGGAAGTCAAATCAAAGACAATTTTGGTTGCTTAATACCGCAGACCAAATACTGCACTTCTTAGGATATTATTTAATTATAATGATTGCTATTTCCTAGCAAAACCAAATCCCATAGAACCTGGTAAGTTCATATTAGCATAGAACTCTTTACCTGCATCAAACTTAATTCTGCCATCAAACACTGGTGGATAAATTACAAGCATTTTTGTAAACTTACCTTTGTCCTCACCTTGCATTTGGAACGTGCTTTTGATCTGGATCATGTTAGAACTTTCTAACACAGTCTTAAAGAATCTGTTTAGGTTCTCAGGATCATTGTTCATCTGTGCCGCAACGTTTTTAGCAAGTGTTGTTGTGAAGTGCCATAGCTTTCTGTATTTTGCATTTTGTAAAGTTGCATCTTTAGGACGATACACATTTGAATTCATGTATTCATCATAGTGTCTTGGAACTGCTTCTTTGATTCTTCCTTCATCGTTCCAGCTTGAAGGATCATCTACTAACTTTTTAATTGCCTCTAGTTCAGCTTCATTAATCATACCCAATCTAGTTGCTAGTTTATAAACTTGATACTTCTTATCTTTTTCCTTAATGGTTTCCATCCAACCTAAGTACTCTTTAAATTCTTCAAAGAAGTTTTTATTCTTTAATTTAATTACGTCTGGTTTGTTGTCAATAGTTTCTGCAATACTAACCGCACTTGCCTTAGCACCGCCCTTACCATCTTTAGCACTAATACCTATCTTTGCTCCCTTAGGAGATATAATAAAACTGTCTATAAGTTTTTGTGATTCGTCTGCTGGATACTCAACAGTTTTCATAGCCTGCCAAGTAAGTCCTGGTTCAATAACCTGTAACAGTTGTTCCTGTGCTTCTGCTACTGCACCTCCAACCATAGATGAACCTTGTGACAATGCAATAGGTCCTGCAATCTCACCTATTTGAATTTCGTAGTTACCTTTGTAATCTTTAGTTGCAGGCATGGCTGTATCTAAGTTTTCTAATATGTCTGCAATGATTGGTCTTTCTTCTGGTGGAACATCTTTAGGAAATGCGTCTGAATTTCTAATCTTATCTGCTACTGCTGATATGTCCATTGGACCATCTGTAACACCTAATCTGTTTGGAAAGAATCTTACGTTAGGGTGTGCCTTGTTTGCAGTTGCTGATAGTGTCTTTTTAATCTTGTATCCTAATGGCTCTATGTTTCTCATAAAGTCAGTTAGTTCCCATTTGATGTAATTTGCAGTTTTGCTCTTGTAGTATCTTACAAAGTGTAGTGTTCCTGCGTCTGATGTTATCTCAACAACAATGGCCGCATATGAAGTTAAAGGCTTTNTGTTTGCTTCAATTAGCTTACCTGTTATACCTGCTGTTTTTAAATCTGTTTGGAATTGCACATCTGCTGATATGCTTGAAGGACCTACTGCTGATCCGTTTTTAGCATCTGGATCTGTTGTATCATCGTCTTTTTCTATTGCAACGTATTTTTCTGTTTGCTCATCTAATGGAAAGAACCAACAGTTACTAGGAATAAACTTACCACCATCTTCTGTGCTAAAAGGACTTTCCATACCCTTCAGATTGATGTCGTCTACTGCACCTTTGATTCCTCTAGTGCTTTCTAGTATAGGTTTAGATACTGTTTTAAATTCGAAAAAACGCATAACACTANTATTTATGCTANTTTAGGAAACAAAGCATTAGTACAAAATTCATCTACGTCTGCTTCGTTAAGCCCTAAAGACTTCATAACACGTGGTGTATGCGGGTTCTGTTGCTGATTATGACAGTAATAGTCTTGTGCACCAGCAGTAAACTCTACTGTTTGTTCACCTTCATATTGAGGTACACTTTCAAACCATACTCTTAAATTATCAACTGCTAGTTTACATATAGCTACTGCTTCTTCTTCTGAAGCAACATTACCAGCGGCAATCATGCCTGGACTGAATATGTTCTTTGCCCATTCAGGTAGTTCACGTTGTTTGCTAGGAATAAAATCCTTAACTGCTTCTTGATACCATTCGCATAAAGGNTGATCTTCTCCNCCACTAGATGCTGAAAANTCATGAAAGGCACCTGTCATCTTACGTTTACCTGCNATAACATCAAAGCCNTATATNGGNGNACCATTGTCTAGTGTTGGAAANCAACANACGTGCATCATCCAAAGACNTTTANCTTTCACGTACATCNACAACATCAATNTGNGCTCTTCGAACNTGNTNGTTNGNCCANACNCTATTAAGCCAACCATTCTCNGGTTGATTNAATTTNTTNANNCCTTTTTCTTCTATTTCTTCTGCATACTCGTTGAAAATACCTAGTATGTCATCTTGGGCTTGTATTAATGTATCCCATATAATTGATTCGCTCACCTGTTACTCCATTGTCTATTAGTTACGCCTGGATAAGAAACTTTTTTGTTAGCTTCTCTCATTCTATTTAAAAGTTGTATACTTTCTTGTTGGCCTAAATTGGCAGTGGCAGTTTTGATTCCTACGGTGTTTAACCATAACTTCCAATTTATATCCTGAAATATTTCTGTGTTACGTGGAAAGAATTGTTCATCTACAGTTGGCGTAAAGTTCTTTGCATAGTTTGTACATAAATCCTCAACCTTTTGTGTTTCTTCAAAGTGTTCTTCAACGTGTCTCCAGAACTTACTTTGTCTTGGATTGTTAAAATAATGTAGTGCAACAAATCCCATACTATCTTCATATACATTACACATATCCTCATTAAAGTTATTCATATCTGCTTTGACATAATAACCTTTTTTCAAATAGTGTAGTGCTGAACTACCAATTACTAATAATGCAAGTCCTGTTGATTCTAAAGGCTCAATGAATCCACTAGCAAGTCCTACACTAAAACAATTACCACGCCAGTTATTTGCATTGTACTCAGGTTTGAAAGGTACGTGATTAAAATTACCTGTTCTTAATCTATGCTCTCCCCAATGTTGTACAAAATAATCTTCTGCTTCTTGTTTAGGGGTTATGTCACTGTTGTAACAAAGTCCACTACCTATTCTATCTTTTACAGGAGTTTTCCATATCCAACCGTGATCACAAGCCTGTGCAGTTACGTATGGTACTTGAGGTTCATCTTCTGTTTCATAATTTATCTGTGAAGCCACTGCGGCATTAGTAAACAACATATGACTTCTGTCAATCCATCTACTGTTACCTAGTGCATTAGAAAGTAATCTTTTAAAGCCTGTACAGTCTACAAAGAAGTCTCCAGTAACTATGTCACCATTCTCTAGTATAACTTGTTCTATGTTTCCATCTTTTACAATAGGCTTATCTATGTGTGCTTTTATATGTTTTAACCTAGGATATTTCTTGTTACAGTAGCCACTTAGAAAGTTTGCTAACTTAACTGCATCTAAATGATATCCTACCTGTGCATCTTTACCACAGGCAGTTGTATTACCTGCAATCTTTTTGTCCTTAACACTTACGTCATACCAAGCGGCCCACTTTTCATAATCTTCAAAAGGTATGTTAGCATCTCTACATAAGTCTACAAAGTCATGCCAGTTACCCGTTTCTGCTTTTTCAATTGGAAAATAAAAAGGTTGCCAAATATTTTTGCCATCACCTCTCCAGTTAGGAAAGTATGTGCCTAGTTTAATAGTTGCATCACACTCTTTGGTCCATAGTTCAGTAGGTATACCGCACTCTGTAAGATAATGATCAAACCCAAGTATAGTAGCTTCACCTACTCCTACTATGGGTACGTTTGGACTTTCTATTAATGAGATTTGTGTGTTGGGTAAATTATGTAAAGCATAAGCGGCCGTTAGCCAACCTGCACTTCCTCCTCCAACTATAACAATTTTTTTAACTGATTTCGACATCCATTAATTCCTGAAAAGTTTTCGTTGCAAAGTTAAAACATATCTTTGCTTCATCGGCCATACTATCATCTAGACGTTCTCTAATTAATTCTTTAAGAGCTGGACCGTCTTCAAAGTCATATAGTGTGCCACTTCCAGGAATCTTCTTACGTATCATTTGTCCACCACTTAGGTCGCCCATGTGTCTTGTATACATATGAGCAAAAAGTTTTTGTGGATCTTCTTTTATACTCATGATATGGTCGGCATACTCTCTACACACTGGTAACAGTTGTGGCGGGTTATCAAGGTCTTCCCATAACTCTTCGTAGTCTGCCCATATATTAGGAGCTCGTCTAATATCCATTAGGCCGTTAAGTAATCCATGTGCCATTGCATGGACTTCTAATATATTGTATTGTTGATGTTGATTGTACAGAAAGGTAGCATAAAGTTTAGGATCTATTGATCCACTCATTAGCACCTTTACAAATTGTTGTCTTTCAGCATTACGATGATGTTCGTAAGTTAATTCTTTTAGGCTCATTCTTTTTCCACTTTAACTTGTAATGGAAATCCGTTTGTACGAGCTAAAGCGGTTGTTTCTATACCTTTTTGTTCTGCTATCTCAAAAGTATATACTCCTACTATTGCTGATCCTTCTTCATGAATTTTTACTGTGAGGTCTCTTGCGGTTGTTTCAGTATGTTTGAAAATACCAACAAGACATTCGATAACGAACTCCATTGGAGTTTGGTCGTCATTTAGGAACACTACCTTATATAGTGCTGGTTCCAAAATCTTCTGTTTTATCTTTTCGTCTATTTGTACGTCCATAACATTACTTATCATTATATCACCCCTATGCAATAGTAAATGAAAGGGAGGCTATATACCCGTTTTCGCGGCTAGTATTTCTGTGCCTCCCTATCGGTTTATTATTTGAACTACTTAATATCAATAGTTCTTGGTTTTTTGCTTTCTGGAATAATTTTTTCCAGTTCAACTTGTAAAAGACCGTCTTTAAGTTCTGCACCTTTTACTTCTACATCTTCAGCAATAGTAAAAGATCTAGTAAAATGTCTTTTGCTAATACCTTTGTGTAGTACGCCTTCCTTGTCTTCTTCCTTCTCATGAATGGATTTGATTGTTAACGTATTATCTGCGTAGTTAACTTCAATATCCTTCTTGCTGAAGCCTGCAAGGGCTACTTCAATATTGTAGGTAAAGTCACCTGTTTTAACAATATTGTATGGTGGATAATTAACAGATGGAGTCATTAACGTATCGTTGTCAAACATTCTTTCGAAGTGATCAAAGATAGGATCAAACCCTACTGTTACTGGTCTTAGTTGATTAAAAATTGATAGATGATTTCTTGTCATTTTGTTTCTCCTTTATTAAGCAAGTTAAATGTGTAAAGAACCTATCAAGCATTCTTTAACATAATAGTATTTATACTACTATACAAATTATATGCTAAAATAGGTCGATTTTCAAGTATAAATCTAACCAAATCTACCTAATATGGACAAAAAAGAAGTGATTTATGCTATAACGACCCGTTCCTTTTATGTGCTTTACTTCGTGTTGTATAAAGCTAGGAAACAGTATTAACGAGTTGTTTTTAAGATGTGGAGTATAATTATAGTCAGAAAATGCTAGTTGTCCACCTGTGAACTGCTTTGGCTCTTCATATAATAATGTTACTGCTGACATTACTCCTAGGTCAGGGTGCAAGTCATAACTGCCATCTCCATTATAACAATTAAGTTGTGTAACATCAAAATTACACATTTTCAAATAATTGGAGAAAATGTTTTCAGACAAGTCTAGATCAAATATCTTTCTATTGTATCTTAGAATACTGCTGACGTGTCTATCTTCCTTATAGTGCTTATCCAAATGAACTGCATTCATATTACTGCTTTTAGGATCGCCATTGTCTTTTGTATCAGTGGCGTGTTGATTTAGATATTTTATTTCAGAAAATACACTAGGAAGTTCTGCTTTGTCAAAGTAATCGTCTATGATTGTGTGTACGAAAGGTTTCTGATGAGTACTAATCTGCATTAAACTGATTGAACACTTGGTTAACCTGTTGCGTACATCTTACAAACGTTGTACACTTAGGCATATCTTTAATACGTTTTGCACCAATGTATGTGCAAGTAGATCTAAGTCCGCCAAGTATTTCAATAACAGTTGGGTCAACAGGTCCTTTGTGTGGAAGTTCAACAACCTTACCTTCTGCTCCACGGTATCCATCTTTACGAGTACCATGNACNGCCATTGCCGCATTTGAACTCATACCATAGAACTTAATTTTGCCATTAACAACTTCACCTTCTGACTCATCGTGTCCTGCTAACATACCGCCTAGCATTACAAAGTGAGCACCTGCTCCAAAGGCCTTACTTACATCTCCTGGATAAACACAACCACCATCAGCAATCACGTGTCCACCGATGCCATTCGCGGCATCAACACACTCCATAACACCTGATAGTTGCGGCACACCAACTCCTGTCATTAATCTCGTTGTGCATACCGATCCTGGACCAATACCACATTTCACAATGTCAGCACCTTTGATGATAAGTTCTTCTGTCATCTCTGCTGAGATAACGTTACCTGCGATAATAGTTTTGTCAGGATATTCATCTCTGACTCTTGAAATAAAGTCTGCATAGTTTTCATGATATGCATTTGCAACATCAACAGTAATAAATTTAATATCAGGATACATTGCCAATACTGCTTTCATTGTGGCATAGTCTGGTGCGTCTGGATCCCATATAACTCCTGTACCTGTGCAAACACTTAGGTATTTCATCTTAACACCTTTTGCATTTTTAGTCCAGTCATCTACTGAATAATGTTTTCTCATTACAGTAATCATCTTATGATTTTGTAATACCTTAGCCATAGCAAAAGTACCAACTCCGTCCATGTTGCTTGACATGATAGGTACTCCTGTCCATTCGTTGCCGTAATGAAACTTGAACGTTCGAGTTAAGTCGACATCACGTCTGCTTTCTAATTTTGATCTTTTAGGCTTGAACAGTACGTCTTTGTAGTCTAACTTAATATCTTGTTCTATTCTCATTATTTCGCTCCATAGTTAAATGATATTGCTATTCTCTCTGCATCCGACCTATTTTGTTTTACTGCGTGTTTTACCCATGAAGGGAAAATCACAACCATACCTGGCTTAGGTGGATACGTAGCCATAGTACTTGTTATCGTATTATATGTGCTAAGGTTATCTGGAATGTAATATTGTGCATCATCACCTCTATAGAATTGTAAGTCGCCCATGTTCTCTGTTGGTATGTCTATATAGAACACACCACTTAACATAGCATCTTGGTGATTGTGTAAAGTGTGATAAGCACCTGGACCGTTGATGTTAATCCAGAAGTTTTGTAGTTTCAAAGGAGGAAAGCCAACACGGCTACGACAATATTCAACTGCCTTATCAAGTTCTATAACCATTACATTAAAAACTTGTTGTAGGTTAGGTGGAAGCAAATCAATATTTTCTATTGAACGACTATGCCAACCACCTTCGTTGCTATTACCTGCTAGTTCTGGTTCCTTNTTTCTCCAAGCCTGTGCAATTTGTTTTATGGCATTTCGATCAATAACATCATTGATGCCTGCAAACACAATACTAGGAAACCATAGATCCGCCTTGAGTTCCATTAAAATCCTTCCTCTAACATACGTTTACGTAATTCTTTCTTTTGTCGGGCAATACCAGCCGCCTTTGCTCTTGCTCTTTTTTCGCTAGGTTTTTCGTAATATTGTTTTGCTTTATAATCCATCAATATACCTTCCTGCGATACCCGTTTTTTAAATTTTCTCAATGCACCGTTGAAGTCGCCATTGCGAACTAAAACAGTAAGACCACCCTTAGGTCTGTCCTTGAATTTTGACAAAGCTACCGTTCTCCTCTGTAATTTGTCTCACGTCGTAAATCCTTCGAGTGTTAATTACATTATACGACATTTGTTCGGCACTTGT
>FUFK010041806.1_pt1 | contig 19447 bp, 22 predicted proteins | sample 1021851 | NCBI WGS metagenome assembly FUFK01 (sample SAMEA51879418, study PRJEB19060) | metagenome
ATTATGGTCTCGTCAGTCTCAAAATTGAAAAAAAAAATTGATAAAAATAAAAAAAAATATTAACCCTTCTTCCATTCACAATTTTTCCAATAATTATAATAATAATTTTTATCAACTTTATTTTCCTCTTGTCTTCTTTTTTTTTCTTCATAATTAAGACGATAAATGTGTTTACGCATATCATAATATCTACTATAATTATACCTACATATTGGAATTACTCTGTCTGATTCATTCATTTTTTATATATATATATATAATAAAAGATGGATTCAATTGGATACGAACATGCTTTTGCTAGTAATATAGCCTATATATTTGAAGAAGATGGATATGACAAAGCCGAAAAAGAACTAAAAAAAGAATTTCCTAATTATACATTAGATAAAGAATTGAGTGATAATTATAGTATAACTATTGTTAAACCTGATGGAGAAACAATTTTAGCATATAGAGGAACAGACTTTACACGAGCCGATGATTTAATGGCTGATGTAGTTATAGCATCAGGATTATATAAAACAGATGTAGTCCAATATATACAATTACCAAATGGTGCTTATGAATATTTACCAAGTGGTTTAACTAGATTTAATTTAAGCCAAAGAAAATATGAAGAAGTAGCATCTAAATATGGTGATAAAATAACATTAACAGGACATTCAAAAGGCGGAACTTTGGCACACCATATTGGTCGCATAAATAAAAAACCTTCTTATGTTTTTAATAAAGGTTCAGTTCCAAATTTATATGGAGAAATTTATGAATCAGATTCTAATACATATTTAGTTGAAGGCGATATTATAAGTAATTATGCAACTACATATACTCCAAAAGATAAAATTAAATTTATTCCACAAACAGCACCAACAGCACATTCTCTCCAAAATTTTTTAAATAAAGATAATTTACCAAATAAATTAATGATACAAGATACTACATTTACAGATAAAGAAGTAATAAAAAAAATATGTAAAGAATTTCCCGAATTATGCCCGAAAGGTGAATAATTATTTACCACCTTTTGAAGTTGTTGGTGGTTGTCTTGTTGTTGTTTGTTGTGCAGTTGTTGGTTTATTTTGTTGTGTAATTTGTGCTGATGCTACTGCATTTGTATTTTGTGGATTAATACCAGCATTTGCAGGTTTATGAATTATTGGGTCTGCTAAATCAGCATCATCAATTTCATCTGTTATATCAACTCCGCCTTTTGTTCTTCTAATAATTTTACCTGTTGTTGTATATATTGTGTCTACATCACCTTGAACTACATCTACATTTCGTGCTTTTATTATATCTATAACTGCATCTATTTGTTCGTTTGTTGCTCCTTTTCCATCTGTATCTGCCTGTAGTATTCTTTTAGTTTCTAAATATTGTTCTCTTGTTAAACCATTTCTACGCCCCGCATCAGTTTCTGCTTGAATTTTTGAATTTATAACACTTCCATTATTACTATTTGATATAGGTAAAAATGGTGGTTTTCCATCGGTTCCAGTAGTTGGTGTAGTTGGTAAAGTTGTTTGTCCTCCCGCAGTAGTAGCCGGTTGGGTGGGGTCAGGTGGTTTACCTTTGGGGAAAGTATCGCTTATTGGGTTATAATCAATTAAATATGTATTTAAATAATCTGCTTGATTGAATACTAATAATGGTGTAGCAGTTAATGCATTTCTAGCAATATAATCATTTTGACCTGCCACCATTTCATCATAATTATTTCCAAATACACTTAATTGTCTTCGTACATCAGCATTATAGTCATCAACTTCTGCTTGGTTCTTTTGATTTAAATTATGAACCATATTACTATATTCGTGTCTTGCTTGTTGAACGTATAGCGGTTCAAATTGACTAATATATTCATTTGCAGAATCTAGATTTGGTATTGAAGAAACATTTGGGTTTATTACAATATTACCATCTTTATCTTGTGTATATAATGTAGGTTCATAACCAGCCATTTGCAACTCATCTTGGAAATGTGAAAAATCTGTTTTTTTATCAAGTAATTCTTGTTCGGGTGTATACGTTTTAATTTTCGTAAAATCTCCTGCTTCTCCTAATGATAATTGATGAATATAAGAAACATATTCATTTAAACTCATTCCTGCTTGATTTGCTTGTAATATTTGAGAATCAGTTGGTTTCCATTTTGAAATGCTAGTCGGGTCGGCAGTATCTAAAAATCCACTATCAATATCATAATAATTAGCACGTCTTACTTTATCTTGTTCTTCTGCTAATTTTCTTGCATCATCTACAACTTGTGTATCACCTTTTACTCTGTCAAACTGCATATTTTCATATAATCTTGGTTGGTCTGCAGGGGCTGTGCTCTGTAAAGTAATTAATTGAGCCACACTAATTTGTAAATTATTTGCACCAGTTTCCATAGCACTATAAAAATTATTCATAGTTCCTGCAAAGTTAGGGTCTAATGTAGATGCATAAATAATATTTGGATTCATTTGACTTAATTTTGTTTGGTCTTTATAATATGCTTGAACGACTAGATTTTGTGCATCATTTTTAATATTAGTCATATATGCTGTTTTAAATTTAGTATCAATAAATGCTGTATCACTATAATATTTATCTAAATTTTTAGCAGGGACTTTATTTTTATTCCATTGGTCTAACAAAAATTGTTGACTATTTTTAATTCTTACTTGTGTATAATTCATTTCTTGAAAACTTTGCTCTACTAATAATCCCACTGATGTTTGCCAAGTTTGATTTGTTTGTTTATTTAAAAAATCTTCATCATCTTTTGTTAATGCTTTTGGTTGTCTTTGTCTTAATTCTTTACAATCTCCAGCAGATGCATTACATATTTTATCTATTAAATTATGCATAACGGCTTGGGAAAATAAATCATTAACACGTTTAGCATCACCTGTTTCATGTTTAGCAGGAACGGGCGGTAGTGCATGTGGTCTTTCAGTAAATGTTGCTTCCATAGCAGTTTTAAAACTTTTAAAATCATCACTATCTACTCGTAAATTTTTATAAGAATCAGGGTCATTTTGTTGCATTGCAGATAATGCTTTATCAAAATTATAATCATAATTAGGGAGCATTCTAATTAAATTTTCTCTTGTTCCAATTTTATTATTTTGTTCGTTTCTTGCTTCTACTATTTTATCATCTTCTGCTTTACCAGTAAAGAAACCAATTAATGCACTAATCCCAGTCGCTATTCCACCAACTACTAAACTTAAACCTAATGTTTCGGGGGCGGTTGCCAATGTAATTGCACCGATTGCTCCGGTTGCGACTGCACCTGTAGCCACACCTGAAACAACATTAGCACCGGCGTGGCTCATACCAGCATTTACTAGTGCATTATTCATTAATATATCTAATGGTAATGTTGCTAAACCAATTCCCGCCCCTTCTAGTCCTCCCCGTAATAAACTTGTTCCAGCCCGTAAAGCAACTTGTCCTGCACTTTCTGTAAATGCTTCGCCGACTGCCGATGCTCCTGTGCTTGATAATCTTTGATAAATTTGATTACCTATCATAGCACTAACACGTCCACTAGTATCGCCGAATGCTCCTGATATAGCACTATTAGCATAAGGATTAACACCGGCTTTACTTAATAATGCACTTAAACCAAATGCTCCTAACATTCCAGCCCCTCCGCCAACTAATGATTCACCGACAGGTTGATTTGGTATATCTTTAAATGATTCTCCTGCTACACGTAAACGTTGTCTAAATGACAATGAAGGTCTTTCTGTTCCGGCAGGTACATCAACATCAACATCACGGAATGGCTCAAAATCTAAACCTTCTTGTAATTGTGGTCTAACAAGTCCACTTTCAATATCTACTTGTGGGTCATCTGTTAAAACCATATTTTGTGGTATTCCAACNCCACGTGTAGATAAATCNGCATCNGGTGGTAATACACTTAATTGTCTTTGTAAATCTGCTACTTCATCAGGTGTTAATTGAGATGTTGCTTCTATTACTTTTGCATAACCACTTCTTAACGATTCTGCAACATCACGTCTTGTTTGTGCTAATTGTCTGTCGGTGCCTATTGCTAAATCATTACTAAATTGTTTTACTCTATTTGTTGCTTGTGCGAATCTTCGCCCTGCTTCTTGAACTCTTGCTCTTGCTCTAATAGTATTCATTCTTATTGAATCACTTAAATTACGTCCACTAATGCGAACTCTATATCTATCTTCATCAGCATCTAATGTAATATTATTTTGATTTGTTTGTCCCATAAATTGCCCTTCCTCCATTTCTGTTAATGGTGTATCATCATCTGCTTGTGATAATGTACCATAACGTCTTTGTAATCCTAATCTTCTAGGTGTTATTTCTACAAATCCCGATTCATCAGGTTGTGCTATTGTATCCTGTGATGGTGCATTTTCTAAATCTGCTCTATTTGATTCATCTATTAATCTCATTGCTCTCATTCTTCTAGCCATTGCTCTTTCATTAGATGAAAGCAGTTCAATACTACTTTCAAAGCCTTCATCATATAGTCCATTTTGTATTAATACATCTAATACTTGTTGACGTGAAACACCACGACTTCTTAAACGTTCATATATTTCTTCTGCATCACGTTTAGAAATAGTAGGTCTTCCTCTTCTTACTTTTTTACCTGCTAAATTTAATATACTTCTTTCCATTGCTTCTTCTGATTCAAATGGATTAATTGTTGGTTCTTCAAAGCCTTGTGGTGTTTGAGTAAAAAAATCTTCTTCTTGTAAATCAAGAGTTCTTACACTTGTTATACCACGTCGGACTCGTTGTAATCTTGTTAGTCTACGTGTGGTAGGGTTTCTTTCGGGTGCTACTGAAAATTCATTTGTAGAATCTAACGCCATATCTTGTAATTCAGGTGGAGTAGTCCCGCTCCCACTTGCTTCACTAGCGGGTGTTATTCTTGCTATTCTACTTCTTGAAGGTCGTGCAGATATAGCAGGTCTTTCTTGCGGTATTCTATCAGGTTCAATAGCACTAGTTTCAGCCAACATTCTAGTTAAATTTGTTCTTTGTTGTCTACCAGCCATTACATTCCTTTCTCTGTCTACTACTGCTTGGGTTGGTTCTATAAATCTATCGGGGTCTACCGCTAATTCATCACGTTGTCTTAAATCACGTAATTCTTGACCTGCTGTATCAGGCTCATCAACTAATACATTTGTGTCTGCTAGTGTTGGCTCATCAACTAATACATCTACATCATCTAAACCACTTCTATAAGTTAAAGGATTTTGTCCATATCTATCTACTATATTTCTTATTTGTCTTCTCATTGCTTGGGGGTCAGTAGTTCTTTGATAAACTCTATCCGTTAACATATCACCCATGTTTGTTCGTCCTCTATTATATGCTATTTGTTCATCTTGTTTTAATTTTCTAAAACTATAATAATTTTTTTCATCATCAGGGTCATCAGGTAATAATTCAGGTTTTGGAAATCTTACATCATTTACAGCAGGAGTATTTGGTATTATATCACGTCTAAATTCATCAGGTAATCCTGTCATTTTAAAAGGACTAAATGGACTATGTTTTGGTTGAGGAGGAGGAGGAGGAGGAGGAGGAGGAGGGGGTGGTGGTTTTGGAGGCTTTACAGGTTGAAATGGTCTTAAAGTATTATCAAATATACCACATTCAGGCAGTCTTCTTAATTGTGCTTCATTTCTAGGACATCGTATAGGTCTTCCGTCCTTTGTGATTTCAAATTTAGTTTTTACAGAAGGCATTTATAATATATTTAAACATTATATTTTTTTTTGAATAATTCAATATTTTTCGTTCTACTAGTTGTATTCCATAATATATGATATGATAAAGCATTTGGTGTATCAGGTGGTGCATTTTCACCGCTTGAATGACGTATGCGATATAATCTGCGTTGTTCTTCAGTAGCACCTATGGTTCGGTCTAAATAGCCAGTTGCACCAAAATTTACTTTTTTTGTTTTCTCTCCATCTTGAAAAGTAGCAGTCCATTTTTTACCTTTTGCAGTTGATTTTTTTACACTTAATAGTTTCATTATATAATATTAAATATATTAAAATCTTCTTTGGAAACCATTATTTAAGAATCCTCCACTAAACATATTGTCATACATTAATTCGTGTTTTGTTTTTCTTGGAACAATAGGCGGTTCACGTCTTGGGGGCGGTATATATTCTTGTGGTTGTTGTGGCGGTGGTTCAGGTGGTAATTGTTTTTTATTTTTAGATACTCGTTTAACAAATAATACATTTTGGTTGCTTTCAAACTCATCAGAATCATCATCTGACTGCTCTACTATAACTACTTGTTTTTTCTTTTTTGGTGGTTTTTTTTTAATTATAACTTGTTCTTCTTGAACTTCATTATCTGTTTCTTGTGTAATAGTCATTTGTGGCTTTTCCTCTGCTTCTTCTTTTTCAGGAACTTCAGGTTCTTTAAGTTCTTTTTCTTCAATATTTTCTTTAACTTCTTTTTCTTCTATATTTTCTGCGTGAGGGGCAGTCCCCTCTTTTAAAGTACCATCGGGATTATATTTTAAATTATCCATTTTATTTTGTAATCTTTTTGCTTGATTTATTTTTCTCATTTCGTTTGCCTTTTGTCTTGCCAAAGCAAGTCTTTCCAATTGCTCTTCTGTCATAGGTTTTTTCGGTTTTCTTTCACTCATTATAATATATATTTAGAAAAAAATTTGTAGAAAATAACATTTCTACAATTCACTAAATGTATTTTCTATTAAATTTAAGTTAAAATGTAGAAAAATAAAATATTGATTTACTTTAAATGACAAAACAAGCAGAAAAACCATTAGGGAATTGTAAATTTTGTGGAACTCCATTACGGGCAGTTGGTAATGCAAGAAAGAATGGTAAGTGCCACAATGATTGGGCTTCAAGGCAGTATCATAAAAAATGTTGGGCTGAAAATCCACATTTAAGATTACAAAGGGATTATGAAAGAACTAAAAAATATATACAAGACCATTATTACGAATCCGAAAGCGAGGAATCAGATTAAATATATAAATTATGATGTCATCAGGTAAATCATAAAAATAATTATTTATTTTTTTTCTTCTTTTCATATTTATATATGACCAATAAAGAAGAATTTAATAAACGTCATAATTTACCAAAAGACCAAAGCCATTCTAAAAGTTCTATATCTAAAATATCAGGTATAAAAATGAGTATTTTAGATGAAGTATATGACAGAGGAATTGGTGCTTATAAAACTAATCCACAATCAGTAAGAACAAAGGGCGGTAAAAAAGACCCAAAAGCACCATTGAGTGCTAAAATGAGTAAAGAACAATGGGCTATGGCTCGTGTATATTCATTTGTAAATAAAGTAGAAGGGCGACGTAGATTAAATCACGATACAGATTTAGCAGAAAAAATAAAAAAAAAGTAATATATAAATGAGTAAAACATTAACCAAAGAAAAAACTTATTTTGAAAAATATGATTTATATTCAGATGCCAACCCAAAAGACACAATAAGAATAAAATATAAAACATTAGATGATGTAAAGGATACAATAAAAAAATTAGAAAGATTATATAAACAAAATAAATATCCACATAATAGAATTAGCCAAGTTGTAAATGTAATGACACAAAGATTAAGGGTTATAGATAAATCTGATGCTAGATATACTTTATCAAATAAATATTTTAACTTTTTAAAAAATAGAACACGAGAGAAAAATGAAGATAATAGAAAAAAATTAAATTTTAATATTTAATAATTATATAATGAATCTACCTAAACCTTTGTTAAAACCTCGCAAAGAATTATCAAAAGTTCAAAAGGATTTAATGAAAGAACATAAGGCACATCATACTGCTAAACACATGGCAATGATGAAAAAATTAATGCTACAAGGTTTTTGCTTTCAACAAGCACATAAAATTAGTATGCAACGAGTAGGAAAATAAATTTTCAAATTTAAAAAAAAATTGATATAAAAAAATAAATATAATATAATATAGTGTAGAAAATGGTTGAATATTTAGAAAATTCTAATCGTGGACGACCAAAGGGCAGTTCTAATAAAAAGATGCGGTGGAAGGTTATATATTATAATAAAGAAACTAATAAAATTGAAGAACGTGAATATACGGCAGTAAAGGAAATGAANGAACTNGGAATAAATAATGGTGATATGGTGAAACGCATAATGACTGGTTATAGAGCAGATAAATCAGAGCGTAATAAAGAAAATAGTTTTTATCAAAGATGGGGGCATATTCAAATTTATAAATATTAATAAAATATATTATTTTTTTTTAGATTAAATAATATATTTTAGAAAAATTGACTTAAAAGTAAAAATTGATTAATATTTAGAAAAATAAAATATTATGTTAAATATATATAATATGCCAAAACTATCAAAAATAAACAAAGAAAAGAAGAAAGCATTACAATTACTACAATCATTAAAATCAAAATTTAATGCAAGAACATATACTGCATTACAAAATAATATTGATGATTTTAAAAAGATTGATGCCGTGAAAAGATTTAGCGAAAAAATAGAAAATTTAAAAGGCTATGATGCTAAAAATATTACAAAATCAACACTCAATAAAGAGGTTGATATAGCATCAGGTCAATCATTAGTTAGAGAATTTAATAAATCAGGTAAAGATACAACTATAAAAAATTTAACACCAAATAAGTTGAAAAAAATATTACAAAATTTAGATGTAAAACAAAAAGTAATATTAAATGCAGGAAAAGAAAATTATACATTACGAGCAAATAAAATAAAAAAATTAATAGATGATGTAGATAGTTTTTGGGTAAGTGAAACTGAAATGAAAGGCAGTGATGCCGAGTTAATACAAGAAGTTAAAAATTTAGATACTATTACTTTATTCAGACCTAAATGGTTAGGTAAAGACCATAATGAAGGTGCATTCTTTCCTTATTATAATAAAAGTGAAATTGATTTAACTGATTTTCAAATATTTAAAAATAATTATGAAGCCAATTATGATGAAAATTGTTTTGTTTATGCATTAAGACAAAGTAATATGCTGACTGATGAAGAATTATATACTTTAAAAAGTATGTGTATTGGTTTATATATACCTACAAATAAAATTAGTAAAATATGTGAAAAATTTAAAATTTATATACGAATAAAACATTTAAATCATCATACTACAAAAAATTATGGTAATAAAAAAGATGCTGAAGTTTTATTAGGACTAATTGATAAACATTATTTCTTTGTTAAACAAATACCATATACCATGTATTCTATTCAAAATTATGAATCTATAAAAGATATAGAAAATTGGAATGAAATTTATAGAAAACAAGGAAATTCATATAAAAAAGATAGTTCAAGATATACTAATTCTTTTGAAGCAATTAAATATTTAATAGAAAGCAATTTAATAAAACCTATACCTTATGAAGATATTATTTCTACTCAATATTATAAAGAAGCAAACGAAATATTAGATTTAAATTATTGTAAAAATAATGTTAGACCAAATGAAATAAAAGAAGTAAAAGATAAAACCGAAGATTTTATAATTATATATTTTGATTTTGAAACAATAACAAATGAAGAAATACATAAACCATATATGGTTGCAAGTAGTGAAACAAAAACTTTTATTGGAGAAAAATGTGGATTATATTTATTAAGAAGTTTATATGAAAAATTTGCTGGGAAAAAATTAATATTAATTGCACATAATGCTGGTTATGATTTTAGATTTTTACAAGAATATTTAAATATGGAATCATTATGTGAAAGAGGACATAATTTATTAGAAGGTAAAGGTAGATTTTATTATTCAAAAGGTAAAAGTATTGAAGTAATTTTAAAAGATAGTTATTCAGTTATTACTATGCCTTTAAAAAAGTTTGGTAAATGTTTTAATTTAGTACAAGAAAAAGAAATATTACCATATAATTTATATACACGAGAAAATGTTGTAAAAAGATATTTACGATTTAATATTTGTAAAGATGCATGTGATATGCAAGTAAGATGTGATAATATTGAAAGAATACCAAATGCAAAAGATTATACTGATTATTTTGATAAATTTATTTCAAATGCTAAAAAGTGGGATTGTATACATGGGGAATATATTGATATTATTAAATATTCACAAATTTATTGTGAAAAAGATGTTGAAGTATTAAAGTTAGGTTATGAAAAATTTGGTAAATTATTACTAGAAAGTTGTAATATAAATATTGTTAATTTTATGAGTTCAGCACAATTAGCACATAATTATATGTTAAATAATAATGTATTTGAAGAAGTAAATGAAGTTAGTTCTATTCCAAGAGATTATATTATGAAATGTATGGTTGGCGGGAGAACTATGTGTGCTAATAATAAAAAAATTCATATTAAAGATAGATTACAAGATTTTGATGCTGTAAGTTTATATCCATCTGCTATGTATAGACTTGGTGGTTATTTAAAAGGAAATCCAAAAGTATTAAAAGAACTAAATTATGATTTTTTGAAAAATTGTGATGGTTATTTTATACAAATAAAAATAAATAAAGTTAATAAAAAATATCCATTTCCACTTATGAGTTATATTAATGATGATGGTGTTAGAATATTTACTAATGAACCACCTAATAATTTATATGTATGTAAATTTGATTTGGAAGATTTAATTAAATTTCATAAAATAGAATTTGATATTATTGATGGATATTATTATGATGAAGGAAGAAATTATAATTTACGAAATATTATTGATTTTGTATTTAATGAAAGATTAAAAATGAAGAAAGAAGGCAACCCATTACAAGAAGTTTATAAATTAATTATGAATTCTGCTTATGGTAAAACATTACAAAAATCACACCCTGAAACAATAGAATTTAAAAATGAAAATACTATTGATAAATTTGTTGATAAAAATTATAATTATATAAAATCTTATCTTGAATTATATAGTGAAGGTTCATTTAAAAAATATCTTGTAAAAATGGAAAAAGGTATAGAAGACCATTTTAATAATGCTCATTGTGGTGTAGAAGTATTGGCTATGTCTAAAAGAATTATGAATGAAGTAATGTGTCTAGCACATGATGAAGGATTAGAAATTTATTATCAAGATACAGATTCAATGCATATTAAAGAATGTGATATAGATATTCTTGCTAAAAAATATCAAGAAATTTATAATAGACAATTAATTGGTAAAAATATGGGACAATTCCATAGTGATTTTGATAGTGATATTATTAAAAAAAATATATGTGCTGTTGAAAGTATATTTTTAGGTAAAAAATGTTATATTGATAAATTAGAAGGTTTAGACATTGGTGGTAATTTAGTAAATGATTACCACATAAGAATGAAAGGTATTAGTAATAATTCAATAAAACATAAAGCAAAAATAGAAGCAAGAGATTTTATTGAAATATATAAATCATTATTTAATGAAAATGAAGAAACATTTGATTTATGTTGTGGTGGTGAAAAAATAAATTTTGAATATAATAGTGATTATACTATTAGCACTAAAAAAGAATTTAACAGAACTTTATGTTTTTAATCCATTTGTCTAACCTCAACTTGTTCGGGTGATAATTCTATTGGTGTTCTATCACATTCAAAGCCACAACATTTAATTTTTTTACATCTAGATTTAAGGAAATATGTTAATACAACACCCATACAGGCACTAATACTAGCAACAAATGTAAGCACAAAAGTAGAATGTTTTTCTAACCAATCAGGTGGGCTTTCACATATTAAACTTCTATCAATGCATTCAATAGGACAAACTATTGGAACGGCAGTTGAACTAGTCATTTATATTAATATAATATATTTTTTTATTGTATTATATTAATACATGAAGACTCAAAAAGTAAAAGGTATGGAAATAGTACCACCTAAATCTGAAAGTGGTAAATATGAAACTCCACCTATGATGCCGAAGGCTCATATGGTTTCAATTGTGAATGCTAAACGGGGATTTGGGAAAACGACCCTAATTATAAATATGATTGAAAAAATAGGATTTGATTATACGATAGTTATTAGTCCAACAATGGCATCAAATAAAGAATTAATGGATAGAATAAATGTAGAACATGTTTTTGATGATATTGATAATCCTAATATTGTTGATGATATTAAAAAAATAGTAAAAGATGAAGCCGATGATTTAGAGCGTTATGAAGCAGAATTAGAGAGATATAATAAATTAATGAAAAATATTAAAAACGGAAATTATATGGATGAAGAAGCATTAGCCCTATTTTTCTCTCCTGATAATCAAGAATTTGCTAAACCCACTCATAGATTTAATGGAAGAAAACCCTTTATCGCCGTTGTGGTGGATGATTGCTTGGGTTCTATGTTATTTTCTAAACCAAGAAAGATTAATGGATTAGCAACTTATAGTCGGCATTTAGGGCAACTTAATAAAGGTGGTGCTATTGGTGTAAGTTTATTTTTTGCAACACAATCTTATAAATCACAAGTTGGTGGTCTCTCTCGTGTTATTAGAAATCAAGCAACTAATATATGTGTTTTTAAGACAAAAGATGAGGCTGAACTAAAAGACATAGCAGAATCAGTTGCTGGTGAAGTATCTATGGATACATTTTATAAAGTTTATAATCAAGCAATAGGTGATGGAAAAAATCACGAATTTTTATTTATTGATTTAAATAAAAAAGATACCCACCCTTCCATGTTTAGAAAAAAATTAGATGAATTTATAATTATTTAGATTTATTTTAAAAAGTTTGAGAGAATTATTAAAAATTTTAATATATTTTAATATATATAATGGCTAGACAAGGTGTTTTATCAGATGCTTCTATTAAAGAACAATACCCCGAGATGTTCCCACTTGATATTGGTTTACAACAAGCGATGTTTGCTCCAACAATGAAAATACCAAAAATGAATAAAGCAGGACGTAAAGTAAAACACGCAACAGATTATGCAAGATTTCCTATTTATGATATTAAAAACTTCGCAAGATTAGCAACACCACAAAATAGTATTCAAGCAGGTTTTGAAGGTGTTTTAAATTACAGACAAAAAATAGGTTCATCTAATGTTCCTACAGGTAATTTACAACAAGGTTATGAAGAACAAAAAGAACAAGTATACACAATGCGTGTTCCTGAACCTGTTAAAAAAGTTCCAAAATTTGAAGAAAGATTATTAATGAGTACACCTGCTACATTAAGTTTAGGACGTGTAGCACGTAATGAAGGTGTTTTTGAATTTAATAGAAAATTTAAACGACAATCAGTTTATTTACAACCACAAACAAAAGCATTATTAATGAATTTAGGAAATGATGCACAAGTAGAAAGAATAGTAGAAGATATTTTCCCTCCTCCATTGCGTAGTGCTAAATATCACCATAACGATGCATTAGCAATGTTAAGAAAAGCATATAAAGATAGTCCACTTGATATTGAAATTTTACAAAGAGCCGAACGTGCATCTAGAACACAAGACAGATTACCCGATAGAAGTAATTTTGGTGCTTTAATTGTTGACGCTTTTGGTCGTTTTACAACACGTGAAGAAGAAGAAGAGTTCCAAAAAATATTGGAAGAGTCTGCAAAAGATGAAGGAGAATCATTATTAAATCCTGATGATAGAGTTTAAGTTAATATTTAGAAAAAAAAAATATTTAGTAATATATATATGAAAGCAATTGATATTACTGGGACAGGACTTTCTCGTAAAGAAGCAGAAAATCCATTTAATTATACTGATGACCAAATAACAGAAAAAAGATTAGCAATGAAAACAATGAAAGAACTATGGGGTGATGTTCCTGAATTATATATGTCTTGGGCTTATGATTTATGTAAAAATACTCCCGAAGATGAATTAAAAGAAATTATGAAAAAAGTTGAAGAAGAACCTAGTAGATTCAAAGGTTTAGAAGATGTTAAAAGATTAAAAGAAGAACAGGAAGAGAGAATGAATCAAAATAAAATAGTATAAATAAATAATTAAAATAATATATTTTATATAATATATAATGTCTTTACAAACTAGCCGTTTTGAATCACAACAAATAGTAAATAGTTTTAATGTATTTATTGATACTGAAAAGACATCGCTTTTAGGACATGGAAATAATAAAGGTGATGAATGTAATATACACTTTGAAGGTAATAGTATTGAAGCAGGTGATGGTGAAATTATTAGAATTTCTCTCACAAATTTTACTATGTTTAATAATATTTATAATGTAAATGTAAATAATTCTAAATTTAGAGTAAGAAGTTCGGGCAGTGGTGCATCAAGAAATAATCTATTACTTATAAAACATCAAAATTATAAAAATTTAGCAGACCTTGCAAGTAATTTTGCTAGTGTATTAGAAACAGAACTTAAAGCATCGGCAACCGCTAATAGTGGTAATTCTACTATTTCATCAACTGCAATTACACCAACAGGAACAACTGATTCTATGAGTTCTACATCTGATAGATTATTTAGTGTCCTTTATACTTTTGCTGGAGCACATAATATAACAAGTTTAGTTATTCAAACAAACGAAAATGATGGTGATTGTTATGCTCTTATGGGTGCTTTAAGATTAGATAATGATGCTGGTGATGCTAATACTACATTTGAATCTTTTAAAATAACTATTGCATCTACTACAATAAAAGTTGAAGGTTTCTTTCCTATGCAAAGAATGACAGACCCTTATGTATACGTGCGATGTGGGGCTACAAATAATGGTTTAGAAATGTCGGCATTAAGTCGTCCTGTTGCAGGAAGTGGATTTAATACTGATATTGTTAATAGTGATATTTTAGGCAAAGTATTTAGGGATACTGAATTTATTAATTTCCATTCTTCAACAGATGAATATTTTATTAATTTACAACAACGTCGTTTATCAACTCTAAGATTATTTATAACAGATAAAAATTCAAGACCTCTAGGAAGATTAATTACTGATAGAACTGGTACGGCATCAGGTAGAACATCACAATCAGATAATACAGGTGCTCCTTTAGATACAAGACAATCAACACTAGGTAATTTATATTTTACTGCTGTTGTTAAAATTGAAATTATTAAAGTCCGTAATCCTAAAATGCTTGAATCAGAAGACCCACCAAAGCCACTACCTGCAAGAATAGCACAAGCCCCATATCAAAGACAGGATTTTGGAAATCCAAGATATTAAGGCGGTTGGCGAACCGCAAACGCTATTTTAGGATTTAAAGGATTTTTTTTTAATCCTTTATAAAAAAATATTTATATTTAGTATAAAAAAGATGCCGAGCCACTATGGAGAAATGAATAATAAGCCTAAAAAAGGTTTAACAGAAAAGCAAAAGAAAAACTTACCCAAACAATTACAGATGGCTATTTTAGCAAAACAAAAATCAAATGGTAAAAAAAATAATAAAAAAAATAAAAAAATGTAATCTTCTCTCAAAATTAAAATAAAAAAAGATAAAAAGAATTTATTTTATTTTTTTTATCTTTTATATAATATATAAAATGGCAGGAGTTTTACCAGCGAATCTTTCTTTTTTTATGCAACGTCTTGCGGGAGTTTCTACTTCCCACTTCAAAATCACACCACAAAGCAGTGATACAGCAACTGCTAATAAAATTATCCGATTTGAGATGCCTTCAAATACACTTTTATCATTCAGAAATTGCAGATTATTTTTTTCGGCGGAAACAGAAGGTTCAAATGCGGGAGGTCGTCTTCCAAATAAAATTGATTCTTTAATTGAACGTGTAGCAGTATATATGGGCGGTGTTTTAGTCCAAAATAACTTTAACAAATACAATGTCCTTCGCCACGCCAAAGATGCTCTACAAGGCGACAAATGCTCTTCTGTTATGGGACACCCTGAAATTGTCCGTGAAGTATCATACCACGATTCTAGCACATACGCCACCGATGCTAATGAAGCATACACTGCTCTTGACGACCAATTCTGCATTGACTACTTTGAAGGTTTACTCGGGAGTATCGAACCGAGCATTATTGATACGGGACTTTTACCCCAAATAACTCTTGAAATTACATTAGCAGAAGATGCTGTCTGTCCTTCTGTTGATGGTGTGCATTTAGCCGTTGGTGATGGAACAGGTGCTACAAATACAATTGATAAAGAAGGTGCTGTTGCTTGCACCTACAAATTAACCAATCTCAACTTACAAGTTGAAGTTCTTGGTATGGCTACATCGGTTCTAGACCAACTTGTAGAGAGCCGTATTGCATCTGTCGGCTATTTATCATTACCATTCAAGAATTATTACACATATTCTTCTACTACCCCATCAGGCGGTGGAACTACTCGTTTCTCTGCTAATAGTGCTTCATTAGACAGAATATGGATTGCTTACCGCCCAACTACTTTTGCTACTACACCTGCGGGCGTTCACGTAGTAAAAGGTTATAAAGTTAAAGATGGTTTAATGACTATTGGAACTGCCACAGCCAATGGTGCAGTTAGTAATGCCAAAGTAATTACTTTTGATGCACCTGTTGGTGTTGTATCAACTGCTACAGGTCTTAAAAAAGGTGATTTTGTAAAAACAAATGGAACTGCTGGTGCATCTTTAAGTCGTATTGATTCAGTAGATTCTGCAACACAAATTACTATTGTAGATAATACTACAATTGCGGATAATGCAGGTATAGAATTTGTCCGTGATGTAGGATTACCACAATTTGATGCTGGTGGTGTTTTAGATACAAACAAAGAAAAATACATTAGCAAATACTTCCGCTTCACCGAGCCATTAGCGAGTGCCTCAACACCTGCTAAATATCAATTACAAGTCAATGGTGCTTCGCTCCCCGCTTACAAAATGAATCGCAGTGAATTTTATGAAATTTCAAAATTATCTGCTGAATCTTACAAAACAGAAAAAGAAATGTCTTTTGAACAATACACCGATTCTTACTTCGTGCAGTGTATGAGATTTAATTTAGAAGGTTCAGATATGACACGTTTAGCGAGTGGGTTAATGTCTAGCCCACAACAGGTGCAGGTGGGTGCGTGAGCATCCGTTGGAGCGAGTGAATTAACACTCCACCTTGGTAGCATCTAGTCGGCTTATGGTCGGGCTATTAATTTAGTGGCTATAAGTGGTATGGGGGCGACAGCCCCAACCTAACCCAAGAAATTGGGGAACAGGCAAGACGAGTGAAATCGGTCAAAATTCGTGAAAGCGGACAAGACCGACGGCTACGTTATAGGGAAACTTATAACTGGGGTCGCTATCGACTGGGTCGCTTGTCGGTCTCCTAAGTCCTTTTAGGATATGGAGGCTTAATGTTCAGTCAGTCCATCATAAGCCGTTTTTGGCGAGTGATGCTCTATGTGATTTGCTGGATTGAAAATTGAAGGCAGGGAAGCATAGAGGGTTTATCTAATTTAGATAAATCGGTTCAATGTAGACACACGTGCTGTATCAGCCCAAATGGCTCTTGAATTAGAAGGTCATAACTCGTGCCATTTAGATATTTTTGTAGAAACTACGGCTGAATTAAGAATAGGTTCGGGCAGAAGTATCGAGATTATAGCCTAGTTCCGTTTAGACCTTTAAAAACATTTGAGGTAATGACATAATTTTAAATATATTAGTAAAATTAAAATATTATTATTAATATATAATATGGTTGACGTTGTAGGACTATATAGCGGTATTAGACCTTTTGCTAATTCAAGAGAATCTACTTTTTTTGATATGGCGACTAGTGGGGGACAATTTGAAAATAAAACTAATAACATTAGAGAACCCGCTATGAGATTATATGATAAAGTAAATAAACCACCAAGTGAATTTAATAAAATATTAAATATAGATACTTTAAGAGGAGTTCTTCCATTAAAGGCTGAACCCGAAGCAGTAAGATATGGCAGACCCGATAGTAGTTTAACAGAACATATGTATCCAAAAACTGGTTATGCTAGATTCCAACCCAAAGGACTTGCAACCGACCACAACAAACCTATGGATTTACCAATAATGCCGATTGCGGGATTCTATAATCCTGACGCACCAAATGTTTTAGGTGGACTTAAAGGAAATTAAAATATTTAGTATATATAAATGAATAACATACCTTTTGAATCTGCTGACTATTCAGAAGCATTAAGTGTTGAAGCATTAAGTAATAATAAAATAATATTAGGGGATAATACTATTGGATTTGAGAGCGGGGGTGGTGCTATATTAGAAGTAAATACTACAATAGAAGCCGTTGCTGGTGCTATTAAATTAAATGCAAGTGGATTACAAGCACATAGTAGTGGTTTATTCTGCACTAATATTAGAGGGGTCGCACACGGATTAGGGGCTGGTGTGATGCATTATAATACTGGAACAAATGAAATAACATATTCAACAAATTAAAATATTTATATATATATTATGGGGAAGTGTTTATCGTCATTTGCTAAAAATGAAACTGATTTAAATAATAATGGACTGGGTGATAGGGACGAAATGATAAGAATGGTAAATGAATATATAATAAAAAAATTAGATGAAAAAGAAAAAAAGAAAATAGAGAAATTATCAAAAACACAAACAAAAAGCATTAAAAAACTATTAAAATAATCTTTACTTATTATAATAATGTTTAGTAAGAACAAACCTTATTATAATTTTGATATAAATGCTAATGACCCTGAAAGTATGGATACATTAACTAATGATGCTATTACAACTACTGCAGAAAATAGAATTGATATAACTGGTGGAGTAAATTTAAGGCTAGGTTCGGTAAGTGAAGCCACTAGTGGTGCAATAAAATTAAATGCAAGTGGACTACAAGCACATAGCACTGGTTTATTTTGCACTAATGTTGAATCAACTGATGCAAATGTAGGAATAAATAAATTATTTTTTAATACAGGAACAAATGAAATATTTAGAAGTTCAACTTTACAATGTGGTTTAAAAGTATCACACGAAGGTGATGATAGAATAAATGGAATAGTTATAAGGGACGGCACTGCAAGTGGTAATATTATTTTTGATGATGATGAATTAGGATTAATTGATGGAACACATAGTATAGGAGCAGTAAATTTAACCACAAATACTATACATTGTACTTTGACATTTAAAGGAAGTTCTGTTAGTTATTCACAAGACCCTGTCGGTGCTAGTGAAACATTATTTGTATCAGATTTAACATTATCATCATCATCGGCATCAAGTGGAACAGGCACGGCAGTTTTTACTGGTATTATACATGGGGCTACATATAATCTAGAGTTTGCTTTACAGACTTAAATTTTTATCAATTTTTTTTTTCTAATTTTGAGACTGACGAGACCATAATATCTATTTTTTATTAAAAAAAAGATATTATGTTGACGAATTTTCGTCAAAACATTTATAAAAATATGTATAATTTTGTTCTAGTCCCAAAATTTACATATTTATATAACACAC
>FUFK010045241.1_pt1 | contig 19445 bp, 31 predicted proteins | sample 1021851 | NCBI WGS metagenome assembly FUFK01 (sample SAMEA51879418, study PRJEB19060) | metagenome
ATTAGAACTATACAAAATATTGAAGTTATAAAAACTGACAAAGAAAATAATTTGCTATATTTAAAAGGTTCTATTCCTGGATCAAAAAATACAGAAGTTCTAATTAGAAAATCAGTTAAAGAAATTAACCGAATGTCAATTGAAGAAAAAATTGAGCAAATTGAAAAACAAAAAAAATTAGCCGATAAAAAGAAAAAATAAATGAAAATAGATAAATTAAGTATTGATGGAAAAAAACAGAGCATAGAGGTGCTAGATAAAATTTTTAGCGCTAAAGTTAATAATCAATTAGTGAGTGGTGTTATCTATAAATTGAATGCAAACTTTAAAGGCAGAAAAGCAAAAACAAAGCAAAGAAATGAAATAACTGGCTCAACGTCTAAAATTTACTCACAAAAAGGTACTGGTAATGCAAGACACTCTAGTAAAAAGGCTCCTATATTTGTAGGTGGGGGAATAGCTCATGGACCAAAAGGTCAGGATAATTATAAAACTAGAAAGTTGAATAAGAGTGAAAAAAAAATGAGTATAGCCTCACTTATTACTGAAAAAAATAAATCTAATAACGTAATTATTTTTGATGATTTTGGAAAAAAAATTGAAAAAACAAAAGAGATGTTTGAATTTTTAAAGAAGTTTGATGCAAATAATTCATTGCTCATTGTAGATACAAAATCAAAAGCTAATATCTTAAGATCAACTAGAAATATTCCTAATGTCAAATTAACGGATGCAAATCATTTCAGTGCATTTGATATAGTAAAATATAAAAAAATTATTTTTACTGAGAGCTCAGTCAAAGAATTGGAAAAAAGGTATCAATAATGGATAAACTAAACTTATATGATAAAATCTTGTTCCCTGTTGTGACTGAGAAATCAACAAATTTGTCAGAGCAAAATAAAATTGTTTTTAAAGTACCTCAAAGTGCTAATAAAAAAACTCTAAAGGGATCAATTGAGAAAATATTTAAAGTAAATGTTACAAAAATTAATATTATTAATAAACAAACTCGAATTAAATCCTCAAGAGGGAAGAAAGTAAAAAAGAAAGGTTTTAAAAAGGCAATTATTACTCTTAAGAAGGGTCAAAATATTGACTTAACAACAGGAATTTAAATTATGGCTTTAAAAACATTCAAACCTTATACAAAATCTACCAGAGGTACTATTTTAACAAGTAGAGAAGGTTTATGGAAGGGCAAGCCTTATAAACCATTAACAAGTGCAAATTATTCTTCAAAAGGAAGAAATAATTATGGTCGTATAACATCTAGAAATCATGGTGGAGGACATAAACACAAGTATAGAAAAATAGATTTTTATAGAAAAAAGAAAGATATGAAAGCAATTGTAGAAAGAATTGAGTATGACCCTAACAGGTCATGTCACATAATGTTAGTTAAATTTGAGGATAATCAAAAATTTTATTATCTTGCTCCGCAAAAAATAAAAGTTGGTGATCATATTCAAAATGGTTCTTCTTCAGAAATTAAAATAGGAAATTGTTTACCATTACAGGACATTCCAGTAGGTATTGATATACATAATGTTGAAATACAGCCAGGAGCTGGCGGAAAAATAGCAAGAGCAGCCGGTTCTTCTGTAACGATTTCAGGTATCGATGGAAATTACTCAATTATAAAAATGACTTCAGGTGAAGTAAGAAAAATAGACTCAAGAGCGTTGGCTACAATTGGAGTATTATCTAATCCTGATCAAAAAAACATTAAAATTGGTAAAGCTGGTAGATCAAGATGGCTGGGAAGAAGACCACATACCAGAGGAGTTGTTAAAAATCCAGTGGATCACCCACATGGTGGTGGTGAAGGAAAATCTGCAGGCGGTAGACATCCTGTTTCTCCTACTGGACAATCTGCTAAGGGATTAAAAACAAGAGACAATAAAAGAACTGACAAATTTATAATAAGGAGAAGAAAGAAGAAGAGAGCTTAATATATGGCAAGATCTGTTTGGAAAGGACCGTTTGTTGAGGAAAGTTTAATCAAAAAAGTTGAAAAGATTAAAAATGATCCTAATAAAAAACCAATTAAAACTTGGTCTAGAAAGTCTACAATAATACCTGACTTCGTTGGATTTAGTTTCTTAATTTATAACGGCAAAAAATTTATACCAATAACAGTATCTGAAGACATGGTGGGTCACAAATTTGGAGAATTTGCTCCAACAAGACAGTTTTTTGGTCATACACCAGCTGATAAAAAAGCAAAAGTTGAGGGTGGAGCTAAGGGAGCTGATAAGAAATAAATATGAGTTCAAAAAAAGACATAGATTTAAAACAAGTTAGATCAATAAATAAGAATGTAAGATCTAGCGTTAGAAAATTAAAACCTATACTTAAATCAATAGTTGGTAAAAAAGTAGAAATTGCCATTAGAGATTTATCTTTCTCAGAAAAAAGAATTTCTAAAGATGTTAAAAAAACAATATCATCTGCAGTTGCTAATGCAGAAAATAATTTTCAATATGATATTGATAATTTAGTTGTGAAAGAAGCATTCTGTGGAAAACAGGTAATAATGAAAAGATTTAGAGCTAGAGCCAAAGGTAGGGCTGCAGAAATTATGAAACCATACTCAAACGTAACGATAGTTTTGAGTGAACAAATGAAGCAAAAAGAGAAGGAACATGGGACAAAAGGTTAATCCAGTAGGTTTAAGATTAGGTATCAATAGAGGATGGGACTCCGTCTGGTATGCAAAGAAACAAGATTTTGGAAATTATTTAATTGAAGATTTTAAAATTAGAGAATTTATTAAAAAAAATGTTATTAACTCTGGAGTCTCTAAAGTCATGATAGAAAGGTCAGCAAAAAAATGTTTCGTAACAATTTATACTTCTAGACCTGGGTTTGTAATTGGAAAAAAGGGAAGTGATATAGAAAAAATTAAAGGGAAATTATCAAAATTGAGTGCTAATGAAATAGTCTTAAATATTAAGGAAGTTAAAAAACCTGAGACAAATTCATTTTTAGTTGCCGAGAATATTGCTCAACAGTTGGTTAAACGTGTTTCATATCGGAGAGCAATGAAGAGAGCAATGCAATCTGCATTAAGGTTAGGAGCAAAAGGAATTAAAGTGTCTTGTAGTGGAAGACTTGGTGGAAACGAAATTGCAAGAACAGAGTGGTTAAGAGATGGTAGCATTCCATCCCATACTTTAAGGGCAGATATTGATTACGCTGAAGCAGAAGCTCTTACAACTTATGGAATAATTGGAATAAAAGTATGGATATATAAAGGAGAAATATTTACAAAAGAATTTAGCCAAGAAAGGAACAAAACATAATAATGTTACAACCAACAAGAACAAAATTTAGAAAAGCACATAAAGGAAGAATCCATGGCAATGCTTCCAGATGTAATGCTATGAATTATGGTTCTTTCGGATTGAAAGCAATTCAACCTGAAAGAATTATATCCAGACAAATAGAGGCAGCTAGAGTTGCTTTAACAAGACACATGAAAAGACAAGGCAGAGTTTGGACAAGAATGTTCCCAAATATACCAGTATCAAAAAAACCCACAGAAGTAAGAATGGGTAAAGGCAAGGGTTCACCCGAATATTGGGCATGTAGAGTTAAACCAGGAAGAATTTTATTTGAAGTTGACGGAGTAACAGAAGAAATTGCTAGAGAAGCTCTTTACAAAGCTTCAGCTAAACTACCAATAAAATGTAAATTTATTAAAAGAATTTAAATGAAAAAAAGTGAGATAAAAAAATTGACAAAAGAACAAGCTTTGAAAAATATAGATAAGTTAAAAAAGGACTTATTTAATTTTAGATTTCAAAAAATTAATGGTCAAATAAAAAGTCCATCAAAGATAAATGAAACAAAGAAAAATATTGCAAGATTAAAAACATTTATAGTGAGAAAAGATGCCTAAAAAAATATTAAGTGGAATTGTTGTAAGCGATAAACCAAATAAAACTATTACAGTTTTAGTTGAGCGAAAATACCAACATCCTGTATTGAAAAAAGTGATTAAAGCTAGAAAAAAATATAGTGTACATGACGAAGAGAATAAATGTAAAAACGGTGATAAAGTATCAATACAAGAGTGCAAACCTTACTCAAAGTCGAAAAAATTTGAAGTGATAGGAGTTTCCAAATGATACAAGTTCAGACAGAATTATTTGTGGCTGATAACACTGGAGCAAAAAAGATAGAATGTATAAAAGTTTTAGGTGGATCAAAAAGAAGGTATGCAAGTATCGGAGATACTATTGTAGTGGCTGTAAAAGAAGCAATACCGAAAGGAAAAGTTAAAAAAGGTGCAGTACATAAGGCTGTAGTTGTTAGAGTAAAAAAAGGAATCCATAGAAATGATGGGTCTAAAGTAAGATTTGATAATAATGCAGCTGTTCTGACAGATGATAAAGGAGAGCCTATAGGCACAAGGATTTTTGGACCAGTTACCAGAGAATTAAGAAATAGAGGGCAAATGAAAATAATTTCGTTGGCACCAGAGGTTTTGTAATGATTAAAAAAGGTGTGAAAGTAAAAATATTGAGTGGCAAAGATAAAAATAAAGATGGTGATGTGATTGAAATTGATAGAAAAAATAATAGAGCAAAAGTAAAAGGTATCAACATGATAAAAAAACATGTGAAAACTACAAAAGAAAAGAAAGGTGGAATAATATCAAAGGAAAATTTTATAAACCTCTCGAACTTAGCAATTTTTGATACCAAAAATAAAAATGAGGCTAAAAAATAATGATACCTAGATTAAAGCTAACCATTACCAAAGATATTGAGCCAACATTAAAAGAAAAGTTCGGTTATAAAAATTTATATATGGGTCCAAGAATACAAAAAATTGTTTTGAATATGGGTTTAGGTCTTGATGGAAATGATCAAAAAATTCTAAAATCCTGCCAAGAGGACATGGCAAATATCACAGGTCAAATGCCTGTAGTAACTAAATTCAAAAAATCCATTGCAAATTTTAAAACTAGAAAAAACACTAATTCAGGATTGAAAGTAACATTGAGAAAAAATAAAATGTATGAATTTATTGATAGATTAACAAATATAGCATTACCAAGAATAAAAGATTTTAGAGGGTTAAGTCTTAACGGTTTTGATAAATTTGGTAATTATACCTTTGGTGTAAAAGAACACATCATATTTCCTGAGGTAAATTTTGATAAAGTCGACAAAATCAGAGGTTTAGACATTACTATAGTTATTAAATCTCAAAAAGTAGAACACAGTTTTGAATTATTAAAACATTTAAATTTTCCATTTAGTGAAAAAAGGAGCAATTAATGGCTAAAATGAGTGCGATAAATAAGAATAATAAAAGAATAAAATTGTCAGATAAATTTTATAAGAAAAGATTGAAGTTAAAAAAAATATTAATGGATAAAAAATTATCTTTAGAAGAAAGATTTAAAGCTCAGCAAAAGTTGTCAAAATTACCCCGAAATTCTGCAAAAGTCAGAGTAATGAATAGGTGTCAAATTACAGGAAGACCACACGGTGTTTACAGAAAATTAAAAATTTCAAGAATAGCCCTTCGACAACTTGGTTTAGAAGGTAAAATTCCTGGAATGGTAAAATCGAGTTGGTAGAAAGGAAAATATGAGTTTAAGTGATCCAATAGGTGATATGTTAGCAAGAATTAAAAATGCTCAAATGAGAAATCACAGTAAAGTCTCATTACCATCGTCAAAATTTAAGGCTAAGATTGCTGATGTATTAAAGTCCGAAGGTTATATCATAGATTACAAAATCAATGATGACAAAAAACCTTTAATTGAAATTAATTTAAAATATAACTCAGGAAATCCAGTTATAAATACTATTGAAAGAATCTCCAAACCAGGCAGGAGGATTTTTTCTAGCGCGAGTAGTCTGCCAAAAATAAATAATGGTCTTGGTATTGCAATTGTATCTACACCACAAGGTGTAATGACAGATATCGATGCAAGAAAGAAAAAACTCGGTGGTGAAATTATTTGTAAGGTATTTTAATGTCTAAAATAGGAAAAATAAACATTCCAATTCCAGATAAAGTAAAAGTCTTGTTATCTGGAAATACAATTAATATTGAGGGACCGTTAGGTAAACAGGCAATTAAACTAGATTTAGAAATGTTTGAACTTAATATTACAGAAGGAAAAGATGTTTCAATAAAACCTAGGAAACTTGATGATACATCGAAAAGATTATGGGGCATGAATAGAAGTTTACTTAATAATGCTATTNTTGGTGCAAGCAGCGGTTATGAGAAANTACTTGAACTTACAGGAGTTGGTTTCAGAGCAGCTTTAAAAGGAAATGTTTTAAATATGCAACTAGGATTTAGTCATGACATTAATTATGACATTCCAGATGGTATTAAAATAGCTGTTGAAAAACAAACAACTGTAAAAATAAGTGGCTCAAATAAACAACAAGTAGGTATGGTTGCATCACAAATAAAAAGTATTAGACCACCTGAGCCTTATAAAGGAAAAGGCATAAAAGAAAAAGGTCAATATATTTTAAGAAAAGANGGTAAGAAAAAATAATGAGATTAAACACAATTGAAAGAAAAAGATTTAGGGTAAGAAAAAAACTTAAAAATGTATCTAAAGATCGATACAGATTAAGTGTTTCAAGATCTACAAANAATATAAGTGCGCAAATAATAGATGATATAAAAAATATTACTTTAGTTTCAGCTTCGTCAGTAGATAAAGAAATTAAAGCACAAAAAAAAAATAAATCAGAATTATCTACTATTGTAGCAGAAATTTTGGCAAAAAAAGCAACCGAAAAAAATATAAAAAAAATTTACTTTGATAGGGGTATATATAAATATCACGGTAGAGTAAAAATATTTGCTGAAACATTAAGAAAAAATGGGATGGAATTTTAAAATATGGATAAAAATACTGAATTTGTAGAAAAACTAGTTCACATAAACAGAATAACCAAAGTTGTTAAGGGAGGAAGAAGATTTGGGTTTTCTGCACTAGTAGTAGTGGGTAATCAAAATGGAAAAATTGGTATTGCTCATGCGAAAGCAAAACAAGTTCCAGATGCAATAAAAAAAGCTAATGAACTAGCTAGGCGAAACTTAATACAAATACCTTTAAGAGATGGACGAACAATTCATCATGATATATATGGTAAAGATGGTGCTGGTAAAATTAAATTAAGGTCAGCTCCAAAAGGTACTGGTATAATTGCTGGTGGTCCAGTTAGAGCTGTTTGTGAAGTACTTGGAATTAAAGATATTGTAGCTAAATCTTTAGGTACAGCAAATCCACATAATGTAATTAGAGCATGTGTAAAAGCTCTTTCAAAACAAAATTCGCCAAAAAACATTTCAAATTTAAGAAATAAAAAAATATCAGAAATAATTGAGAAAAGAGGATAATGACATCGTTAAATTCTTTAAATAATACAAAGATAAAGAAAATTCGAGTAGGAAGAGGAATAGGATCTGGAAAAGGAAAAACTTCTGGAAGGGGTGTAAAAGGACAAAAATCAAGATCAGGTGTTGCCATTAAAAGTTTTGAAGGTGGTCAAATGCCATTATATAGGAGATTGCCCAAAAGAGGTTTCAACCCTATAAGCAAAAACGATGTAGCAATAATAAATTTAGGTGATTTACAAAAACTAATTGATAATAAAAAAATTAGTGCAGACACGAAAATAAATATTGATACATTAAAAAAATCTAAATTATTTAGAAAATCAATTAATAAATTTAAAGTTTTATCAAATGGTGATTTTAATTCTAAAATTGATATTGAAGTAGATTATTTGTCTAAAACCGCCAAAGAAAAAATTGAAAAAGCTGGCGGGCAAATTACTGTTAAAAATCAATCTAAATAATGAGTGCTTCAACACAATCTAATGATTTAAGAAACAGAATACTGTTTACACTATTTATACTTTCAGTTTATAGATTGGGCACTTTTGTTCCTTTACCAGGAATTGACCCAGAACAACTTCAAATAATGATGGAAGGAAACCAAAAAGGGTTATTGGGTATGTTTAACGTTTTTGCAGGTGGTGCTGTAAGCAGAATGGCAATATTTGCTCTTGGAATAATGCCATATATATCATCGTCAATTATCGTTCAATTACTTACAGGAGTTTCTGATTATTTTAAAAATTTAAAGGCCCAAGGTGAGATAGGAAGACAAAAAATTACACAAATTACTAGATATGGAACAGTTTTATTAGCAACTATACAAGGATATGGATTGGCAGTTGGATTAGAATCTTCAGCGGATTTAGTAATAAATCCAGGAATATTCTTTAAAATTTCAACAGTAACAACAATTGTTGCTGGAACTATTTTTTTAATGTGGCTTGGTGAACAAATTACTCAAAGAGGTATTGGTAATGGTATTTCATTAATTATTTTTTCTGGAATCGTTGCCGAAATTCCAAGAGCCTTAGTAACGACATTTGAATTAGGAAGAACAGGAGCAATTTCAACAGTAATGATAATTTTTATATTTGTACTGCTTGTTGCAACAATAATGTTTATTGTATTTATGGAAAGAGCGTTGAGAAAAATTCTCATAAATTATCCTAAAAGACAAATGGGGAATAAAATGTATGGTGGAGACTCTTCACATTTACCTTTAAAAATTAATTCAGCAGGTGTAATACCTGCAATTTTTGCTTCAGCATTATTATTATTGCCAGTTACCTTTTCAAATTTTAATGTTTCTCAAAATGAAACATTTTTAAATATTTCATCATATTTTTCTCAAGGACAACCGTTGTACATGCTGCTATATGCATCAGGAATAATATTTTTTACTTTTTTTTATACTTCAATAACTTTTAATCCAACTGAAACAGCTGAGAATTTAAGAAAATATGGTGGATTTATTCCTGGTATAAGACCAGGTGAAAGCACTGCAATCTATATAGACACAATTCTTACAAGACTTACAACTATAGGAGCTTTATATCTTGCACTTGTATGTTTGATGCCAGAATTTCTAATTGCAAATTATCCTATTCCATTTTATTTAGGTGGTGCTTCTGTTTTAATTGTTGTTGTTGTTGCAATTGATACTGTTACGCAAATTCAAACAAGGATGATGAGTTCTCAATACGAGCAACTGATAAAAAAAACAAAATTTGGTAGATAAGTGAATATAATATTGTTTGGTCCACCAGGAGCTGGAAAAGGCACGCAGGCAAAATATTTGGTTAAAAAATTAAACGCTTATCAAATTTCTACAGGTGATATTTTAAGAGAAGAAATAAAAAAAGACACAGATATAGGAAAAAAAATAATAAATAATATGAATGAGGGAAAATTTGTTAGTGATGAAATTGTAAATAGTCTTTTAAAAATATACGTTTTTGATCCTAGTAAAAAGCAAAAATTGATTTTTGATGGCTATCCTAGATCGCTTAGCCAAGCTAAAAATTTAGATATATTATTAAAAGATTCAAATCAAAAAATTGATTATATTTTTTTCTTAAATGTAAATAAAGAAACGATTGTAGAAAGAATAAAAAAAAGAAAAGTTTTAGAAAAAAGAACTGACGACGAATTAGTTACGATATTAAAGAGATATGATACTTATATAGAGACAACTAGACCAGTATTGGATTACTATTCTAAAAATTCAAATTTTCATGAGATTGATGGTACGATGGAAATTGATAAAATAACAAGCAAAATAAAGGCTTTTTTGAATGTTTAAGACGTTGACTTTGACTAATCTTCTTATATAAAAGTCACAATTTATCACAAAAATTATGGCTCGTATTGCAGGTGTAAACATACCACAAAACAAATTAGTTCATGTTGGACTTACATATATATATGGAATTGGAAATAAATTTTCTCATCAAATTTGTAATGAATTAGAAATACCAAAATCAAAGAGAGTAAATGAATTAACTGATGATCAAATTTTAAAAATTAGAGAGTATATTGATCAAAAATTTACTGTTGAAGGTGATCTAAGAAGAGAAACATCATTAAGTATAAAAAGGCTAATCGATCTTGCAACTTATAGAGGGTCTAGGCATAGAAAAAAACTTCCTGTTAGAGGTCAAAGAACCAGATGTAATTCTAGAACTAGAAAAGGAAAAGCAATTGCAATTGCAGGTAAGAAATTAACTCCACTTAAAAAATAATGAAAAAAGAAGCAACTGAAAATAAAGAACAGAAATCAGAAGTTAAGACTAAAAAAAGTTCATATTCTAAAAAGAAAAAAGGAAAAAAAAATATTCTAAATGGAATTGCATATGTGCAATCTACTTTTAATAATACAATAGTCTCGATCGCCGATACCAATGGAAATGTAGTTTCCTGGGCATCTGCTGGTCAGAAAGGCTTTAAAGGCTCACGTAAATCTACACCATACGCAGCACAAGTTGCTGCTGATGCAGCCGCAGCCAAAGCTTTGGAAGTTGGTATGAAAATATTGTCCGTTGAAGTTAAAGGTCCTGGTTCTGGCAGAGAGACTGCTTTAAGAGCTTTACAGGCTAGAGGATTTAAAATTATTTCAATTAAAGATACAACACCAATGCCACATAATGGTACAAGACCACCTAAAAAAAGGAGAGTTTAATGGAGCAAACAGAAGTAAATCCAAAAAATTGGAAATCATTAATTAAACCAGCAAAACTGGATGTTCAATTGAGTGATGATAAAGCATTTGCTAAAATCACTGCTGAGCCACTAGAAAAAGGATACGGATTAACTCTAGGTAATTCATTAAGAAGAATCCTTTTATCCTCAATTAGAGGAACCGCTGTAACTTCTATTCAGATAGATGGTGTATTACATGAATTTACATCTATTAAAGGTGTTAGAGAAGATGTCACTGACATTGTATTAAATGTAAAATCTTTAGCTTTAAAAAGTACATCTGATGAGCAAAAAAAATTAATACTTGATGCAAAAGGACCTGGAGAAATAAAGGCAGCTGATATAACACCTGTTGCTGATATTGAAATATTAAACCCAGATTTGGTTATTTGTAATTTGGATGAAAATACTAAATTTCACATGGAAATGTCGGTAGGAACTGGAAAAGGATATGTTTCTGCTGATATGAATAAACCTGAAGAACCACCACTTGGTTTAATCCCTATAGATTCGTTATATAGTCCAGTAAAAAAAGTTTCTTATTCAGTTAGTACAGCAAGAGAAGGAAAAGCATTAGATTATGATAAACTAACAATGGAAGTTGAGACAAATGGTTCAATCTCAGCTGAAGATGCAGTTGCATACTCAGCTAGAATATTCCAAGATCAATTAGGAATGTTTGTTAACTTTGATGAGCCACAAGAAGTGATTGTTAAAGAACAACCTTCAGAGCCAGAGTTTAATAAGAATTTATTAAGAAAAGTAGACGAATTAGAACTTTCTGTAAGATCAATGAATTGTCTTAAAAATGATAATATCATTTATATTGGTGATCTAGTTCAAAAATCCGAAGGTGAAATGTTAAGAACACCTAATTTTGGTAGAAAATCATTAAATGAGATTAAGGAAGTATTAACTGGAATGTCATTATATCTTGGAATGGAAATTCCAAACTGGCCGCCAGATAATATTGCTGAATTATCTAAAAAACTAGAGGAAGCTATCTAATGAGACATAAAATGGGCTATAAAAAGCTCAACAGAACNTCAGAACATAGAAAAGCTCTCATTAAAAATATGCTCAACTCATTAATAAAGTATGAGCAAATAACAACAACTTTGCCCAAAGCAAAAGTTTTAAANCCNCAAGCTGATAAAATTATAACATTGGGTAAGAAAGATACTTTATCTAATACAAAAACTTTAATTTCAAAATTACAAGACATTAAATCTGCAAATAAAGTTAAAAAAACTCTTTCTAAAAGATATGAAAATAGAAAGGGTGGATATACGAGAATTATAAAAGCTGGATTTAGATATGGTGATAATGCACCAATGGCAGTAATTGAATTAGTAGACAGAGACGTTGAAGCAAAAAGAGTTGATAAAAAGAAGAAAAACCCAACTAAAGATACACCAAAAGTAGAAGATAAAAAGCAAGCTACAGCTTAATCTTAATTCATATTTTATTTAATTGATGTTGTAAAACAATTATCTAATATTTTATATTAATGAAATGAAAAATATAATTTTTCAAATAATTATAATATTTTTTTTTACAACTAATATTTCAAAAGCAAACCCACCTAAAATCGATGGTTTTCAATTTTATACTTTAGATGACGACGACATGCCATGGTTTAATTTAAATAATGAAAAAGATTTAATAGACTTATCAAATATTGATTGCCAATGGAGTCATGGAAAAAAGACAAAGTGTAGAATACACTTATCACCTTTATATAACTTTCCTAAAAATGGCGTAATAATTCAAAATGAAAATGTTAGATCTGGCAAATATGCTTGGAAATTTAAAAATGGAGACGGAGATTGTGGTCAACAAAGAAAATCAGATGAATGCAATACCTTTAGAGAAAGATCTGAAGTAAGCATGCTAGGATTAAAGTCTAAAAACACATGGTTTAAATTTAGTATTTATATACCTGAAAATAGTGAATTTACTATTCCTATAAGTAATACTATATGGCAAATACATTCTAAAGCGGGTCCAGTAAATTTTATGTTTAGAATTGCTCCAAATGGAGATTTACAATGGACAGATTTTGTAAATCATAGTTTTGGAGGATTTGACACTTATAAAATTTTAGAAGCAAATAATGTAAAAGGTAAATGGAATGATTTTGTTATTAACATTGAATTTGTTGATTGGCCAAATAAGAGTTTTATAAAGATTTGGGCTAATAATGAACTCGTAGTTAATTACACTGGATTGACTAACAATAATATTAGCAAACAATCCTATATGAAGTTTGGTATATACAAAAGTAATATTAATAGGTTTAATATAATGCATAAAGGCAATCCTCCAAAAAGAGCTGATACAGTTGTTTATTATGATTCTATAGCTATAGGTAAAAAGTGCAAAGATCTTAAGCTAAGTAGGGAGAACAATAGTTGCAATAAATTAAAATAAAAATGAAAAAATCAATTAATGTAGATAAATCTTTTAACGACATGCGTATTGATAGATTTATTCGAAATCATTTAGGAAAAATTCCTCAAGGGCTTATTGAAAAAAATCTAAGAAATGGAAGATTAAAATTAAATCAAAAAAAAGTAAAAAGTTCTCAAAAGGTAAAAACTGGTGACAAAGTTAATATTTATAATTTAAATTTTGAGGAAAAAATTGAGCAACACAAAAAAAAATACAATCCTAGTAATGAAATTATAAAAGAAAATGAAGATTTAATTATTGAAAATAATGATAATTTTGTTGTTCTAAANAAACAATCAGGAATTTCAGTGCAGGGCGGCACAAAATCTAAAAAAAATATAATTGATATATTTGCAAAAAGTAATTTATTTAGAGATGAGAAACCTTACTCTGTTCACAGATTAGATAAGGATACTTCAGGTGTTTTTGTAATTGCAAAGAATAGGGAAACAGCCCAACTGCTCACTTCACTTTTTAGATTAAGAAAGGTTTATAAAACCTATTTAGCAATATGTAATGGTGAATTAATTTTAATCGATAAAGGTGTGATAAAAGATGATCTGATAAGATTTGAAAATAAAAAAAAAATTGTTGAAAAAGCTGAAACAAAATATGAAATCTTAGATAAAAATTATAATGCGACCTTCATTCGGCTTAATCCAATTACTGGCAGAAAACACCAACTAAGAAAACAGTTATTTAATTTAGGAAATTCCATTATTGGTGACAAAAAATATAATTCAACAAATAACTCAAAAATAAATAATAAAAATTTAATGTTACATTCTTATGAAATAAAATTTAAAATAAATGAGAAAAAATATACTTTTAGAGCCACACCGCCAGATTATTTTAGAAATATGTTAAAAACTAAAAGACTTAATTTTTAATATTTGATAAAAAATTTTTTATCAAATCATTCTCAATATTTTTATAATTTTGTTTTTTGATCTTAATTAAATTTGAAACCCCTCTATCTCTAACTCCACAAGGAACTATCTTTTTATATACATTAAGATCATTAGAGATATTTAATGCAAAGCCGTGGTAAGCAATCCATTTTTTTACTTTTATTCCAATGGCTGCAATTTTATCTATTTTACCAGATTTGTTTTCAAACCAGATTCCGATATTCTTTCTATCAGCAAAACACTTTATATTGTAATTTTTTAAAGTATCTATAATTGTCTTTTCGATTGCAGTTATAATTTTTTTTATATTTTTACCTCTTTTGTTTAAGTCAATTACAAAATAAAAAACTAATTGACCAGGACCATGATATGTTATTTTTCCACCTCTATTCGTTTTAATAAAGTTTATAGATTTGTCTAAAATCTCATTATCACTAAAACTTGTTCCACCAGTATAGATTTTTTCATGTTCAAGTATCCAAATAAGTTCTTTATTTTTATTTACTTTAATTTGCTCCAATCTATCTTCAAGTATATCTATCGCGAATTTATATTTTATTGGTTTTACTGACTTTTTGATCTCTATTGTCATTATAAATTTGTATTATTTTTATTTTNTATTAATAGTGCCAACTAAATTATAGGTAAATTTTATGACTATAGTNAAAAAAATAAAAGATAAAAAAGTNAACTTTGAATTTAACAAAGAATTCATCAAAGTTGTCACAGATAAAATTGCCNNAAATGATGCNGNATTTATNACAAATTCNTTCAATGCTATGCATCCAGCAGATGCTGCTGACATAATTGAACATTTAAGTCAAAATGATAGAGAAAATTTAATAAAATTAAATAGTTTCAAAGTTGATCCTGAAGTTTTTGTTGAATTAAATGAGTCAATTCAGTCNGAGATGATTGCNTATTTATCATCNGANTCNATAGTNAACATANTAAAAAATTTAGAGTCNGATGATGCAATTAAGATTTTAGAAAANGTNGATGAAAAAGANAAAAATACAATNCTTAGCTCATTACCTCCAAAAGACCGATTTGCATTACTTGAAAGCTTAAGTTATCCGGAAGACTCTGCTGCTAGATTAATGCAGCGTGAATTTACCGCCATACCAAGCAACTGGTCTGTAGGACAAACGATAGACTANCTAAGAGAAAATAAAGAACTTCCTGAGGAATTTCTAGAAATATTTATNGTTGATCAAGAATTCAAACCCATTGGTACAGTTCCTTCATCAAGAGTATTAAGAACTCCAAGAGATACAAAAATGATGTCTATAATGGCTGAATCTCAAACTTTAATACCAGTTGATATGGATAGAGAGGAAGTCGGTAATTTATTTGAAAATTATAATTTGAGTTCAGCAGCTGTAGTAGATAAGTCTAATAAACTAGTTGGGATGATAGCTTATGATGATGTTTTAACAGTATTAAAAGAGGAAGCTGAAGAGGACGTACTTAGATTAGCAGGAGTAGGTGATGAAGAAATAACTGATGGAGTAATAACAAAAACTAAGAGAAGATTTAATTGGTTGTTATTAAACTTATTTACTGCTTTTCTAGCAACTTATTGTATTAGTNTATTTGGTGCTACTATAGAGCAAATGGTAGTATTNGCTTTTTTAATGCCAATCGTAGCATCAATGGGTGGTAACGCTGGCATGCAAACATTAGCTGTCACAGTAAGATCTTTAGCAACACAGGATTTAACAAAAAATAATTTTACGAACAATATTATTAAAGAATTTAATATTGGAGTTTTAAATGGAGTTATNTTTGCAATTATAAGNTCNTTGATAGTTCAANTATGGTTTAATGATATTCAGCTCTCCCTAATAATTTCAATTTCAATGGTTTTAACTATGATAGTTGCTGGTCTTTTTGGTATTTTAGTGCCTGTNACATTAAATAAAATGAAAATTGATCCTGCAATTTCNTCTAGTGTATTTGTTACAACAATAACAGATGTAATTGGATTTGTATCTTTCTTAGGTGTNGGAGCTTATTTTTTATAATCAAAAATTATCAATCAATCTTACTCCATTAATATGATAGGCAATAAATAGTCTATATTTAGATTTNAAATTATCTAATTTCATTTTTTTTTCATCTCTAAATTCAAGATAATCAATTTTTATTTTAAATTTATTTTCAAGCTCATATTTGGATTTTGACAAATCCACAAATTTATTANTTTGTGANAGTCTTTTAATCTNNTCTAATTTGATGGCTATTTTTGATGCTTTTTTTATNGATGATTTATTTAACAATTTGTTTCTTGTGGATAANGCAATTTTATTANTTTCTCGAATNGTAGGACAACCAACAATATNTATTTTATATTTTTTNCCTAATATTCTTTTAATTAACATGTATTGTTGAAAATCTTTTTCACCCATATAAACATGCTTAGATTTNACAATAGATAACAATCTATTCATCACGTTTAATACACCCTCAAAATGACCTTTTCTATATTTAGCACATAAAATTTTATCAGATTTATTAAGTTTAAAATTTTTCATTTTATTTTTATATATTTCATTNACCTCAGGCAAAAACAAATAATTAATTTTGAGTTTTTTTAATATCGAAATATCTTTTTTTATATTCCTAGGATAATTCTTAAAATCTTTTTTTTGATTAAATTGTGTTGGATTGACAAAAATACTTACTATTGTTTCTTTGTTATTTTTTTGTGAAATTTTTATTAAAGATATGTGGCCTTTATGAATTCCTCCCATTGTAGGTACAAATCCAACATNTTTGTAATTTTTTACTGCCTTATTTAGTTCAAAAACATTTTTTAAAATTTTCATTTTTAATAAATATGATTATAAGTAAAACATCTTAATGATTAAACAAGCTATTATTCCTCTTGCTGGTTTGGGCACACGTTTGCTACCTTTGACAAGTGTTTTTCCTAAAGAACTACTTCCAATAAATGGAAAACCAGGAATTGAGTATATTTTAGATGAATGTATTGAAGCTGGTGTTAGTGAAATAATTTTTATTATTTCAAAAAAAAAAGAGACGATAAAGAAATATTTCTATAATGATAATTTTTACAAATCAATTATTAAAAAAAAGAGAGATCCCAGAATAATTAAAGAGTATGAAAAAATTCTTTTTTTTAGAAATAAAATTAAATTTGTTTATCAAAATAAACCTATGGGAACCGGTGATGCTGTGCTCAAAACTAAAAAGTTTATAAAAAATGATTATTTTTTAATGTTGTTACCCGATGATTTAATTATGAAAAAGAATTGTTCAAAAGATATGATAAAAATTCACAAAAAATTAAAAGGATCTGTAATGGCCAGCATGAAAGTTAAAAAAAATAATGTAGATCGTTGGGGAATTTATTCAATTAAAAAAAATATTGATAAATTAAATTTTAAAATTGCTGATGTAATTGAAAAACCTAATACTAAAAATGCTCCTTCAAACAATGCTGTAATAGGTAGATACATATTATCAAAGAAAATTTTTCATTATCTAAAAAATCAAAAAAAAGGTAAAGGTGGTGAAATACATATTACAGATGCAATAAGACGAATGATATTAGATCAATATTTATTTATCGGACATAAATTTAAAGGTAATTATTTAGATTGTGGGTCTTTGAAAGGTTATATTAAATCAGGAATTGAAATTTCTAAGTTATGAAAATTTGCATTATAGGATCTGGTTATGTTGGTTTAGTTAGTGGAGCTTGTTTTTCTGATTTAGGCAATACAGTTATTTGTGTTGATATTAATAAAGAAATTATAGAAAAATTGAATAAAGGAATAATACCGATTTATGAACCCGGTCTACAAGAATTGGTTGTAAGAAATTTAAAAAAAAAAAGACTTTTATTTACAACAGATATTTCTAGCTCAATAAAAAAGTCAGATATCATATTTATTTGCGTTGGAACTCCTACCAAAAATAATAAAGCTGATTTNAAATATGTATTTAATGTTACCAAAAGTATAAAATCTAATCTAAATAGGTATAAAATAATAGTTACTAAATCTACAGTCCCAGTTACCACAGGTGATAAAATTACAAAAATCTTAAAATCAAATAAAAATAAAAATAAGTTTGATGTCGTATCTAATCCTGAATTTTTAAGAGAAGGTGAAGCTATTAGAGATTTTCAATTTCCAGATAGAGTTGTAGTAGGTACTAGTAGCAATAAAGCAAATAAAATTATGAAAAAATTATATCTACCTTTAATTAAGAAAGGTGGAAGATATTTTCATACTTCTAGAAGATCGGCTGAATTAATTAAATATGCATCAAACGCTTTTTTAGCGACTAAAATTACATTTATTAATGAAATAGCCAATTTATGCGAAAAATCAAATATAGATATTAAAGAAGTAGCAATTGGAATGGGTTTAGATGAAAGAATAGGAAGCAGATTTCTACGAGCTGGTCCAGGCTATGGTGGGTCATGTTTTCCAAAAGATACAAGGGCACTAGTTTCAACTGGTCAAATATTTAAAACAAATCTTTCAGTTGTAAAATCAGTAATTAATTCAAATGATAAAAGAACCAATTTATTATTAAATAAAATAAGCAAAATAATGAATAACAAAATTAAAAATAAAAATATTACATTTTTGGGTGTTACCTTTAAACCAGGTACTGATGACATGAGAGAGTCTTCTTCATTAAAAATGATACCATCTTTGACAAAGAAGGGCGCACATGTAAATTATTACGAACCAACTGGCAAGAAAAAGGAATTAAAATCTAAAAATATAAACTTTTTTGAAAATATAAAAGATGCTTGTAAAAGTGCAGATTTAATAATTATTCATACAGAATGGAATGAATTTAAGCAACTCAACTTTAAAAAAATTACAAAAAAAAGAAATTTTAAAGTTTTTGATATGAGAAATCTTTACTCAACTTCTGAAATGAAAAAAAATAAAATAAATTATTTTAGTATTGGTAGATAATTAATTAAGATCAAATATTGCGTCAACTTCAACTGCAACACCCAATGGAAGGCTATTTGTGCTTACAGCAGCTCTTGCGTGTGAGCCAGCTTCATCAAATACACTTTTTATTAGATCTGAGGCTCCATTTATAACTTTTGGTTGCTCAGTAAAATCGTCAGTAGAATTAACATATCCAGTAAGTTTCAAACATGATTTAATTTTGGATAAATCATCACCGCATGCTTTTTTTGCTTGAGATATTATACTTAATGCGCATCGTTTAGCTGCCTCATAACCTTGTTCAGTATTAAAATCTTTTCCGAGTTTTCCCTTAATTAATTTTCCATTCTCATCAATTGATATTTGACCAGATATGTATAGTAAATTNCCAGATANTCTNGTAGCAGCATANGATCCAACAGGATCATTAGCTTTTGGTAATTTGATATTTAAATTCTTTAAGTTTTCATCTGCTGACATTATTTGCCTTTCTTTTTCTTTTTATTTCTATCGTATTCTTTTCTTTTCTCAATTA